>Ga0209064_1003689_pt1 | contig 12882 bp, 9 predicted proteins | sample Inofromicrocosms_FD_187498 | JGI IMG/M metagenome (GOLD analysis project Ga0209064, IMG submission 187498) | Mouse cecum microbial communities from Vienna, Austria - Inoculum for glucosamine and mucus D2O microcosms (SPAdes) (version 2) | ecosystem: Host-associated > Mammals > Digestive system >... | reverse complement strand
AGGGGGAGACTCAAAATATCTCCACCTCTTGCGCAACTGAACCCAAATCACTAAATTTGTCAACACAATCTGACAATTTTTTCTCGGTGAAATAATTTATTTGTCAGATGAAGTCTTGTCTATTACAGTCATTCGCAGAAGAAGATTCTTCAGGCAATGCAATGTTCTCTTGCCGAACCATGCGTCGAGCCTCTTGCCAACCATCACGAGCTGGTGTGTCAGGCTGTGGAGCAGGTTGAACGTGAAACAGCCGACCCCACAACCGCGGGCATTCTCGGCAATCGCTTCTCTACTCGATACCGACTTGTTGACCTTCTCGACCACTACTATAAACAGGATACCAATATTTTCTTTGGCGAGGAAGACAAGGAAGACCTGAAACTCGCCATAGACGATATTTACAACCATCCGCTCCTCGATTCCGCCAAACTCACCATCGGCCAGATGCTACGCCGTAATCAGAACAACGACGAGATTGTGCAGTATGTGCTCGACCTCCGCAAAAGCGGTGCACTCTGCCGTCTCCCGGTAGAAGAAAACACCCGGCGCGACCCGGTGATAGTATGTTCCCTCGGTATGCAATACAACAAATAATCCTTTGCCATGATTAAAAAGCCTCAATTCCTGAATCTCATTCGTCAGGGAGATTTCAAAGAACTGTTCATCACTGAATTAGGTTGGAACCGCTATCGCGGTCATGCGCAGCTTCCGCCTATATTCGTTGACGATAAAGAGTATAATATCACGGCTATCGCAGAGCGAAGCGGTTTCCAGATATTATATTCGGAAGTGGATGAAATCCCCACTCAAAGCATGGCAAAGAAGATCGACACCAAGCTTCGCCGTCAGGCTCTCGACTATATCTGCATTTACCGCCTTCGTGGCACTGCACACGACCTATGGGTGGTGCCGGTGCGCACTAATGAAAAACGCGACCTTGTGCTTGTCGAATACGACAATGCTAATGCGGAGGTTGTCTATCAGAAGATTGACGGTATTACATTTGATTTTGACGAGCAGACAAATATTGTAGACCTCCGCTCCAAGGTGCAGACCGCCTTTGCCGTCAACTCCGAGAAAATCACAAAGGATTTCTATGCCGGTTTCAAGAAGCAGCATAAGGCTTTCGCGGAGTTTATAACAGGTATCGACGACTATGTCGATACCAAGAACAACCGCAACAAACAGTGGTATGCGTCGGTTATGCTCAACCGGCTCATGTTCTGCTACTTTATCCAGAAGAAGGGTTTCCTGAATCTTGATGTGGATTATCTGCGCAACAAGCTGAATTTTGTGCGGGCCAACGAGGGTAATGATAAATTCTACAACTTCTATCGTAGCTTCCTTCGCAGTCTGTTCCATGACGGTTTGAACACGCCAAAACATTCCCGTGACTTTGAGGCGGTTTTCGGGAAGATTCCATATCTTAACGGCGGTATGTTCGACGAGCATCAGCTCGAAGCCGACTATGCCGACATCGATATCCCGGATGAGGCTTTTATCGGTCTGTTTGATTTCTTTGACAAATGGAACTGGCACCTTGACACTCGTCTTACGGCATCAGGCAAGGACATCAACCCGGACGTGCTCGGCTACATCTTTGAGCAGTATATCAATGACCGCGCACAGATGGGTGCTTACTATACTAAGGAGGATATCACCGAATATATAGGTCGCAACTGCATATTGCCCTATCTCTTTGATCAGGTGCGCACCGCGACAAGGGATTCCGCCAAAGAGTTTGCTCCGGACGGCTATGTATGGCGCACTCTGAGCGAAAGCGGAGACCGGTATATCTTTGATGCGGTAAAGAAAGGGTTCAATAATTTCGATAAAATTCCGGAATCAATCGCCAGTGGCATCATCACCGATGACATGCGCAAGGAGTATTCCGAAACTCCGATCTGCGACCTTCCTGACAGCCATATTCCTCTCTCCGAACTCCGCTCGGAGTGGAATACCAGGACTCCGGAACAATGGGGATTGCCTAACGAGATTTGGCGCGAGTCTATCGACCGTATACAGCGTTGTGGTGATATTCTTGGCAAAATCAAGCGGGGTGAAATCATCTCGATAAACGATTTTATCACCTACAATCTTGACATCCGCACATTTGCATCCGACCTTATCGCTAACGGCGACAGCCGGTTTGTGGGCTGGTTCTATCATGCCCTGCAAAAGGTAACGATACTTGACCCGACGTGTGGCTCCGGTGCATTCCTTTTCGCCGCGATGAATATTCTTGAACCGCTCTATGAAATCTGCATAGACCGTATGCAGGAGTTCAATCGCGAGAATCCGACGAAATTCAAGGAGGAACTTGCCGAGATAACCGACAAATACCGCTCAAACATTCAGTATTTCATTTTCAAGTCGATAATTCTTCGCAATCTCTATGGCGTTGACATAATGGTTGAGGCAACAGAGATTGCCAAACTGCGACTGTTCTTGAAAATGGTCGCTGTGGTAGATGTCGAGCGACGAGCCGAAAACCTCGGACTCGACCCTCTGCCCGATATCGATTTCAACATACGTTGCGGCAACACCCTCGTCGGCTATGCTACCAAAGCGCAGCTTGATAATGACTTGTCACATCCTAAAGATTTTCTTGAAGAACTTGCGAACCAAGATTTCAAGCAACAGATTGAAGATGAAGTACTGAAAGTGGCTGCTGCTTATAGAATATTTGTTTATCAGCAGTTGCGTCAGGAGGAAGATATGATGGCTTTCAAACAAGCCAAACACGATTTGCGCGAATTGCTGAAGTCGCTCAATGACAAACTTAATCACCGGCTTTATTCCGCTACATCTCCGAATATCAGCTATGACGAATGGCTCAAATCACATCAGCCATTCAACTGGCTCGCCGAGTTTTACCAAATCATCGAGGGCAACGGCGGCTTCGATGTCATTATCGGCAATCCGCCGTATGTGGAGTATAATAAAAAAGACTCCAGAACCAAAAAGTCAGTTTCTGATACTTACAAAATCTCTAATTATGATACTCTTAGCTGCGGTAATCTATATGCTTATGTAATTGAAAAATGCTTACAAATCAGTAAATTTACCTCTAAAATTGGGGTAATTGTCCCCTCATCAAGTGTATGCACACCGAGAATGTCGCCGCTTTCAAATATTCTTCAATCAAGTGGAATACTATGGACTACATTGTGGGATGAAAGGCCTACAACTCTTTTTGATGGAGTATGCATTCAGCTAAGTATTCAAATACTGTCTAAAGAAGCAGAGTCAAATCTTTATATTTCTGCAATGTATCACTGGACCAGTGATACAAGATCCTCAATATTTAAAATTCTCTCATACACTGATTATAGCCAAGAGAATGTTATTGCGGATGTAGCTCCAAAGATCAACTCAAAAAAAGAACGTAAGCTTGCCGAAAGAATATTCATTGACTCCCAACCTCTGAGTGTTGTAGCCATTAGTGGAACCAATAAGAGGAAAATTTATTATAAAAACGCTGGTGGAAGATATTGGAGACTTGTAAAAAGCTTCCCGACCTATTATAAATCGGATAGAGGTTCGGCAACTTCTACCGAGAAGACCATGGAGGTTTCATCAGAACGAGTTTCAATGATAGTATCTCTTCTTTCGTCATCGTTATTCTATTGGTATTGGAGGGTTTCATCAAATTGCCGTCATCTAACTAATCGTGAGTTGGATGCCTTTCCTGTACAAAATTCTCTAATCGAAAATCATTCTGATATTGATGAATATCATAAGCGATTTGAAGACGACCTTAAACGAAACAAAGAGCGAACAACAACACATAGCGAATCTAAAGGCGATATCACTCAAGATTTCTATTATGTAAGATACTCTAAGTCTATAATTGACGAGATAGACACAGTTTTAGCTCGTCACTATAGTTTCACAGACGAGGACCTTGATTTTATAATCAATTACGATATCAAGTATCGTATGGGAGATGAATTAAACAATTCCGATGATTAATGGAGACGCTCGGTAACACTTCACTGCTTGACCGCATGAAGATTGGCTATTTTGCCTCTGGGACGATAGCATCTCTTTCGGTGCTTCCGACGCTCGATTGGGCGACGGAAGTCGCACGGCGTGAGGAAGTTGCCATAGTCAGCGGTTTTCATTCCAAGATGGAGCGCGAAGTCTTAGACTTTCTCCTCCGAGGGAAATGCGGAATAATATGCGTCCTTGCCCGGTCTATCTATAAAAAGATTCCCGAAAAATACCGCGAAGCATACAATGCAGGACGAGTCCTGTTCATCGCCCCATTCCAAACCTCCGCAAACAGAACATCGCGCCACCTCTGCCAACAACGCAACGAATACGTCGCCACCATCTCCGACGAACTCGTCTTCTCCTCCCTCACCCCCGAAAGCTCGTTATATTCTATGTCTTTGTCTCATAAAAGCATTATAGTTTTATAAGAAACAGTACCACTGAAATGCATCCGGTCTGATTTTGAGTTCCTTTACAAAGGCTTTGTAATGTCCATTATAGTCATTCTCTTTCATCGCTGTAAATTTTTCTGCAAAATTACAGCATTCTCAATCGACGGTCAATGCGTCATCGCGGAGACAGATACCGTTATATATACAATTTGTAAAATCACAAAAACGAATAATAAAATAGGGTCCAGAATCTGAAACCCTATTATTTAAACTTCATAAGCTACGTACAAGGTTAGGTGTGTGAGTTTTATTAGATTCTGTACCTTGTACTTTTATGGTAAAATTAATTAGGAATATACTTCCTGACTAATTTTGGCATTCAACTCTTTTGTAACGTTTACACCTGTCCATTTAGTATAAATATACTTGTGTTTTTGTAGATAGGCGACAACTTTTTCTCCTTCAGGTCGTGAAAGTCCAACTCTTTGTAAAATTTTGATTCGTTTACCCCTTTGTATAAATGGACAGGCAGCTAAATCTAATGCAAGAATTACTTGTTCTGCAGATATTTTGATCCGTTCAGGAGACATTGACTGATAACGATGGATAACTTGATCTACAATTTGTTGGTGGAGTTTAACGAACTCTTTCTTTAGCCCCATATAATATAAAAGAGTTATTACTGCTATGGCGTTCAGTTGTGGTATTGTATTCCCATTGATAGTTTTAATTACAAGATGCGACTCAAGTTCTTGCGCGTTTATATGATACTTAGGGTTAAGCTGTTTAAGCAAAATCAAAAAATAAAGAGTCTCTAGTTGGACTTTTTCATTTATTGGTGCAGATTTAAGGACTAGACTAACCTCATCTCGTATTTTCTTAAAAACAATTTCCCTGATATATTCAGAAAATCGTGGAATTTTTATTACAAGTTTGCCGTTTTTTACTGAATAGTCATGATCCAAATATAAGATTATTGTATTCAATAATTGCATGGCTTTTAATGTGGTATTTACCCGCTTATTTGTTGAATACAGGAAAAATAATGAATCGATAATCTCAAACAAAAATTTGGCTAATGCCTTTTCCATCTTGCGAATTTGTTTTATCGCAATAATCTTATATTGGCTATACTCAGTACTTGACACAACATAGCAAAGAGGTTTATATGTCCTGTCCCATCTCTTTAAAATCCGTTCTATTAATACTGACAAACGGGATATGGAATAGTTCATTACATCTTTAGGAGTAACCTCATTTGTTGATAAAATACGCTTAAATCGTTTGCAAAATTCTGTGGCACTAAACTTAAAATATAGCTCACTATTGATTGCATTTACAATGGTCTCCTCCTTGATTTTTGTTGTATCGGATTCTTCATCGTTTTTGTCTAGATCTATTCCATCGCTTTCAATATGTTCGGTAATATTTTTCTCATTCTTATATAATTGAATATAGTCTTTCAACAGCTCGTCGATGGCAATTTTTGCCTTACTTATTGGAGTTATAAAAGGTCGTTCATAGTAAGCTGTCTTATCGGAGCTGATGATTAATTTATATTCTTTCAGATACTCTTCAAACAATTCAATGGCCTTGTTTTTTACTTCTTCTGAGTTATAGAAGAAGAAATAATCATCAACATATCGATAGCATACATAATCTCTATTTAAGCTGTATCCACATTCCAGCAATTTGTTTTCTACACATTTGTCTATTCCCTGAAGAATAACTTCTGCGAATATTCGTGAAAATTCAGGGCCTATTACAATCCCATGAGTCTCATTATAATTCATTTCCTGCATTAGATTATCCCAATATTCACCAAATGCTTTATCTGGAACGCCGGCAAAAAGCTCTTTATATATATGTGAACCACCAGACATAGCCCAAGAAATGCTATGAGTATATATGCTATCAAAACACGATTGCAAATCGAATTTGACTAGATGCTGAAATTTCTTTTCGGCACGCTGATAACGATAGTCCTCATAAAATTTGTAGATGTTAGTGTAATTTTTATAACTAAAGTAAGTTCTTAGATTTTCATACTCACTAAAAAACATCTCCATTTTGTCAGATCGTTTTCCCAAAAGAGTGCTGTGTAATCGATCCTTGTAATAAAAGAAGCATGCAACTTTTTCTGGATACCGCAGACTAAATCTACTTTTGCTACATAGGTATAGCAATACATGTTTATGGCGTTCATAAAAATCGACTATTTTAATCTGATTGACCGGGTGTATAATTGACAGATATCTACATTTAGTTGGTTTATGGGAAACGCCGTATGTAAATGGGATCGTATTATATGTTCCTTTGTTAGTCATAACACGATTCCCATCGAAATGGCTTTTCTTACAATGTACTATGGCAGAAATTATCAGTTCAGCCCCTTCCTCAATACCATCTTTCCATACAATCGTATTTCCCTCTAATTGTATTCCATTTTTTACAATAAATCGATAGAAATATCTGTTAGTAAATATAAATGGTATTTCATAGGGGAGAATATCTGACAGCAGCACTCTCTCCTTTTTATATTTCAATCTAATCTTTTTCTTTTTCATAACCAACTCTCTATTTGTTTCAATCTTGAAAGAGTAAACTTATACATGTTCTTATCGTCCCATCGCTTAGAAAAATCAAAAGATTCTATTCTCTTGCGCAGATTTGATATATAAGTCTTGCGAAAGCTATAATTACCCTGAAATAATAAGAAATATGGGTTTATTATCTTTCCATGTAGATAGTTCGTTAGTTCGTCTAAATCAGATTTTGAATCCAATAACGAGTTATTATAGAAAAGCCCAATTTTAACATTCGCTTTCGATTTGCAAAGTGAAAAATTCCCTGTAATAAGATTCAGTGAATCAATTAAATCTTTACGTGCATCATGAATATTAATTTTTGAAAGATTCACAAAATGTAAAAACGCGGCATCTATTCTCCTTTTTATTTTGTCAATCTTATTCGCTGACATATAGAATGTTACAGATAGTTTATCTCTCGTTCGGCATAGCGCAATCCTATATCCTAAGTATTGTACGTCAATAGAGATATCATTATTAAACGTTATAAGTTGACATTTGCCACTTCCATCATTGGGTTGTTTCAATATCAACCCCAATTCAGCAAACAACGCAGTTAATCCTTGGAAATATGTCTCAATCGTTTGACCGACCGGGACACATGATAATATAATGAAGATATCATCAACATACCTTGCATAAAACATTACTTCTGGTCTGGATTTAATTTTTGTGTCTAGATCCTTCAAGTATAGCTCTGAAAGGTAAGCACTGATTCCCACCCCTCTAGGGATTCCCTTATACGCAGCAGATGTAGAAGCATTTTTAAGCTGATTGTATTGGTCAAGAATAGCTTTGATAAATGCCCTTGATTTAGGGCTCAGCAAAGTATTGTCTTCGATTCGATTAAGAAGTAGATTTTGATCGATAGACTCGTAGAAACTAGAGATATCAGTTCTGATTACTGATATTGGTCTTTTTGTTTCTAATAGAGACTTAATACAACTAAGAATACTATTGCGATTAGCTTGCTTAACTTTAAATGTCTTGTGTATATTATACTGTAACTGTTTTGCCGCAAAGAAGATTGCATGGGACGACGAGTCTAAATAAAAGATTTCTTTGCCGTCTTTAAGATATTTAGATAATGTGATTTTGAAATTTCTTTGCCGAATTGTTGAAGATAAATGCTGCAAATATTGGTCTAAAATTGATTCTTTTACATCATAAAGTTTTTCTAGATCTGATTGAGCTTTTTCTAACTCTAAAACATCATTATCCGTGCGTTTTTCTTCGGCTATATTTTTTATTTCTTGAATTTTTTCCTTATTCTGTTTAATGCTAGCGACACATTCTCGGAAATCAACTGGCATATCATCTAATTCGATATGCCCTTTCCTATTTTCGATATTATAAATTGTGCAAAAATTATGTGCACTAAATGATTGATCTAACATTGCTAACGATAGAGAAGTTATGACTGTTGATTAGAATCTACTTGTTTATCTCCAATGGCATGGATTATTTCGAGTTTGAGGTTTTCGGGATAGTCCTCGTTTGCCATATAGCAGGTTATAATGCGCTGGAGTAGGTCTTTGTTGATGCGACCGGCGGCGACATGATAGATTATTGCCTCCATGCACTGCATGAAGTTGTAGGCGTGCCAGTAGTAACCATTATGAACGAGAAACCAGACGCCGATGGTCAGTGCTACCCGCTTGTTGGAGTCCTCAAAATAATGGCCGGTACATAAGCCGAATACAAGATAGGTCAGTTTGTCAACGAATGTCGGATAGTACAAGTCGTTCTGCACAAAGTCAAGAACTTTGCGTATGCCGCCTTCGTCTTTCACGCCCTGCAAACCGCCACCGCTGGCGGCAACAGTTTTAGTATAGACAACCAACGCCTCATCATAGCTGATATATTTCAATTCCTCACTCTTCATCGTCGGCTTGCTTTAGACGTTTGAGAACTTCCTTATTCTCTGGCAATTCCATAATTTCATCAAAGTCTATAGACTTGTCGCCGATGAAACGGTCGAACTCTTCCGGAGTTACAGCACGAAGATATCCGGCAATGTTGTTATGGAACACATCGCGAAACGCTACGTCACGCGAGGCCATCTTTGAACGCGCATCATAAATGAACGGTTGCATGGCCGGTGATTGTTCCTGCTCGGTTATCAGTTCCTTAACTCGTTCAAGAGACAGTTGTTCTCCACCATTTTCCTTATACTCCGCTTCAATAGCAAAGCCTATTCCATTCTCAAAAGAAGATATGCAACGAAGAACCTCTGCATAAAGCGTACGTCGCACATTATCATCCTTATCAAGTCGCAACAAAGCACGATATTCCTTTGCCTTCTCCTTAAAAACTGCTTGATAAATAAGGTCGGTCACCTGAGCATACTTGAATGTCTTATGACCTTGGACGCATTTGCCTACTGCGGTTGTGAAATTCTTGCGATAGTTATCTTCCTCTATGGCGGCCGGTAGAAAATCCATATCGCGGGTATTGATATATTTAGTCCCACCTCCGGCTCTCTTGTTAATGGTAGATATTACTATATCAAGTATCCGGGCACGAACCTGCTTAGCCTTCTCGCTCTCAGTAAGAAGCATACCCATATTTAGAACAGCACGGAAGCTGAATAGTCCGAGCTGAGTGGTTTTGGTCATCTCATTTATGACATGACCAAATTGCAACTTTAATTCTTTCAGCAACTTACCCCTACATAAAAAGTAGCCGTTGTATTTCAGTTCCTCTTCATATTGGGATATGTAACGGTTGATTGTCGAGAGATCTACCTCATAGAAATCCGCTACCATTTTCTTGGTGAAACGGTATTCTCCCTCAAAAAGCATCCCAGCAAATCCGAGATTATCCTGAAGGGCTTCCACGGCATAACGGTTGTTAAGCACATTCTGCCGTTCGACATTTGATACAGTAAGGTCGTTCATAGTTACAAAGTTATGAATTTTATTTTGATTATCAGCTATGTGCATACAGTTTTGCATATACCTTAGAAGGATATATCCGGTAGTGAGTCAATGGCTTCGCGTTTGAGGGAATCAACGGCGCGGGTGTATTTCTCGGTGTGTTTGAGTCCGGCGTGACCGAGGAGCGAGGCTACGGTTTTGATATTGGCTCCGTTGTTGAGCAGGTTGACTGCGAATGAATGGCGCGCGCAGTGCCAAGTGATGTGTTTCTCGATTCCGGCGCGGGCTGTCCAATGGCGCAATGCCTTCAGACACATGGTGTGGGAAGGTAAGGGAAAGATGAGCTGATTTTTGTCACCGTTCGCCGGCTCTCCCATGAACTTGAGATGAACGTCGTTCAACGGCATGTTGACCCAGCTTGCCGAACTGTGTCCGGCGGTCTTCGCCTGATTGAAACGGAGAAGCCGGTTGGAGAAGTCGACCTGAGCGAAAGTCAAGTCCTTGACATCGCAGAACCTCAGTCCTGCATAGAGGCAGAACAGGAACGCCCGGCGTATAACGGGATTCTCGTTAGGGTAATGTGTCATTGCAAGCTGCTTGATTTCGTCCATCGAAAGAATATCTTTCTTAATTTGCTGACTGTCGATTGTGATAACTACGCCATCACACGGATTACGTAGGAAGATTTCATCCTCTGTGGCTTTCTTAAACACCTTCTTGAAACGCTGGAACAGGGTGTGCGGCCCTTCGCCTGTGAACCGAGACTGTAGATAGTCGGCAAACTCCCGAATCATATCCTTTGAAATCTGGTCGGGACGGATGGTTTCTGCAAAAGCCTTATACTTTTTCTTCTCCTTCAGGAACTCCTTGAATATGACAAGCCCACGGCGCATGTGGCGAACATCCTTCTTCGTGTAGTTGTCTATGAACGACTGGAAGTAGTCGAAGAAATTGATTTCTTCGGGATGCTTCGCAAGGCGTAATCCGGTCTGCTGCTCCTTCAGTTCCTGCTCTTTCTCGAAGCGAATTTTCTCTGCCATTTCGAGAATTTCACGATTCTGCTGACGCTCCACTGGCGATGTCGGTTTGGCAATGAGATAGAAAGGCAACGACTCCTTCTTGCGGAGATGGGTAACTTTTTTCTTCGGCTTTCCCTTCATCGCACCTTCAGTGTAATACACCACTTTGCCATCAGCGCCTTTCACCACCTCCTCGCTTCGTCCGAGGTAGTATTCAAGGTAGAGCGCAATGCGTCCGTCTTTCAGCTCGCGCTGTTCAAGTTTGGGGTTCTGCTTGGTCTGTTTCTGTAGCTTTGCCATAGAGTGAGAGGGTTTTAAGTGTATTCGGTTTTCCAACCTGTAATTATTAGTACACCTGATGAAAAGTACACTTACCCGGTTGGAAATATGTCATCGCAAAGTTAAGAAAAATATTTAATTCAAGGTGTACTAAAAGTGTACTAAATGCAAGAATATGGGCAAAAACATCCAAATAATGAGAGTTATCCAAATATTAATATGCTGATTTATAGCTATATTATTTCTCTTGTCTTCTTATAATTATGCAGTTTGATGCCTGTTCTGGGTACCACAAAAGCGAGATAACTCATTAAAGGCTAAATAGTTATCTCGCTTCTTTTAATTTTTACGTGCATATTACGTGCAAAAGGTCCGCACGCAGCTCCCAATCATTTTTGATCATCATCTACTCGTTCCATATATATGTTGTCTGTAAATACGGCGGGTATTAGAATTTCTATGTGTATATACTATCCTACCTAACCAAAATTAATCCCGTGAAGTAAGCTTATCGCTTAATGATATATCTTGCCATATTTAAGAAACTCAGCCAGTCTCTTTCTATCTCTTACATCTGATATGGTACGTTTTGCCTTCAGAATACGAGCACGAAGAATGCTCTTATTTCTAATAAGTTGATGCGTAATTGCTGGCGAATTACATATTCTTGCAGCTTTTTGGGCATATGTCCAGAAATTTCCAAAAGACTTTACTCTTGTATTAATAAAAAGCGACCGGTCCAATCTACTCCTTCGGAAAATATTATGCCGTTTACTACCTATAGGTGTATATTTTTTCAGTAATTGTTGAACGAACAATACACCACCTGTTTTATCTGATTTCTTGATAGCATAGTGGGTTTTAGCATTGACTGTCCGCTTCATCTTGTGATAGTATTGTGAGATACTCTTATTTTTCAATCGTATGACATTGCCATCAAAAGATAGACCAAGATATTCAATAACAGAATTTTTATTAGTCTTCTCATCTGTTACCTTTAACCGACCATCTTCCTTTTTTACCAAGAAAACAGATGTTTTCTCTTCTGCGATTGTCAACTCTTCTTTTGAAATTAATTCCTTGAGAATAGACAAAACGTCGTCATGCCTGTTGGCATCACAAACTATGATAATATCATCAGAATATCGCCTATAATAACCTCCGATTGATTTCAGATAATCCGAAATTGCCCTATCAAAACGCCACATATAGATATTTGCCAGAACAGCACTTATTGGCAAACCTTGGGGGATTCCTGCATCACACTCGTTTTTATGTATCATGCCATATTTACGAATATCTGCAATGGAATCTTTGTAACAGAATGCAAGAGCATTCTTATCACGGAAGAACCTCATACTTGCCAAAGTTCGCTCTGCAACTTTAGTCTTTTGCTGGCATAAGATCTTGGTGCGATACACATTGAACAATTCTTGGGCGTTCACAAATGCAAATCGAGTAACGTGCTTAAAAACCGCATATTCATCGTCCGGCATTGAGAAAAAACCGCTTACCTCTTTCCATGCAATTTTAAGCATTCTATGGTTCAACTTATCGAAAAAAGATTTAATATTATTGCTGTCCGATAAAACTTTTTGAGGCAAAACAAAATTAGGACTGGCACCTATTGCAGGAGTCAGTCCTTTTAGTTTAGTTTGTGTTGACCAAAACATATTCTAAACTATGCCCAAAAGTAGTCATTTTAGCGGACAGCCGCTCTATGGTC
>Ga0209064_1003683_pt1 | contig 12899 bp, 9 predicted proteins | sample Inofromicrocosms_FD_187498 | JGI IMG/M metagenome (GOLD analysis project Ga0209064, IMG submission 187498) | Mouse cecum microbial communities from Vienna, Austria - Inoculum for glucosamine and mucus D2O microcosms (SPAdes) (version 2) | ecosystem: Host-associated > Mammals > Digestive system >... | reverse complement strand
GGCTGGCAAATGAGAAAAGGATGATGGCAGGCTATGAGAAATGCATTGAAATACAATGAGAAATAGGTGGATATTGAGGAGTAAAGTGGAAAAAAGTATGAGAAATGCCATTCCGGAAAAGTATTTCTCATAATCTATCTGTTTGATAGACTATGCTTTATCTGAAATCTATGAGAATATGAGAAATGAAAACAAAAAATCTTTTCTAGTAGCAAAGATGGAATAAGTGGTTTTGAATTTGCTTGTATGGAATAATTACAGTATATTTGTGTCATAATAACCGCCCTACACAAAAACATGCAGGACAAATTAAAATAAATAATGAGAATAACACAAATCAGAGACGACGGCAAGGTAAATACTCTGCGGACGTTAAAAATCGAACAGCTCGTAGAGCAGATGAAAGTGGAAACTAAAGCGCAACTCGTCTCCGCAATGCGGGAAGTCCTGCCTTATATACTTCCGGGTGACAAGAATGACTATGTACAGAAAGTGCCGAAGCTGCTTCCTGCAGCCGCCTTTATCCGCAAGAACGGGATAATGACAATGAGTGAGTACAACGGGATTGTGATGCTCCAGGTGAATAATCTGTCCGGGCTCATGGAAGCGGATGCGGTGAAAGAGCGTGTGAAGGAGTTGCCACAGACTTACCTTGCCTTTACCGGTTCTTCCGGAAAGTCGGTGAAGATATGGGTGCGGTTCACTTATCCCGACGACCTTCTGCCGGTTGGCCGTGAACAAGCGGAGCTTTTTCATGCGCATGCTTACCGGCTTGCCGTGAAGTTCTACCAACCTCAACTTCCTTTCGACATTGATCTGAAAGAACCTTCGTTGGAACAATATTGCCGTCTGACCTATGATCCGGACTTGTATTTCAATCCTGAAGCAATGCCTATTTATATGAAACAGCCGATGGCTATGCCGACAGAAATGACTTATCGCGAACAGGTGCAGACGGAGGCTTCACCCTTGCAACGGCTTGCGCCGGGATATGAGAGCCATCATGCGCTTTCCGTACTTTTTGAGGCTGCTTTTGCGCGTGCATTGGATGAACAACAGGACGGATATTCTCTAGGTGATGACATACATTCTTTGTTGGTTTGTCTGGCCGGGCATTGTTTTCGTGCCGGTATTCCCGAAGAGGATACGGTGCGGTGGACGCGTGCCCATTATCGCTTGCCGGAAGATGATTTCCTGATTCGCGAGACGGTGCGGAATGTGTATCGCACCAGCAAGGGATTTGCCGATAAGAGCAGTTTGCTGCCGGAACAGCTATTTGTGATGCAGATGGATGAGTTTATGAAGCGGCGTTATGAGTTCCGCTTCAACCAGTTGACTTCACAGGTGGAGTGCCGGCAACGGAATAGTTTTGATTTTTATTTTCGTCCGGTAGACAGACGGTTGATGGCAAGCATTACGATGAATGCGCAATACGAAGGGCTTAAACTGTGGGACAAAGATGTGGTACGTTATCTGAACTCGGATCGTGTGCCGCTCTATCAGCCTGTTGAGGAGTTTCTTTATGGACTTCCTCATTGGGATGGAAAGGATCATATCGGTGATCTGGCTAAACGGGTTCCTTGTGATAATCCTCATTGGGCGCAATTGTTTCGCCGTTGGTTTCTTAGCATGGTGGCTCATTGGCGCGGGCTTAGTAAAAATCATGCGAACAGCACTTCCCCTATATTGGTCGGTCCGCAGGCTTACAGGAAATCGACGTTCTGCCGCCTGATTCTTCCACCGTGTTTGCAGGCCTATTATACGGATAGCATCGACTTCAGCCGGAAGCGGGATGCGGAGCTGTATCTGAACCGTTTTCTGCTGATTAATATGGATGAGTTTGACCAGATTGGCATCAATCAGCAGTCTTTCGTTAAACATATCCTGCAAAAGCCGGTCGTTAATACACGTCGTCCGAATGCTTCGGCAGTAGAGGAGCTTCGCCGTTATGCTTCTTTCATCGGGACAAGTAATCATAAAGATTTGCTGACGGATACTTCCGGCAGCCGTCGGTACATTGGCGTTGAGGTTACGGGAGTGATTGATGTTGTCCGTCCCATTGACTATGAACAGCTTTATGCGCAGGCGATGGCGGCATTGTATCACAATGAACGGTATTGGTTTGATGAAAAGGAAGAAGCCATTTTGACGGAAGCCAATCAGGAGTTTGAACAGTCACCCGCCATAGAGCAGTTGTTTCTTGTATATTATCGGGTTGCGGAAGATGAAGAGGAAGGAGAATGGTTGCTTGCTGCGGATCTGTTGCAGCGGATACAAAAGGCGAGTAAAATGAAGTTCTCACCCGGACAGGTTAATTACTTCGGGCGTATCCTGCAAAGATTGGGGGTACAGTCGTACAGGAAGACGCGTGGGGTTTATTATCATGTGGTGGCTGTTGGGTAAGAGCGATGATGAAATAATGCATGAGATGTGCATTTTATTATTTTATAATAATTATCTTTGCGTAATAACGTGAGATATATGAAGGCTATGATAAGAAATCCTTTTTCGTTTGCCGGAAAAGCAAAAGGAGCTACTGATTGCCATCACTAAAGAAGGAAAAGCGAAAGCTGTCACTTCCGGTGCTTTCATAAAGAAATACAGGCTGGCTTCAGCCGATTCTGTGCAGGCAGCATTGAAAGGATTACTGGAAAAGGATTTTGTGACCCAGGAAAAGGGAGTGTATCAAATATATGACCGTTTCTTGGGTATTTGGTTGAAAGAGAATTATTGAGTCGTTTTTCATTTCTTGAAACGTGCTTTTCAATAAATCGCGTTAATAATTAACCGAAACTACTATCTGTTAATCAGTTTTATTGTATCTTTGCGGTCTTAACTTTTAATGGTAAATAATGAAGGAATTTCTACAACTAATGCGACGTTTCGTGTCGCCTTATAAAAAGTATATCGGCTGGGCTGTTTTGCTGAATATTTTGTCTGCCGTATTCAATGTGTTTTCGTTCACTTTCTTGATTCCGATTCTGAGTATTCTGTTTAAAACAGAAGGAGCGGATAAAGTATACCATTTTATGGAATGGGGCAGTGGTGATTTAGCGGAGGTTGCCAAAAATAATTTCTATTATTATATCAATCAGATGATTGTAGATAATGGACCGACTGTAGCCCTTATCTTTTTGGGATTGTTCCTGATAGTGATGACATTATTCAAGACAGGTTGTTACTTCGCTTCTTCGGCAGTGATGATTCCGTTGCGTACGGGGGTTGTGCGGGATATCCGTATCATGGTGTATGCCAAGGTGATGCGTCTACCGATGTCTTTCTTTTCGGAAGAGAGAAAGGGAGATATTATAGCTCGTATGAGTGGTGACGTGGGAGAGGTTGAAAACTCCATTACCAGTTCGTTGGATATGCTGATGAAGAGCCCGATTATGATTATCTTGTATTTCGCGACGTTGGTTGTGACCAGTTGGCAGTTGACTCTTTTTACTATCGTTGTATTGCCGGGAATGGGCTGGTTGATGGGAGTAGTCGGAAGAAAACTGAAACGCCAGTCATTGGAGGCACAGTCAAAATGGAGTGATACGATGTCGCAACTGGAAGAGACATTGGGAGGTTTGCGCATCATCAAGGCTTTCATCGCGGAAGATAAAATGATTAACCGCTTCACCAAATGCAGTAACGAGCTTCGTGATGCAACCAACAGAGTTGCTATACGTCAGGCTATGGCACATCCGATGAGCGAGTTCCTGGGAACCATTCTGATTGTAGCCGTACTGTGGTTTGGCGGTACATTGATTTTGGGACAGAATGCAACTATCGATGCTCCTACATTCATTTTCTATATGGTGATTCTGTATAGTGTAATCAATCCGTTGAAAGACTTTGCTAAAGCGGGATACAACATTCCGAAAGGTTTGGCTTCTATGGAACGTGTGGATAAAATCCTGAAAGCAGAAAATAAGATTAAGGAAATTCCGAATCCGAAACCGCTGAAAGGATTGAACGATAGAATAGAATTTAAAGATATTTCTTTCAGCTACGATGGTAAGAGAGAGGTACTGAAACATGTAAATCTGACAGTTCCCAAAGGAAAAACGATTGCACTGGTCGGACAGTCAGGTTCCGGTAAATCTACCTTGGTCGATTTGTTGCCACGTTACCACGATGTACAGGAAGGAGATATTACCATTGACGGAACGAGCATCCGCGACGTGCGTATTGCCGATTTGCGCAGTCTGATTGGTAATGTAAACCAGGAAGCTATTCTGTTCAATGATACCTTCTTCAATAACATTGCTTTCGGTGTGGAGAATGCGACAATGGAACAAGTGATAGAAGCAGCGAAGATTGCCAATGCACATGATTTCATCATGGAGAAACCGGAAGGATATAATATGAATATCGGCGACCGTGGTAGTAAATTGTCCGGTGGTCAGCGCCAGCGTATCAGTATCGCCCGTGCCATTTTGAAGAATCCTCCGATTCTGATTCTCGATGAGGCTACTTCTGCATTGGATACCGAATCAGAACGCCTCGTGCAGGAAGCGCTGGAACGTTTGATGAAAACACGTACGACGATTGCTATCGCTCACCGTCTTTCTACTATCAAGAATGCGGATGAAATCTGCGTCTTGTATGAAGGAGAGATTGTAGAACGTGGCAAGCATGAGGACTTGATCGAACTGAACGGTTACTACAAACGCTTGCATGATATGCAGCAGTTGTAATGTGGAATTTAAAATCTGATGAAAAAAATCTCTATAAAACGATTTGGCTACTCTCTTTTGTATGTATTGTCAATACATGTAGTAGCATTGTTTTTCTTCTTTGCATTCCGGCTTACGCTGTTCTGCTCGGTTGATTATCAGTTTCCGGCAGATATAGAGGGCGACTTTGCTTTGAAAGCGGTTGCCTTTGTACGTGGATTATGGTTTGATAATGTGATAGCCTGCTACATCCTGTTGCTGCCTTTGGTAGTGATGTGGATAGCGGCTTTGTTCAATTATACGGCAAAGTGGTTGTTCCGGTCGGTGGCTGTCTATTTCATTTTGTTTTATTCTGTTTCTTTTATTATAGCTGCGGCTAATGTTCCATACTTTGAATATTTCTTTAAGACTATCAATTCTTCCATTTATAACTGGTTCGGGTACGGCGCCACGACAGCCGGCATGGTATTTGGTGAGTCTTCCTATTATTTCCCTATCTTTCTCGGACTGTTGTCTGTCATTTTATTTGGCTGGGGAGCGTTATGCCTGTCCGCCTATTTCTATCGCCGGAGCATGGCTACCGCACCTCGGATTTCATGGAAAAGCCGGTTGGCAATAGTGCCGTTGGGGGCAGTCTGTGTGGGACTTTGCCTGTTTGGAATCCGTGGGCGTACGGGATATAACCCGATTAAAGTAAGTCAGGCGTATTATTGTGAGGACCCGTTTCTGAACCAGTTGGGCGTGAATCCGGTGTTCAACTTGCTTACGAGTACATTGGACGATAACCGGAAAGAGAACCGGACGTTGCATCTGATGCCTGAGCAGGAAGCCTTGAAACAAGTACAGGATTATCTGCAAAGAAAGGGAGTGGAGGGCATTTCTCCGATTGCCCGGAAAGTGGAGCGCGAAGGACTCCCCGACCGGAAGAATGTGGTTTTGGTATTTATGGAATCTATGTCTGCCAACCTGATGGGCAGTTTCGGCTCCGACAAAAGACTGACTCCTTATCTGGATAGCTTGTATCAGCAGTCATTGAGTTTCAGTCATTTTTATTCGTCCGGCATCCATACGAACCATGGTATTTATTCCACTCTTTTCTCCTTTCCCGCAATCATGAAGCGGAATGCGATGAAAGGTTCGGTGATTCCTGTCTACTCCGGATTGCCTACCGTGTTGAAGGAGAATGGATATTGCAATCTGTTCTTCATGACACATGAGTCCCAATATGATAATATGAACGCATTTCTCCGTACCAACGGGTTTGATGAAATCTATGCACAGGAGAATTATCCGGCGGAGAAAGTCGTGAACAGCTTTGGCGTGCAGGATGATTTTATGTATCAGTATGCGCTTCCGATATTGAATGAGAAGGCGAAGGTGGGTGAACCGTTTTTTACTGTATTGCTGTCTATCAGCAACCATCCGCCTTATGTCATTCCGCCATTCTTCCATCCCCATAGCGAAAAACCGGAAGAGCAGATTGTAGAATATGCCGACTGGTCCATTCGGCAGTTTATGGATGCGGCGGAGAAACAGCCGTGGTTTGACAACACGATTTTCGTATTTCTTGGTGACCACGGAAAAATGGTAGGTACACCGGAATGTGAAATGCCTCAATCCTATAACCATATCCCGCTGATGATTTATGGAAAAGATATCCGCCCGGCTGTATACGATGGGTTCGGGGGACAAATAGATGTGGCACCCACCTTGTTGGGAATGCTTAATATGAGTTATTTGCAGAACAATTTTGGTGTAAATCTTCTCGAAGAAGAGCGCCCATGTATGTTCTTCACGGCGGACAATCTTGTAGGAGCCAGGGACTCGGCCCGCCTGTTCATTTATTCTCCGGACAATCAGCAGGAATTCAGGTATAAACTGGATAATGGTAATTTGCACGCTGCTGCCGGTGACGAAGATTTCGGGTTGCTGAAAGACTATTGCTTTTCCATGTTGCAGTGTACGGAATTTATGGTGAAAGAACACAAAACCATTGACAGGCCTGCTGATAAGGCGGTAGAATAGGCGTTACTATATGGGAACAAAACTGGTGGTCAGAGAGTTTATACGTTTTGGTGTGGTTGGCGTGATAGCCACAGCGCTGCATTACGGGATTTATTATTTCCTGAAGTCGGTTGCCAATGTGAATGTAGCTTATGCAGTTGGATATATAATCAGCTTTATCGTAAACTTTTATCTGACTTCGTATTTTACTTTCGGAACAACACCTTCGTGGAAGAAACTGGCAGGAATGGGCGGAGCGCATCTGATAAATTTTCTGTTGCATATGATCTTGCTGAATATTTTCTTATATATGGGCTTTACCAAGGCATGGGCTCCTGTTCCGGTATTTGCGATAGTGATTCCCGTGAATTTCCTGTTGGTGCGGTTTGTATTTAAACATAAAAAGCTATGAATGGCGTGAGACTTGTGATTGTAGTTCCTTGTTATAATGAGGAAGAAGTATTGAAAGAGACTACTCGTCAACTGTCTAATGTCCTTGCCCGGATGGAGAAGGAAGAGAAGATAGCTGAAGGAAAGATATTGTATGTGGACGACGGGAGTAAGGACCTTACCTGGTCGTTGATAGAACAATTGTCCGAATCGGACAGATACGTGGGTGGTCTGAAATTGGCACACAACGTCGGGCATCAGCAGGCGCTTTGGGCGGGACTGGAGCTGGTGGCGGGCAGTGATTATGACGCTGCCGTATCTATTGATGCCGATTTGCAGGACGATGTGAATGCCATTATAGAGATGGTGGATTATTTTCTGCAGGGTGTCGATGTTGTATTCGGTGTGAGGCGGGAACGCAAGACGGACACTTTCTTCAAGAAACATACTGCGCAATTGTTTTATAAACTGATGAGTACGATGGGCGGGGAAATCGTTTATAACCATGCTGACTTTCGTCTGATGAGCAAACGGTCTTTGAAAGCATTGGTTGCTTTTCCGGAACGTAACCTTTTCCTGCGGGGGATGGTGTGCTTGTTGGGCTATACTACGGCGTCTGTTTATTATGACCGTAAAGAGCGTTTTGCCGGTGAATCCAAATATCCGTTCACAAAGATGCTGAACTTTGCGTTGGACGGTATCACTTCTTTCTCTGTCAAACCATTGCGTCTGATTACAACTTCGGGGCTTATCTTTATGATGGTTTCTTTCTTTGCCATCATTTATGCTTTGGTAGAGTTTATCAGTGGGGATGTTATCCGGGGATGGACTTCGTTGCTTATCTCCGTGTGGTTTATCGGCGGGGCTATTCTGACGGCTGTCGGTATTATCGGTGAGTATATCGGTAAAATATATAAGGAAGTAAAAAGACGTCCGCGTTATTTGATAGAAAAAGAAGTAAACCTGTAAGGGTTTACTTCTTTCCGATAGTATCATAGCTCTGATATTCTTATTTTCCAGTTTGCCTTTATTCTTTCTCTTTGAAGCGGTATAGGTAGATTATGTCGCGGATATCACATCCTCTTTTCGGACTTTGGTATACTTCCTCGAAGGAGTAACGCGACTCATATTTGGGCTTGATGCCCTCGAAATCATGCCGTCCTACCAATAGGTATCCCTCTGACGGCATCTCCTTTTCAAACAAGCCTATCCGGTCGTTGTGATAGAAGTTGACAGTGTAGAAGCGAAGCATATCTATGCCTACATAAGAGTATATCTTGCTGCCGGAAGCGATTTTCTGAATTTCTGTTGCCATTCCTTTGTCCGACTTGGTGTTCAGTATGGCAGGTTGGTAAACGCCATCTAAAGACATGAAGATCGAGAATGTTACGAAAAGCGTGGCATATACCAGTTTCATGTCCGGTGCTTTCTTCCTGATTGCACGGAAAAAGTAGATGGCGCCGAGCAAAGGAAGACATATCACTAGGATATGGGCGGCATTGAGGGATATATTCTTCAGGGCATTTAAGAAAGCGATGTTTTCAGCGGCATGCCTGCCGTGGAAGATAGCATCAGGTACTAATCCCATGCGGATGGCAATGAATGTAGCCAAAAGAAGAATGCCGGCGACAGACAGGAAACTACCATATGCTTTGATGGCTTTTGAATGCCTGCTCGCCAAGTACATGATATATTCTGCCAGAAAATAGGCTATAAACGGATAGATGGGCAATAGATAGACGCTGCGTTTACTCTTCGGGATGCAGTAGAATACGAAGATAAGCACGATGCTTAATAAGGAAAAAAGGCGTGTGTTGTCCATTTCACGAATATAGGTCGTGAATTTGTTCCACCATTCGCGAGGTTTGGCTGTTACTTTGCTGTAAGTCAGTGTAAAGAGGGAAAGCAGAACCAATAACGTATAGGGTGCATAGCCTGATACGACAGTGATAATGTTATAGTAAGCCGGATTCTCGTGGGATTCATAACTCATTTTTCCCATGAAACGCCCGAAGTTTTCTTCCATAACCAGCGCGATGAAGTTGTCTCCCCCTTGTTGGTAGGCGGCAATGTACCAGATGGCGGGCAGGATGCATGAGGTAATAGCGACCAATGTCATAGAGAAGAAGGCTTTGAAGAAACGGGTACCTCGCAGAAGCAAGTAGACTCCGGTCACCAGACAGGGAAGAAGGATTCCGACCGGGCCTTTGGTAAGTGTGGCGCAGCCCATCAATAAGGTGGCTATCCATGGAAAACCTCTTTGGCCTTTTTCACACCATCGGTAAAGCTGGTATAATGCAAGGACTATGAAGGCAGTCAGTACCATGTCTACGCGGCAGTTCATTCCGGCACGATGTACTTCGAAGTTGCTGAGAGTGATGAGTCCCATAAGCAGGGCGATACCGGCTCCCCTACGTTTGGCATAGAATAAGAATCCTCCCAGGACCATGGCTATCAGGGCTAGGGCGGACGGCATACGGGAAGTATATTCGTTCACTTTACCTGTGACAGAAGAAATGGTGGCAATACACCAATGGAAGAATGGTGGCTTATAGGCAATGTCTCCACCATTATTGACAGGCAGAATCCAATTGCCACTTTCGAGCATTGAATACGAAACGATGGCTTCGCGTGGTTCTCCTTTTGTATGGAAATCGGTTAGTCCTAAAAAGGGGAGAAGGGTGATGACACAAACAATGGCCAGAAGGATAAATTGCTTATTTTTCATATGTTTATAATATGTGTTAGATATAAAAACTTTCAGTGCTCAAAGATAGGAATATATTTGAGTGAATTTGGTTTGATTTTCTTATTTTCTGCCGAAATCCGCCGGAATCTCTCCCCATTCTTTCGTTTCCCATTTCAGGATACGGGTGGTATAGGTATTCTCCCGAAGCCATTTTTCCGCCCGTTCTATTAAGATAAACAGTTGCTCCGTCTCTTCGGTGCGGGGAAGTTTGGTCTTACATTTTTTCTGGCGTACCCAACTGATGGCATTGACACTGTCACTGTAAATAGGCATGTCGAATCCTTTTTGTTTTAGCAGGGCCAGTCCGTGCACGATGGCGAGGAACTCACCTATATTGTTCGTTCCTTTCATCGGGCCGAAGTGGAAGATTTGCTGCCGGCTGGCAACGTGTACGCCACGATATTCCATCGGTCCGGGATTGCCGCTGCAAGCGGCGTCAACTGCCAGGCTGTTATCAATCACGCAGGCCGGTAATGTATCCGAAGATACTTTTGCTCCGCTTGATTTGGCTTTCGCATTTTTGCCGATATAGGCGTAAGGAGACATGGAGAGTGCCCGTTCGGCTTCCTCACGGGTATCGAATGATTTGTATTTGGCGGCTTCGTATCCTTTGATTTGAAGCTGGCAATCCGTCCAGGAAGTGTAAATCCCGGGCGTGACGCCTTCCCATACTACGTAGAACTTTTGTTTAGCCATTTTTTTTGACGGTGAATTTGTAAAGTCAATGAATTGACGGTGCGAAGGTACAAATATATTCTCTAACCGAACAAGGAAGGTAGGGGTTACTTATTGTAAAAGAGAGAAATTCATAACTGATAACTAATAATTATCCGTCATCCATGTATCTGTTATCTATTAAATGACTAATTTTGTGAGCAAAATTAGTCATTTATGGTTCGTATCTTCCTTACCGGCTATATGGGTGCCGGAAAAACGACATTGGGCAAGGCTTTTGCCCGTCAGATGAATATATCGTTCATTGATTTGGACTGGTATATAGAAGAGCGTTTTCACAAAACCATTGGGGAATTATTCACCGAACGAGGCGAAACTGGATTCAGGGAACTGGAGAGGAACATGCTCCATGAAGTAGCCGAGTTTGAGAATGTGGTAATTTCTACGGGAGGTGGGGCGCCTTGTTTTTTTGATAACATGGAATTTATGAACCGGATGGGAAAGACGGTTTTCCTCGATGTGCATCCGGATGTACTGTTCAGACGCTTGCGTGTGGCTAAACAGCAACGCCCTATTCTTCAGGGAAAAGAGGATGACGAACTGAAAGCGTTCATTGTGCAGGCGTTGGAGAAACGCGCTCCTTTCTATACTCAGGCGCAATATATCTTTAATGCAGACGAGTTGGAAGACCGTTGGCAGATAGATGCTTCCGTCCGACGTTTGCAGCAACTTCTCGGATTCTAAAATTAGATTTTGTTGTCAGGGAATATTTTAGGGTTCTCTTGTTTGTTCATTCGGTCAATATTTGTACCTTGCCGCTCGTTACGAGATTTTTTATTCAAAAAACAAGGTAAAACTATATATGGAAACATTAAAAGAGAATTTTGAGAGATTATCTGCCAAGATTAAGACTTCGGGAAAACCTGCTGCGGCATGGTTTCCGCAATACACAACGACGTCATTACTAAATACTGAAAACTGGTGGGAAGCATTGGCTGTGTGCGAGTATGCTTTGGACACCTGCGAAGACGAGACACTGACAGAAGATTTCTTCGAACTGATATTCAGTGCGTTCGACTGTAATGTCGAGGTCGATCTCAACGAAGAAGAGTATGAGTTTTGGTGGGAGAAGGTGATGCAGGTATGCGACCGTGTGGCGGAGTTTAGTGGTGCGGGATGGGCGCAGAAAGGTGCCAAATACTCCGAAGCCCGTTATGGAAAGCGCGATATGAGTTTTTTATTCCCTTACTACGAGAAAGCTGCCGATATGGGCTGGGCGGAAGCGGAAGCAACCGTTGCCTATTGGAAATTCATGGGATTTTATTGTGAACAGGATAAGGAAGAAGGTGAACGCCGCTTTGCGGCTCTATCTTCGCCCGAAGCTTTGCTATGGGGAAAGCATTATCGTGCGTTTGCTGAGGAATTCACAGGAAATAAGGAAAAAGCCTTGCAGATACGTAAGGAATTATTGGAAGAACTGCCTGAAGGACATCGTTTGCGTGCCCATACTTATGCTGCGCTGGGAGACGCGATCGACCGGGAAGAAGGCGGTGTGGCAGAAGAAGCCGCTTATTATGAGAAATCTTTGGAGATAGTTCCGAATCTATATACTCTTAAAAATCTGGCTACGCTTTATTTCCGTTATCCGGAACTGGGCAAACCGAAAGAACTGGGCTTTGAACTTTGGGAAAAGGCTTGGCATGCCGGTGTATGGTCGGCTGCTAATTTCCTGGGATATAATTACCAGGAAGAAGAGTGGCAGGATATGCCTAAGGCGATTGAATGGCTGGAAAAGGGGATGCTCTATTGCGAACTGTATAGTGCGTATGAGTTGGCGTTGATTTACCTATACAGTGATGATTATAAGAATGTGGAGCGCGGACTGATGTGTCTCGACCGTTGTGTGGAAGGTGATTATGTCACAGGTATTGAAGGATTGGCAATTGTTTACTTCAACGGTGACCTGGTGGAAGAAGACATGAACCGTGCGAAAGAGTTGCTGGAGAAAGCGGTCGAACTAGGTTCGGGAAATGCAGCCTATCGTATAGGATGGATGTATGAACGCGGTTTCTTATCCGAAAAACCGGATTATGTCAAGGCAATGGAGTGTTATGAGAAAGCGGCTTCGATGGAGAATGCCGATGGATACTGCCGTGCGGCGCTTTATCTGGCAAACGGGTATAGCGGTGTGACGGATGCCGTGAAATCGAGAGAATATTATGAAAAAGCGGCTGAGTTGGGGTCCTGCTTTGCTTTGATAGAGTTGTCGTTCTTGTATGAGAACGGTGACGGGGTAGAGAAGAGTTATGAAAAGGCTTTTGAACTCTGTAGCAAGGCTGCCGGTGAGGAGTATCCTTATGCGATGTTCCGTGTAGGGTTTTATTTGGAAAAAGGTGTCCTTGGTGAAGCGCGAC
>Ga0209064_1003677_pt1 | contig 12925 bp, 15 predicted proteins | sample Inofromicrocosms_FD_187498 | JGI IMG/M metagenome (GOLD analysis project Ga0209064, IMG submission 187498) | Mouse cecum microbial communities from Vienna, Austria - Inoculum for glucosamine and mucus D2O microcosms (SPAdes) (version 2) | ecosystem: Host-associated > Mammals > Digestive system >... | reverse complement strand
ACGGGCCGTGCCGCCATGATCTCCCCGTGCAGCTCCTGGTCCGCTGGCAGGACGGCGGCGCGGAAGTATTTGCAGATTAAGGTGTTGGAAATCATCTGCGGACAGGGGCAGGGGTCCCCATCGTCCAACAGGAGGCAGTTTCCGCCCTCGCAGTTGGCGCACAGGCGGCGGATGAGCTTTCTTGCCCGCCGGAACTGGCTGTCATCCATCCGGGGCAGCTTATCCATTGCCGAACACCAGCTTATAATTCGTCTTGGTCCCATCGTCCTCCAGCACCACCGTGGCATCATAGGTTTTCCCGGTTTTCTCCGAGAAACAGCCGGTGAGCTTCATCCGGCCCTTCTTCAGCAGGGCGGCAGCGGTGGCCTTGGTGAGCGTCTTTTTCTTGGCGGTGAAAAACTTGCTGTCTTTCCACAGGACAAAGCGGCACTCCCGATTTTCACAGAAAAAGCCCTTTTTGCTTTCGGTCACAGCGCCGCCGCAGCGGGGGCAGGGGCCGACGGCCTCTTTGTCCGAGGGGAACAGCACCGCCGCGCCGGGGACAGGCCGGTACGTTTTCACCAGCTCATCCACCATAGCGGCAATCCCGGCCATGAAGTCCTCCGGGGACAGCTCTCCGCGTTCCACTTCGCCCAGCCGCTGTTCCCAATCGGCGGTGAGCAGGGGGGATTGCAGGACCTCCGGCAGAACAGTGACAAGGGAGCTGCCCGCCTGGGTGGGCAGGAGGCTGGTGATCTTCTTGGCTTTCTTCCGTTCCACAAGCCCTGTGTCCACCAGCTTTTCCAGGATGGCGGCGCGGGTGGCGGGGGTGCCGATGCCGCGCCGTTCCATATCTTCCGGCATCTCCCCAGCACCGGCAGTCTCCATACTTTGGAGGATAGTGTCCTCGGTGAAATGCTTGGGCGGTGTTGTTTTCCCCTCCTTCACCTGAACGGTATCCACCGCCAGCGTCTGGTTCTCTGCCAGACCGTCCGGCAGGGCGGCGTCCTTGGGGAGTGCGGCACAGGCCCGCCAGCCCATGTCCAGCACCGCTTTTCCTTTGACAGTGAAGGTTTGCCCGCCGCACTCCGCCGTCAGGCTGGTCTCCGCGTACCGATAGGGCGGACAGACCGCCCGGACCAGCCCCAGCGACACCAGCCGCAGGATTTCCCGCTCTCCCAGGGGGAGCGAGGCGAGGTCAACGGTGGCGGCGCTGGGCGTGGGAACAATCGCGTGATGGTCGGAAACTTTTTTGCTGCTGCATACCTGGGCCGCTGATACGGCCCCCGCCGCCTTTACTCCGCAGAGCGTGGCTGCGATGGACACCAGATTGGGGACGGCGTTCTCCATATCATCCGTAAGATACCGGCTGTCCGTCCGTGGATAAGTACACAGTTTTTTCTCATAGAGGGCCTGCAAATAGTCCAGCGTCTCCTGGGCGGTATAGCCTAAAATGCGGTTGGCGTCCCGCTGGAGAGTGGTCAGGTCATAGAGGGCTGGGGCCTTTTCCGACTTCTCCCGGCGTTCCACCGTCTGAATGGTGACGGTGCTGCCCTCACAGGCGGTGGCGATGGCGGCGGCGCCCTCTTTGCCGCTGATCCGCTCCCCGGTGAGGGTCATACCGCCGCAGGCCAGCTCCACCGTGTAGAACGGAACCGGCTCAAAGGCGGCGATCTCCGCCTCCCGCTGGGCGATGAGGGCCAGAGTGGGGGACATAACGCGTCCAATGTTCAGTGTCCGGCCATACAGCACCGAAAACAGCCGCGTGGCGTTGATGCCCACCAGCCAATCGGCCTTTTGGCGGCACAGGGCGGCTTGGTGCAGGCCGTCATAGTCGCTGCCGGGGCGGAGGTTGTCGAAGCCCTCCCGGATAGCGCTGTCCTCCATGCTGGAAATCCACAGCCGTTTCATGGGCTTGGTACAGCCCGCCAGATGGTAGGCGGTGCGGAAGATCAGCTCTCCCTCCCGGCCTGCGTCACAGGCGTTCACCACCTCCGACACATCCTCCCGGCGCAGCAGCGTCCGCAGAACGTCAAACTGCTCCCGTTTATCCTTGCCGATGGTAAACCGCCAGCTTTCCGGCAGGATAGGCAAATCCTCCCGTCGCCACTTGTCATAGCTGGGGTTGTAGACGGCAGGCTCGGCCAGCCCCGCCAGATGCCCGATGCACCAGCTTATCAGCCAGCCGCCGCCTTCTATGTGGCCCTCCTTCCGGGCTGTGGCCCCCAGCACCTTGGCAATACTCATAGCAACCGAGGGCTTCTCCGCAATCACAAGGCGATACATAAAATCACGCTCCTATCAAATTTCAGAATATTGGGTTGAATTTTCGAGACAATAATGATAGAATACTATCAGAATCATAGAAGGAGGCTGCGCCATGATTATTAAACCATCAACCGCTTTGCGAAACGATTACGGTTCTATTTCCGATTTAGCGCATAAAGAAGATATGCCCATCTACATTACCAAAAATGGAGAGGGGGATTTGGTGATTATGAGCATAGATGCTTTTGAGCGCCGCGAGGAGGTTTTGAAACTGCGGGCAAAGCTGGCGGCTGCGGAACAGTCCCGGTTATCTGGACAGCCTGCCGTTTCCATAGAAGAATCCCGTAAGCGTTTGGAGGAAATCTATGGACAAAACGTATAACCTGGACATTCTCCCTCCCGCTCAAGCGGAATTGGAAGAAATTGCGCGGGTACATATGGCACTTTCCGGGGTGCAGTCAGCCCGCAGAATAACGGATAAAATTTACGATGCGATGGAACAGTTGATGTGTTTTCCGTTATCCGGGCCACCGATCCGGGATGATCTGTTAAGCGCTGCCGGGTATCGCTACATTCTGGCGAGCAAATATTTGATTATTTACCGCCTGCTGGGAGATACCATAGTGATTTACCATATCGCTCATGGCGCAACAGACTATCCCAAATTGCTTAAAACCTCGTTTTTTGAATGACAAGCGGCCCCGCAAATTGAAGCGGGGCCGCTTGTTTGTTCGATTGATATTGCTACCGGGACCGGGCACGGTCCGGAATGGGCGGTATGACTTCCACACCCCGGTAACAGGGCAGGACGCAGCTCTCGCCGCAGCGTTTACAGCCGTGGCAGGGGTGGTCCTTGGGCGGCGCTGGCTTGGCCCGCAGCTCCTGCCGGGGCGGAGGGGCCTGCATCATCAGGCGTTCCAGGGGATTGGATGTAAAATATCTCATTCGTCCCCCTCATCCTCTACGCCGCCGTCCTCATACTCGTCCTCATCGCCGTAATCGTAGTCCTCCAGGTCGGCGCTGCCCTTGGTATCGGGCTTTTTCTTCTTGAATTTCAAGAAATAGACCGCGCCGCCGCCAGCCAGGGCCACCGCCAGCGCCACAGCCAGCATCCCATTGACGCCGCCCTTTTTCTCCGGCTCCGGGTCAGGCCCGGTGTCAGTTTCTGCCGGGTCCTCCTTCTTTTCCGGCTCCGGCTCTTTACCCGCGCACTCAGTCATGTTGACGGAACAGACCGGGCAGGCGGTATTGACCGCCCCGGCATGGCATTTGTCGGTGCAGATGCAGGCGGCGGGTTCGCCCTGCTCCACCAGCGCGGACAGGTCTGCCTCGTCCACTTTGTTCAGAAAATACGTCTTGTACTGTTCCTCATCCTCGTTCACCGGGGCGTCATAGTCGATCAGAATGTAAAAAATATTCCCGTCCCGGCCCTCCACGGTGATAAACTGCTTATGAGTGTCCTTGCTGTAAAGCAGATCGCGGGTGAAAAACTCGCTGTCCACGGACAGCGGTTCCCCCTGCTGGGACTGTTGGCCGGTGGCAGGCTGGCCTGTCTGCTGATCCGTCTGCTGGGTGTCCTGGGGAGGCGTGGAATCCTGGTTCCAGTATTCCAGCACCTTGTCGCTGCCGTCCTCCGGCCCGCCGCCCGCAAAGGCGGTGACAGGGAGGACGGAGAAGCACAGCATCAGCGCCAGCACCATAGACAGGATGCGCCGCTTAGACGTTCTCATGGCTGCTGTCCCCCTCTCCCACCGGCGCACCGGGCTGGGCGTTGTGAATGAGCGCGGCAAGCTGGTCCGGGTCCAGGCCCATGCTCCGCACAAGGCCGATGATGTCCAGGTTTTCCAGCTCGGTGCGCTGCTTTGCCAGTTCCTCCTGCCGCGCTTGCAGCTCGGTAATCTTGGCGGCGTTTTTCTCATATTCCGTGTTGATTTTCTTGATTTTCGGGTTCATAAAATTCCCTCCTTTTATGGTTCTGGAAGTCTGCCGTAACAGTAAAAGTGAGCTTGCCAGTAGGATGTATTGAGGTTGGCGTAGGAAATCGGGGACCCACAGTGGATCATCATGCCGTTGCCTACATAGATGCCGCAATGGGTCACGCCGTCCGGGTTGGGCGCGTTATAGGTGTACTTGAAAAATACCAGATCGCCGGGGCGGGCGTTGGCGGGGGAAACCGGGGTGCAGATGTTGCAAAGACCCTGCGCCCCCAGCCGCCCATAGTTCCAGCCGGAGTGATTGATAACCCAGCTTACAAAGCCGGAGCAATCAAAGGAGGTAGAGGGAGAACTGCCGCCCCAAACATAGGGATAGCCAAGATATTTCTCGGCTTCGGCCAGCATTGCCGCGAAAACCTCATCCTCCAAAGCCTCCGGGGGTACATCATAGTCCAGATAGTCCTGCCGCTGGGATACGTTGGGGTATTCGCTGGCGGGGAACAGGTCGGGCCGGTTGCCCAGGGTGGCAATATACACGGCGTAAATGTTCATCCCCTCCTCGTCCAGCAAATAGACGGGCAGATGGGACAGGTCAAAGTTGTCCAGCGTCACTGTACAGATGGAGTATTCATATGGTTCATCATCATCGTTATAGCGGGTCTCCACCGTCACCGTTTCCGTGAGGGTGTACTGACGCTCAAAGAGCATTTCCAGGGTCCCCTGCACCTGTTCCAGCGTCCAGCCGCCCCGGTGGTAGGCGTTGAGCAGCGCCATCAGCACATAGGGGTCATGGCCGATTTCGTCCAGGTCATAGCTGTACTCGTCATAGTCGTGGGTACTCTCATAGCTGTCCAGGTAGCTTTGCAGCTCGTTTTCCATCCCGGCATAAGCCGCCTCCGCGCCCAGCATGGCCTCGTCGCTGGAGGGGTGGGTGGAGCCGCCCAGCCCGGACATGACGCCCTCCGCCAGCATGGAGCAGGAGGACATCCCATTGAGGAAGATGCACACCACCAGAAACAGGCCGATCACAATGAGAAAGCCCTTTTTGTGCCGCCAGATAAAGCCTGCGGTCTTTTTCGTTTCCTCTGCCGCCTTTTTTGCGGCCTTTGCCACGTTCTCCGCAGTTTTGACCGTGGAACCGGCAGACTGCCCCGCACGTTTGGCGGCGGCGTACTGTTTCCTGATGGCTCGTTTCTGCTGCCAACGGGAGACTGGGTTACTGGCAAGCTGGGGATTTTGCCGGATATGCTTTTGATACAGCACATTCACATTGGCCTGTTCCAATTTCCGCTCCGCTTTTGCCGCCTCCCGGTAGGGGCGCAGCTTTTGGGAACGGCAAGAGTGCGCCGCCAGACGCGCCCCGCCCTCGGCGGATTCTTCCAGCCGGTGGGCGCTCTCCACGCCCACGTTATCATGCTCTGTCTCGCTGATCTTCCGATGGACCGTACCCGCCGCCGCATGGACCGGGGCAGCTTGAACGGCGTGGGTCAGCTTGGAGACCGGCGCGGGCTTGTCCACTTCCTCAAACCGCAGGCGGGTCTTGGCCTTGCCAGTGGCGGGGTCCACAGTGCGCTGCTTGACCGGCTTTTTCTTCTTCGGCACCTTCTTACGCGCCGCGTCCGCCTGATCCGCCGCTTTGTCCGCACGGCGAATATGTTCCTTCAGCCGGGGGTCTCCACGCTCGGCATCGGTAAATTGGAGACGGGGATTTTTAGGTCGGCTCACCGTTCTGTCCCTTTCAATTTCTTGCCAGGTTTAGGGGTAGAAATAGCAGCATTTTCCACTTTTTTCTGCTCCAACTGTTGGCGAACAGAGGGTTTCTCATGTTTTCCACGACACTGCTCCGCTGCTTCCTTTAATTCATCCACAGCATCTTCCGCCGAATAGATTATGCGGTTCATGTCGGCAAGCACGGAATGGATTGCACGCATTGGGGACAGAACAGCGGTCTCAAACCGCCCTACCTGACCGCCATCCACCTGTTGGGTCTCCCTGCCTATGGCAGTATGTCCGGCGTTTTTCAAATGAGCGCCTGCGCTTCGCAGTTCCTCTCCAATGGTTTCCACTTTTCTAATAGACGCCTGGATGTCCTGCATCGAATCAAAGGTTTTATCCTCCATAGATTTCAGCATGGTTTGAACGCCCAGGGTGGAAATCGCTGTGTCCAAGGCGGTGATACCTAACCGCTTGACATCCTCTAAAGTATTTTTTGTCCAAGAAATGATCTTGTCCTTTACAGCAGTGAGCTGATTGCGGGCCTGCTCCAACTTTTCCTGCACAGCCTGGAGCGCATCAAGCACCTGGTCCTTCATAGATGCCTGCTCCGGGACTTGGGTCTGCTCCAACTGTTTCCTGATCTCCTGCAACTCTGCCAGTACCGAGCTGTACTGCTGTTCCATATTGTCTACACATTCAATCAGCCACAAAAATTCCTCTGCTTCTTCGCCTTTTCCGTTTTCTCTCATTAAACAGAGCATCTGTTGAACCGCTTCATGGTCCTTCAAAAAATCCATATACAAATTACCTCCCACATCTTATCCAGAAATTTCCTGCGGCTTCGTTGTCATAATGCGATACAGCTCGGTATCCTTCGGGAAACGGTCCACAAAGGGTAGAATCACGTTGCCATAGAACAGCAGCCCCTCGCCCTCGCCGGAGTGGGTGACGTAGGAGAGCTGGTGGGGGCTGATGTTGAGCTGCTTGGCCAGGATTTTCCGATCTCCCGCCGCCTGATTGAGCATATAGATGAAGTCCGAGTTTTCCAGGATATTGGAGATTTCCGGGCTTGCCAGAAGGTCCTTGCTGTTCTGCGTGATGCCGGTGGGAATCCCGCCCCATTTTCTGAACCGTTTCCAAATCTCTACGCTCCAACTCGCCAGCTCGCCTTTCAGCAGAAGGTGGAACTCATCCACATAGTAGCGGGTGGTCTTGCCCGCCGCCCGGTTGACGGTGACGCGATTCCATACCTGATCTTGAATGACCAGCATCCCCAACTGCTTCAACTGCTTGCCCAGCTCCTTGATGTCATAGCAGACAATACGGTTGTCAATATCCACGTTAGTGCGGTGGTTGAACACGTTCAGACTGCCGGTGACGTAGATTTCCAGCGCCGTGGCGATGAATTGGGCCTCCTTTTCCTCCTGCGCCCGGAGAGCATCGTACAAATCCTCCAGGATGGGCATATTCTCCGGCCTGGGGTCGGTGAGGTACTTCTGATACACCAGCCGCACACAGCGGTCAATCACTGTTTTCTCCACCGGCTGGAGGCCGTCTTTACTGCCCACAACAATGTCGCAGAAGGACAGCAGGAAGTCCACCTTCAAAGACAGCGGGCTTTCATCATCCGAATAGTCCAGGTTGAGGTCCATCGGATTGACATACTGCTTGCTGGTGGGGGAAATCTTTATCACCTGTCCGTCCAGCCGCTGGACAAGGGGGTAATACTCGGCCTCCGGGTCTGCAATCAGAATGTCATCGTCCGTGATGAGGAACACATTCAAAATCTCCCGCTTGGCGGAGAAGGATTTGCCGCTCCCGGGGGTGCCGAGGATCAGGCCATTGGGATTTTTAAGAGCCTTTCTGTCCACCATGATAAGATTATTGGAGAGGGCGTTCAGCCCGTAGTAAAGGGCTTCGCCGCCGCTCTGAAACAGCTCCTGGGTGGTGAAGGGTACAAAAATAGCGGTGCTTGAAGTAGTCAAGCCCCGCTGTATCTCAATCTGATTGCGGCCCAGGGGGAGGGAGGACATCAGGCCCTCCTCCTGCTGGAAGTCCAGCCGGGTAAGCTGGCAGTTGTATTTCTGCGCGATGCTGGACGCCTGGAACACGTTGTTGTCGAGCTGCCGCTGGCTGTCCGCCGTATTCACCACCAGGAACGTCACCAAAAACATCCGCTCATTCCGGCTCTGAAGGTCTTGCAGCAGCTTTTTGGCCTCCGTACCGTAGGTGGCAAGGTCGCTGGGAATTATATCCATATCATATCCTGCGCGGACTGCCTTTTTCTGTTCCTCGATCTTGGCCCGGTCCAGGTCGGTGATCTTTCGTTTCACCGTCTTGATGGCGCTGATCTGGTCCACGGACTGGATATGGAGGCTGACAATCTGGCTGGATTCCATGTCCAGAAAATCCGCTAACATCCGGTCATTCAGTTCCGGGGCCAGGATTTGCAGGAAGCTCACCGCGCCGAACATCTTCCCCATGCGGAACATCCGCCCATTTTTGAACTCAAAGGAGCTGGGGGCGATGAAATCCTTGGTGGACAGCCCGGAGGGGGCCAGCCAGTCCCAGGAGAAGCGGAACGGGGTCTGGCCGTCCATGTGGAAGATGCCGTGGAGCAGATGCAGCCGCTCTATGCCGTTCATGGGGGAGCAGGCCACGCCCAGGCGCTTGAAGTTGTTGATAACATCCATCTCGATGCGCTCCAGCCGGGGCTTGGCAGCTTTGATGCTGTCCGCGTCAATGCCGAAGGTGAGATACTTGGTCTTTGTCAGGCCGTTGTTCCCCTTGGCAAGCTGATTTTGCAGCATTTCCGAGTATTCGTCCCGCACATCGTTGAACTTATCCGCCCGCAGGGGAATGACGATGCTCCGGGCATAGCCGTCCTGGGCAGTGGACAGGTTCAGAAAGGAGAGCTGAAAGCGAATGGAACTGTCAAAGTAGTTGAGGAAGTCGGACCAGCCCTCGAAAATGGCAGTCTTGTCCTCGTTCTGACTGAGCTGGTAGTTGATGTCCTGGAACTGCACCGTCTTGGTGTAAAACGTATCGGTGACGCGGCAGATGCCGTCCGGGAACATCCGCTGGTAGGGGATGCTGTCCTGGGCGGACATATCCTTTTTATCCGTCCCTTTGGCCCTGGCAATAGCCGCCTCGATCTGCCGCCTGTCCTCATGGGACAGATGCTTACCGCCTTTTCGCTGGGCCGGACGCGCCTGTGGCTCCGGCTCTTTTCCGAACAGGCGGCGAATGAGCTTTTTGATTGCCGTAAACAATGCGGTACACCTCCTTGTCTAATCGGTCCTGCCGCTCCAGCGCGGCATAGAAATTGTTGGTCTTATAGGGGCGCTGCTTGGGCTGGAAGAAGCAGACGCGGAGAATATTGCGGACGATCTTCTCCATCGGCTGGCCGTTCTTTTCATACACCCCCAGCAGGAAGAAGGGGAGCATGACCATCATCATGCACATCGCCGCCGTGCTGTTGCCCATCGGAACCCGCAGCAGAAAGAACAGCGGAACGCCGATGAGCGCCCCGCCGCCGAAGCAGATCAGTTGCCGCTTGGTGAGATTGAACGCCACTTTGGTTTTTACCTTGGTTAAGTCCTTGGGGACCGGCACATAAGCCATTACCGTACCTCCTGTTCTCTGGCCGGGGCGCTGGGCTTGGACGGCTCTGCCGCTTTCTCCCGGAGTTTACCCAGCACAGACTTCTTCTCCTGGGTCTCCATATGCCGAAACAGGTCATCCAGGGCAAAGGAAAAATCACTGAGATCGCCCATACGCTCCATCCATTTGTCCGCTACCGCTTGCAGGGGATCATTCAAAGACAGAAGATAATCTACTTCTTCCGGCTCCAAACCATGTGTCTCCGTCAGGTATTCATGGGCATCCCGAATGGCGGTGATTTCCCTGGACTGCATTACCAGCGTGTCGGGCGGTAATTTGCTCCATGCAGAAAGATGGTCCTGCAAACCGGCATCCAGCCGGTCATAGAGCTGCTGACATTTATCCACGATTGATGTTCCTCCCATCGTTTTTTAGATTGGATTTTCCCGCAGACGCTTTGCCGGGGCATAGTCGGCAAAATCCCTGACGGTGTGAAAAATCCGCTTGTTGTTCACCCACCTTTGCAAGTGCCGGGTGATGGGCGGGGCGCTGGGCCGGTCATAGACCATCACATAGGGGTCAAAGCCCAGGCCCCGCAGGGTGTCCACCCGATACAAGTCCTGCTCATGGGTGCTGCCGTAGTTGGTGAGGACGTACACCCTCCGCCTGCGGTCACTCTTGATGGCGGTCCGCTCCACGAAGCGGCGGAAGTAGCCGGTCAGGTCTACATTTGGGTCATCCCAAGCGAAATGTACCGCTTTTGTCCGTACCCGGTTCAGCAGGGCTATGTTGTCCGGGGTAGTCAGGCGGATGTCCAGCCCCTGAGAGAAGTCCACATAGGCGCGGCTCTCCGCAAGCTGCAAAATCAGCCTTTCATGGTCCGGGCAGGCCAGCAGATTGGCGTCCAGCAGCTTGATCTCCCGCTGTCCGTCCCAAAACTCGGACAGGTCGGCCACCTGATGGCTCCGCCGCCCTTCCTTATCTGAAACGATGCAAAATCCGCAGGCTCTCGGACAGCCACGGGTCAGGAAACCGTAGGCTGTATCGGGAAACTGCGGATATAACGAGTAGTCCGGGCGCTGATGTTCCACCACATCCGGGAGGTCCGGCCCTGGGCCGTAGCCGGTGCCGCCCCGGATGATCTGGTCGGCGTTGGCGATGTAGATGTTGTCTTTGGAATAGGTGTTGGTGAACACCCTGCTTTTGTAAACGAGGTCATACCAGCCCTCCGGCCTCCACAGCTCCACGGTGTCACCCCGCGCTTTATGGTAGGCGGACAATTTCATCAGGCAGAGATTGGGCCAGTTGTGGCCGTCCACATCTACGCAGCCAATTTTCATCACACTTCACCCCCGGCAGACAGCACCTTTTCATAGCGCAGCTTCATTTGTGGCGGACAGAGGTCCTCAGCGGGACAGCGTTTGCCGGTCCAGCGTTTACCCCCTGCCAGCCCCATGCACTTCCAGCCAGCGGCCCGCAGGCTGGTCCCCGGTTCAGTGTCCAGGGTGTATGTGATGATCTTCTGATAGCCCATAGCCTTTGCCGCCCGTGCTGCCGCAGCGTAGAGCATACTGCAAGCGTTTTTCTCCCCGGTGGTGCATAGGCGGTTGACTTCCAATGTCAGGCCGTTGTCCAGATGGCGGCTCACAGGACGGCCCACGATTGCCACGCCCACCAGCCGCCCCTCCTGAGCGCAGCCGATGGAAAACTTATGTCCCACCACAGGCTTATGATGCCGGTGGTGTTCCGCGACAAAAGTATTGGCAGCTTTGAGGGAAACGGGAACCAGGCGCATCACCGTTCCCCTTTGTCCGTTTTTCTCTGCCTGGGAGCTTTGGCCTTGTCCGGGGCCGGAGACTCTGCCGCCTTTGCGGTGTTCTGGAGCGCGTCACGCACAGAGGGCCGCGCCTTTTCGCTGCGGGTAGCGATCAGCTCCATCACCCGCTGATACTCGCCCAGCACAGCGGTGTGGAGGGCCTGCCGCATCTCCGATGTAGTGGGAAAACAGATGTCGTGATACTCGCCCTTGCTGTCCTTCCTGTCGGGCATAGAGACAAAAGCGCCCTTTTCGCCGTCCATGATCTTGATGCCCTTGACGGCAAAGCAGCCGCCCAGCGTCACGCTGGCAAAGGCCAGCAGATTCCCTTCCTCCTTCGAGGGGTAGACCCTCACGTCCACATCCAGCTTGGCGGGCTGGGGAGAGCTGGTCTCCTGGGTCATATTCTCGCTCATAACAATTTCCTCCTTCAATCAAATTCAGTGCGCCGAAAACACGCTCTTGGCGAGGCTCCCTGTCTTGAACAGGGTAAAGCACAGCAGCACCGTATATCCCATGCACGTCCAGATGGCGGCGCTAATGTCATCGCTTACGGAGATATTCTGCACCAGCACCGCATAAATCGCCACGCACACCATAATCAGAAATGCCTGGAATCCCAGGGCAAACAGGGATTTGAGATAGTTCTGGCCCATGCCGCCCCACTCCCGGCCCAGCATCGCGGCCATAGGAATGGGGGCCACGCTGGTGACTAAATAGACTTCCAGCATACGGCCATAGGTGATGATGAAAATACAGATCGTCAGCGCCCACATGGTAATGCCTACGAACAGGGATTGGAACCACAGGCCGAACAGCGGTCCCAGCTCCATCTCCATCAGTTGTTCCTCCATGTCCGGCATGACGCTGCTCAAGTCGATACTGGTATCCCCGATGATGATGCCGGACGCCTGATTTACCACGCCTTGGGCCACATCGAATATCCCCATCACAATCGTCCAGGTGTTGGTGACAATGAGGATGGCGCAGGCGGTCTTGAACACCCACTTAAAAAATACTGCCGTCTCCACATCATGGAAGTTATTTTTGTCCATCAGTATCTGCACCAGCTCCAGCGTCATTACAAAAGCGAGAATTACACCGGCGATAGGCATAATCACATTTTCGGAGAGGTTTTGCACCATATTGAAGATGCTGCCGTTCCATGCCTGGGGGGTCATGCCCACCTGGGTGGAGATTTCCCCCACCTTGTCATTTACACCGTCGAACATCCCGGACAGATTGCTCATAATGCCGCTGACTAAAATCTCTTTGAGCCATTCCGTGATGGCGTCCCATAGAAAATCCATAGAGGTTTCCCCCTCCTTTCAGCGCCCCTCCCGCCTTGGGTGGGAGGGGCAGAGATAAACCGGGCCGATCAGCCGAACAGCCCGGACAGCAGGGGGACCAGCACCATGCCGATCAGGGCAACGCCTCCGCCCGCCATGAGCTGCTTCATGCCCTGTGACTTTGCTCATGTGAGATAAAGAAGTAAAAGAAGTGTAAAAAATTTTGCCGTTCCCTGTCCGGCTGACTGCCGGACGGGTCGGGCTTTAGTCGGGCAATTCTACCTTGCCGACAAAAGAGTAATAGATTTCGATTTCCTGTC
>Ga0209064_1003673_pt1 | contig 12931 bp, 9 predicted proteins | sample Inofromicrocosms_FD_187498 | JGI IMG/M metagenome (GOLD analysis project Ga0209064, IMG submission 187498) | Mouse cecum microbial communities from Vienna, Austria - Inoculum for glucosamine and mucus D2O microcosms (SPAdes) (version 2) | ecosystem: Host-associated > Mammals > Digestive system >... | reverse complement strand
ATTTTGCCAACGGCAAACAATAAGCCCCGCAGGGGCGGTAGGTTTGGCTCTTTGCCTGAATACCGCACGCCTGAGAGGCTCATGTCACACGGAACGTGGAATAAATAGCCGCGCTTATACGCGAATCTCTATTTCAAGTTCGACACAAAATATACCCGTTCTATGCGGGTCTGTATATGAGATATTCGCTACATTATGATAAAAAGAAAAGCCCTGACAATCGTCAGGACTGTTTCTTATGGGGCTGTTAAAATGTATTTCTATTTTATCGTCATATAACACGATTTCCTTAACAAGCATATCTATCAATAATTGCGGTTCGAGCTTTAACGCCGCTTGATAATATTCCCGTATTTCCTTTTCGGGTATCATAATTGCCTGTTTACTGCGCTCTATCAATATTTGTCGTTCCAACTCCTCCTGTCTATGTTCTAACTCGTGTAACCGTTTATTCGTAATATTGGAGATAATCCCCTGCTCTATGGCGTTCACTAAATTTTCTAATGATATTTCTACTTGCCGCTTCTCTTTAAGCAACAAGTTCAATATCGAGCTTTCCTGTGCTTGCCGTTCTTGCTCTGCCATGAGTCCGTTCACTATTTCGTTCATGGTCTGCGGACTACTCAAAGCACCGATTATATTTTCAAGTACAATATCCTCTAAAAGCTCTTTCCGAATAATAGCTTTTTTGCACCCGCTCTTAAATTTTCTTCCCCAACACTTATAATAATATTTCTTTTTACCGTTTTGCGAAGTGCCGCATTCGGCATTGATAGACTGTCCGCAATATCCGCATTTTAATTTGTGGCGCAACAAATATGTAACTTTCACGCTTCGTTTTCCGTATTGGTTCTTTTGTATCTTTGCACGCACTTTATCATAAGTTTCATTCGGAACGATTTGCGGAAACATATTCTCGTATACCTGTCCGTTTACGCGATATATGCCCGCGTATTTTTCATTCTTTAAGATATTGTAAACAATATTCTTTTCAAACGGTTTTCCGAGATACATAATCCCCTTTTCGGTTAGGTCGTAGATAATATTTCTTACATATAAGCCGCAAGCATACTGTTCGAAAATATAGCGCACAACTTCCGCCCTGTTTTCGTCTATTTTAATTTTCTTTTTTTCCACTCGATAGCCATACGGTAAACGCCCGCCTGTGAAATTTCCTTTCAAGCGCGATTCGTTCATGCCTCTGCGCACCTTTTGGGAAAGCTCTGCGCTGTAATACTCCGCATAGCCTTCTAACATGCTTTCAAAGATAATGCCCTCTGGCGTATCGGGAATAAATTCCGTTGCCGATAATACTTTTGCACCGTTGTCTTTCAGCGTTTTCTTGTGCATTGCCATTTCATATTTATTACGGGAAAATCTGTCCAACTTGTAAACAAGCACAAAATTCCACTCGCGCCGATTACTGTCTTTTATCATTCGTTGGAAATCTGCACGGTTATCGTTCGTACCCGTCATGGCTCTGTCTATGTAGGTATCAAGTATGAGAATATCATGTGATTTCGCATACTCACTACATACTCGAAGCTGTCCCTCAATGGACTGCTCTGTTTGGTTCTCGCTCGAATATCGAGCATAAATGACTGCTGTTTTCACTTCAAAACTCCTTATAAATTAGATTTTTTATTTGTCTTTCGACAAGGACGGACAAAACGAAAACGCATGGTTTATTTCTTATTAGCCCGTTTATTTCCTTTCCCGCAAGGGCTACCGCAGGTAGTGCATTTTACCCTTGCGGGAAAGTGCGTTTCCGTTTACGCTCCGCCGGTCGAAAGACAAATAGGTTAGTTGCATTTGGGCATTTGTTTTATCACTTCTTCGCTTGCCTGCCCGACAATGCAACCCTCGTCTATGCAAGTGAAGTTATCAAATAGTATCGCTTTCCTGCCGTCCACCCCGTAGGGGCAAATAATATCGTCGTCCAAAATGTCGCTTACGAAATAGGTCGGCAATTTCCCGCCGTAAACAAGCCGCTCGTTGCTTTTTTCTATGTATTTGAGCAGATAACGCACGGACTGCATAATATCTTCCCGTCTGCATAATTCCTTGAAATCGTTCCGCCCGAAATACTTTTGAAAATGGGTGTTCTGAAATGTCGTTTGCATACGGTGGCTTTTCGTGCTGTAATCTTTCACTTCCACAAGCTCGCCTATCATAGCGTTTGGGGGAATATAAAATATCCCGTGAAAGTGTAACCGTTGCTTTTCGGGACTTCGTTCCCATACGCCGATATACTTCCACCCCTTACGGCTCACCATGTGTTTGAGCGTGTTCCGCAACTTCTCCTTGAACGTTTCTTCGGTGTGGAGTTCGCCGCTGAACGTAAAAGTTACAAAATAGTTCCATTCCTGCAAATACACTTTCCGCATTAACCGAACGCGCCGCTTTGCCGCATTGATTTTCTTGCGCTCGATATTGCTCTCGATAAATTCCTTTTCGTGTTCCTCATTGGGGAAAGTGCCTTGCAATTTCTCTTTGATATACTTCTTTCGCTCCCGCTTCGGTAGGCTCTGACTTTCCGAATACGCCGTTTCAAATTTGGCTTTCGGACTGTCGGGCGCTTCTTCTTTTTTCGGCTTCGGCTTATATCTGCGTCTATGGCGCGAGAAATTTTCGGGCGGCATGGCGATAAAATGACTTCCGTCGTGATAGACTTTTGCTTTTTGGTATGACATGATTTTTCTCCTTTTCGATTTGATTTTTTTGCGGTAAATAAAAAAAGAGCAGAATACAAAACAATACAAATGTTTCGTACTCTGCTCTTTCTCAACGCAACCACTGTTCCTATGCGGAAATCTCGGCTTGCCGTTGGGCGGTACAATCTTACTTTTCTATTTACCTTGATTGGTTATTCAGTTGTTTTTTCTTTTTAGTCCTTTTGTGCTTTTAATTCTTTAATTCGCCGTAACAGCGTTTCAAAGAACGTGCGCCGTTCATTTTCCGACAATAAATTATCGGTTTCTTCAATGGTTATCACTTCAAATTCTTTCACGAACACCGTTTTCACCTCCCGTTCGGATTTGCTTAATAAGCAAATCCCATTATACACTCTTTGAAAACAAAATGCGCGGGATTAAAGGGGAACAAAAGCGGTACAAAACAGGAACTAAAAGGAAACTAAACGGGAACTAAAAGTGTACAAAATACACATTTACGGATAGAAACGCAGGAACAGCCGCGCGGATCAAAAAAAGGGCGATGCCCAAGCGGATTAGCGGGCACGCCCTTTTCCACGCGGCGTTTTGTTTCGCCGTGCTTATTTTGTTTTTAGTTACGTTTGTTCTTTTGTTTCCGCTGTGGCGGGGGCTTGAACGCGGCGGCGAAGCCGCCGCGCTCGTTTATTCAAGCCCCCGCCACAGTGCCAAAATTGATTTTGAGCAACTTTGGATAAACGAAACTATTGCGAAAATCATTCAAGTATGATATAATAGTTATATATTATGAAAGCGGAACCGATTGCAGTATCAGCTGAAAAATTGAACGGACGTTTTTATACGCCTGAATTTATCGTCAATAATGTACTTGACCTATCGGGTTATCACGGACAGACGATATTAAAAAAACACGCCATTGACAATAGTTGCGGTGATGGCGCATTTTTAGTTGCTATAGTTGATAGATATTGCAAGGAATTTTTGAAGTATAATTCGGATTTGCAAGTTCTTTCACAAGAACTATCCGCTTATATTCACGGGATTGAAATAGACGAAAGCGAATGTTATAAATGTATTGAACACCTAAATCAGAAGGTTAAACATTATGGATTAAGCCAAGTCGAATGGGATATAATCTGCGCTGATACGTTATCTGTTGATACATATAACGGTAAAATGGATTATGTGCTGGGTAATCCCCCTTATGTCAGAGTTCACAATTTAGGAACTTCTTTTGACCAAATAAAAAAGTTTTCATTTGCCCAAAACGGTATGACTGATTTATATATCGTTTTTTATGAAATCGGTTTGAAGATGTTAAATGAAAACGGTGTATTGGGATATATTACGCCGAGTTCGTTTTTTAATAGTCTTGCTGGCAAATACATGCGTTTGCATTTAGTCCAGAATAATTTAATTGATAGAATTGTGGACTTAAAACATTTTCAAGCATTTACGGCAACGACATATACAACAATTACCATATTAAAAAATAAACGCAAACAAAAATCAACCGAATATTATCAATTTGAAGATAGAAATAATTTCCCTTATTATGTAGATACATTAAACGTAGAAGATTATTATATATGTGATAATTTCTATTTCGCAAACAAAAGTAAATTAAATGAATTGAAACGCATTTTAACTTTTAGTACCGCAAAGGAATATTTTGCGGTTAAAAATGGTTTTGCAACTCTTGCGGACGGGTTCTTTATCGGCAACTTTGATTTTGACGAATTTACAATTCCCGTCGTTAAAGCATCTACGGGCAAGCAATATCAATGTATTTTTCCGTATTCAAAAGGGAAATTAGTGCCTTATCAGGATTTAACAGCAAATTTAAGTATCAGACGATATTTTGAAACATACAAACAAATTCTGACTAATAGAAGTTTAGATAGAAACGGTGAATGGTATGGCTTTGGTCGCACACAAGGTATCAATGACGTTTATCGTTGTAAGTTCTCAATTAACGCTTTAATTAGAACCCCGTTTGATTTGAAACTGATTAAATGCGATAAAGGTGTTGGGGTATATAGCGGTCTATATATTCTGACCGAAATACCTGAAAGTGAACTGCGGGAAATGCTATATTGTGAAGATTTTATATCCTATATCTCTTTACTTGGCAAATACAAGAGCGGTGGCTATTATACTTTTTCTTCCAAAGACTTGAAAAACTATCTCGAATATAAATATGCACAAAGGAAAGGTTTTGAAAATGAACAATTCTCAATTTTTGGCAATTCTTAAAGAATCGTTTATCACTTACTTAAAAACAGGGGCGCGCAGCAATAAAAAACTTGAAGTTCTGCACGGTGCAATATCCCAAGATTTACAAACTAGGTTAAACGATAAAAAATATTCTGTATATTCATTGGGATTCGGTATAGGAAAAGAACATAAAATTATCGGTCGTTATGTGGATAAAGCCGTAGATATTACTATTGCAGAAAACGACAGTCCCGTAGCGGGAATTGCCGTTAAATATGTAATGAGTAATTATTCTCAAAATTCAAATAACTATTTTGAAAATATGCTCGGTGAAACAGCAAATATCCGTTCCGCTCAAATTCCTTATTTTCAAATTTTCGTTATCCCCGATAAAATTCCCTATTTCGATAAGGACGGTGATATTATAAAATGGGAAACGGTTACCGAGCATAACTTAAAAAAGTATATTAAATTGTCAAATGATAATATTGAAACATTTTTACACACGCCAAATAAGACGCTTGTTTTTATCGTGCATATTCAAGATAAAAATGTTTCTGCGAAAATTGACGACAAACGAGGATATGAAGAATATTATTTGCATAACGATTTTGATATGACTGTTTCGGCATTGAACTTTGATTTTGGAAACACTATCGTTTATAACGATTACGACACTTTCATACAAAAAGTGATTTATGCGATTAAAAGTTTGTAAATGAGTTTAAATATATTTTGTAAACAGTTTTTTACGCTAATATCAACTAATTTAACATAGGAGAAAGATTATGGCATTACCTACAAGCTATATGACAGGTAGCTTTACTAAAATACCTAATTATTTTGATACCCTTCTTACTGCAAAAGCGCCAGATAAATTTACGGCTAAATTCATGTCAGATTTAGGATTTACAAGTTCTAATGATAGACAATTTGTAAATGTGCTTAAAGCAATTGGTTTTTTAGATGACGCTGGTACACCTACTCAACGCTATTTTAGATTTTTAGATCAAAGTTGTGCAAAACTTACCGTTGCTGAAGGAATCAAAGAAGCCTATGCTGATTTATTTGCTCTCAATGTCAATGCGCATAGAATGAGTAAAGAAGAAGTAATTGGCAAATTTAAAACGCTTACTAATGGATCAAAGGAAAACGCCACTATTGGGCAAATGGCTAGCACTTTCTTAAATTTATGCGCTTACGCCGATTGGACTGAAACCCCCAAAAAAGGCGTAGTTGAAATGCCTATTCAAGAAATTATAACTGACACTAGTGAAACGAAGAAAGTTGAATTAGGTGAAGCAACATCAAATACTCGTCATTCAATAGATTTAAATTACGATATACATATTCATTTGCCTGCGACAAGAGATCAAGCGGTTTATGACGCTCTTTTCGCAAGTTTAGCAAAACATATTCCTTTAAAGTAAGGTGTTTATATGAAAGAACTTGACTTATATTCTTTTGTCTTTCGTGGCACATTAGCGGAAGAAGCATTAGATAAAGAAGGTCGATTGAAATATTCGCCTGAAGCAATATATTTTTCAGAGGAAGTTGCAAAAAAATTATTTTTACATGAAATAGATGAAAAATATGTTCAACAATCAAAAAGTATGATAACGGTATTTACCGCCATTACAGCTTTTGAAAATGCTACTCGTGAATTTGTCTATTCAATTCTTTTTGACGCTTATAAAAATGATTGGTGGGAAAAAGGTGTTCAGTCAGGGATTAAAGAAAAAGCTGAAACCCGAAAAGAAACTGAAAGCAAAATTAAATGGCACATTAGTCGTGGCGACGCAATGATGTCTTTTCTGGAATTTGGAGACTTGCCTAAAATAATTTGTTCTCAAAATAATTGGCAATTCTTTGAACCATATTTTTCTTTCAATGGCGCACCTGAATGGATAAAGTCAATTTTTAGTGATTTAGAGAAGTCGCGCAATGTCATTATGCATAGTGGTATTTTAGACGATTTTGATATTGCAAGAGTTGGTCTAAATATACGGGACTGGCTTCATCAAATTAACGCTTAATACTCGTTTTAGCCGACGCTTTTTCATAAAATAAAGTCGAACTACTTTTATAGTAATTCGACTTTTTTGTTGTAAAAAAAGTTCGGTTTAGGTTAACCGAACTCAGCCAATCGGAACTGATACGAACACCCTCGTGTCGGTTCTTATTTATGCTCCGATATTCGCCGTTCAATCTCTGCCAATGCTCTCTTTGAATCTGCGGACGGGGTTATTCCGTTCTTGTTTTACAAATAGAATTTGATTTCATACTCTTTGTTTACATCGGTTTCAATTGATATACAGATCACATCGCCGTCGGGCGCGTCGGCGTCTGCATTCAAAGGGAACGAAATTCCGTTCTTCTTCGTCTTCATAAATCCGAATTCTGCGCCGTTGACCGTGACTTTCCGAACACTTTCCGCGCCCTTCAATAAGTGATATTTGAGCGTAATATCGCGGCGGTCAAAGCACTTCTCGCCTTCGAAGCTTCCCTGTGCGGGATGCAGCTTCACCACGAACGCATTGCTCTCCGCATCGTAACCCGCCCCATAAGCGCTCTTTCGGAACTGCCCTTTTTGATACGCGGTAGTTTCGGTGTCGTCCTCGTATAAATACCCTTTATCCGAAGCGTCCTTATCGGGATAAAAATCGTAGACGAGCCTATCCCATTTTTGCCTTTTGGTATTTCTTGCCTCGTGCGCAAGCGGGATCAACGCGCCCAAACGCACGAACAATGGCATTTCGCGCAAAGCATATTCGCGTGCGACCGTCTTTCCCCCCGAATAGATTTTACCCGTAAACACATCGAGCCATTTGCCCTTGGGAAGATACGCCTGCCTTCCCGTTTCGCTTTGCACTTCCTTGGCGCACAATACACAGCTTGCTTCTCCGCCCGCCTGAAAGTATTCGATCTCGATTTTATGTTCTTCGTTCGCGCTTATTTCGCAGAGCGGGAAAAGCATCATGGAGTGCAGAGTTTTATCCTCTAAAACTTTTTTCCCGTCCACCCAAACGGTTACGCCGTCGTCGCACTTGATGTAGAGCTGTGTTTTCTGTTTAAACTGTAACGTCGTTTCAAATCTCGCGGAGAAATTGTAGACGGGAACGTTTCTTTCGGGCGATACGTGATTTAAAACCATTTCGAGCGTCTTCCAATTCGTTTGGGCAATCGGCTCGCCTTTTAACTCCGTTCCGTCGAAGAAAGTCGCTTTTACCGAAGATTTATAATTTTTGCTTGCAACGGGCGCGGGATACGTGCCCCCGATCGGCGCAATCAGCAAATTATTCCCGAGCATATATTCGCCGTTCTGCGCAATCGCTTTTTTATCTTTCGGGTATTCAAAGCCAAGCGATTTGAATATCGGTTCTCCCGTTTCGTATGCGTTGTACGCGTTCTTATAGATAACGGGAAGCAAGCGATAGCGCAAATTGTTATATTCGCGCACGATATCCAAGGTTTCCCCGTCATACACCCACGGCTCACGCGTGCGCTTTACGACGTTAGTGCAGTGCGGACGGAATACAGGCGAAAGCGTTCCGTACTGCATCCAACGGATAAAGCCCTCTTTATCGGGATTGCCCAGATGTCCGCCGCAATCGGAATTGATATACGGAACGCAGTGATTCGTGCATTTGATAAGCGTATCGACTTCCTGCGCAAGCGCGTCGGGATCGCTTGCAATATCCCCCGTCCATTGCACGGAATAGCGGTGCGACGCGCTGTCCGTAATGCACATATAATTTCCGTTGATCACGTTCACCGCATTTCCCATGACGACGGGACGGCGGTAAACTTCTTTACTGCCCGCCTGTTTTTGATAAAAATGCCGCGTTGTGTCCTGAAACAAATACAGTCCCAACGTTTCCCAATAGATATTTTTCGAGGGCGAAACGAGGTGCGTCGACCAGTTCCGATCATACCACCAAATATCGAGTCCCAACTCCATTAAGGCTTGCAGGTTTCTTTCGCGGTATTCGATTTCTTCGGGCGCGAACACCTGCGTTCCCGCAACCGGTTCGGGGTGATCGTTAAAGCAAACCTCCACGCCGTGTTCGTGCGCAAAGTCCATAAACCGTTTCATATCGGGGAACAGCTTTGTGTTGATATCGTATCCCCAACCGTCTTTACAATCCCGCCAATCGGTATCGATCACCATTACGTCGAGAGGAACGTCGTGTTTTTCATAGTCGAGAATCAACTGCTTCGCCTCTTGCTCCGAATACGCGTAATATTTACTGTTCCACCCGCCGAGCGCGGAAAGGCGCACGAGTTCGTTCCTTCCCGTAAGCTCCGTATAGAGCTTGCGCAACCGTTTCGCGTCGCCGCCGCAGAGTAATAAATAGATATCTTCGACGTTCTCTTCGACGGCATATTCGCCCTTTCTTTCTACCGAATAGCCGCCCTCGGGAACGATGATCCTCGGCGTATCCGAAAGCGCGAACACCTCGGGCGTTTTCCCGAGCGGCGGTAATTCTCCGCTATTTTGCAGCTTTCTGTATGTATAAACTTTTCTGCCGTTCTTTTCGAGCCGCACGCCCTTCAAACTCTCCGCGTTCTCGGGGAGGTATAATTCGTAATCCCCGAAACAGACTACATTCTCTTCTTGCGTATAAGCAACGCCGCCTGTGTAATCCGTTCTGCTCGGAATGAAAAACGTGTTTTCATCGCAGAATTTTCCCCTCTTCCCGTACTCGATTCGGACAATATTTTCGCTTAAAAGCTGCACGCGGATATTGCAGTAAATGATTTGTTCCATGATTTCTCCTTACAAAACGTTGAGTTCTCCGTTCTTTATTTTTACTTTTGCGGAAAGCCGTTCGTCTGCACACGACGCACCGATAATGATTTCGTAAACGCCGTCCTCGATTTCCCACCCGTTCGTCGCCGTAGACCAATATTCCAACGCGCGACGGTCAAGTTTTACGCAAACCTTTTCCGTCTTGCCCGCCTTAACAAGCGTTTTCGCAAAGCCTTTCAGCTCCTTATACGGGCGGTAGACGTAAGAGCTCATTGCCCGCACGTAAATTTGCGAAATCTCTTTTCCGTCGATTTCCGACGCGTTCGTAACATTATAGCATACTTCGAGATCAAAGTCGTCGCTTTTCACCACTTTGATATCCGAATATTCAAACTTTGAATAACTCAGTCCGTGTCCGAACGGGAACAGGACGGGAACGCCGTATGTATCGTAGTATCTGTACCCCACGTCAAGCCCCTCTTCGTAGCGCGTAATTTTAGTATCGGCATAACCCTTTGCGGCAGGGGTATCTTCGTAACAAAGCGGGAACGTTTCGGAAAGTTTTCCGCTCGGGTTGACCTTGCCCGTAAGCACGTTTGCGATCGCCTCACCGCCCATTTCTCCGGGGAAACCGACGTATACGACCGCCGCGACCTCGTCGATCCATTCGCTCATGTCGACGGGCGAGCCCGCGAACAGCACGACTACCGTATTTTTATTGACTGCCGCCGTATCGAGAATGGTGCGCTCCTGCGCCTCGTACAATTTCATGGTCTGTTTATCGCCGCCCTCGCTTTCGAGGTGCGCGCCCGTACCCGCAAACACGAGGTTCACGTCGCTCATTGCCGCGTTATCTACGGCGTTTCCGGGAATCATGAACGAACTGTCCACCCCGTCCTCGGAAAAGGCGGGCTCATAGCAAACCGCCCCGCCGTGTACGCGCTTCATGATTTCAAGCATGTCGAACATGGGCGTGAGCCGCACGACGTGTCCCGAACCGCCGCCCGATATGAGTTCGGGCTTTTTGCGGTTGTACGCCGAGAGGCGCGCGAACCAACCGCACATGGAGAGGCTCTGCCCTTTTTTGAGCGGCAACACGCCGTTATTCTTTAAGAGGACGATCCCCTCTTCCTCTGCTTTTTGCGTAAATGCAATTCGCTCTTCGAGTGCGTATTTGCGCGTCTTGCCCTTTTGTATCTCTTTACAGCGGCAGACCAAATCGAGGACGCGCTGAGCGCAGACGTCGATTTCTTCATCCGTTATTTTTCCTGCCCGAAAATCCGAAACGAGCGCTTCATAGTGTTCGGGATGATAGGGCATTTCGAGATCGAGCCCCGCCTTTGCGGCTTTGGTTCTGTCCCTCACCGCGTCCCAATCGGACATGATCAGTCCGTCAAACCCGTATTCTTTCCTTAAAACGTCGTAGCCCATTTTGTATTCCGAGCCGTACACGCCGTTGATACGGTTGTAGCTCGACATCAAAGAAACGGGCTTTGCTTCCATAGCGATTTCGAACGGCTTATAATAGATTTCGCGCAAGGTGCGCTCGTCCACATCGCTCGATTGCTGTAAGCGGTTGTATTCGAGGTTGTTGCAACAGAAGTGCTTGACGCATGCGCCCGCGCCCTCCGATTGCAATGCCGAAACGTATTCTCTTGCCATCACGCCCGCAAGATACGGATCCTCGGAAAGATATTCGAAATTCCTTCCGCACAAGGGCGAACGCTTGATATTCACTCCCGGTCCGAGCAGGATATCCGCGCCGTAGTCGAGGCAGTCGTCCGCCACGCATTCGGCGTAAGTACGCACCGTATTCAAATCCCAAGTGTTCCCGAGCATTTGAAGCGAGGGGTAGGAAACGGACGGTTTTACGCCGTCCCATTGGACGGGATCGACAGGCATTCTCACGCCCATACTTGCATCCGTCACACGCACGAAGGGCAGCTTTCCGTCAAAATCGCAGGTGTGCCAGCAGTCTTTTCCGCAGATAAGGCGCAATTTTTCTTCCGTCGTTAAGTCTTTGAGTGTCTTTTTCATTTTTTCTCCGTCAATTTATAGAAATTCCGCACCGTCCCATGAAAAAACGGTGCGAATTCCGATTTTTTTCATTTATTCTTTTCCGCCGCCGAAAGAAATGCCCTCGATGAAGAACTTCTGACAGCCGATATACAGAGCTACAAGGGGTAACATAGACATGAGCGCCGTCGCGCACTGGAAATTGTAATCCCCCTCTTCGGACGTGGACAGATACGCGATCAGTTGTTGCAAAGAAAGCTGTAACGTCCACAATGCATCATTGTCGTTCAAGTACATTAAAGCACCCGAATAGTTGTTGTAGCCGCCGACGAAACCGAAGATGAACTGCGCCACGAGCGCAGGCTTTGAAAGCGGAATGATAATCGAGAAGAACACCCGCCAGAAGCCCATGCCGTCGATTTCGGCGGCTTCGATGATCTCCTTGTTGATCCCCTCGACGTAGGGGCGCAGGAAGAATACAGTTCCCGCACCTGCAAACAGCCCCGGAATCACCAACGGCAGTACTGCGGCTCCGCCCTCCGTCCAGCCGATATTCTGATAGAACATATATCCCACGAATCCGAACGCACCCAAGGGAATAAACATGAGGGACACGGTGATAATAAACAGCAGATTTTTGCACGGGAAGTTATAGCGTGCATAGACGTATGCCACGAGGAGCGATTGGATCAGCATGGAGAACAGCGGAATGAGCGTGATCCACATGGTGTTGAAGAACCCGCGAATAAGGGACGGAACGCCGTTATACATGAACGGGTCGTCCGTGAACAGCCTCTGATACCCTTCAAAGGACGGGTTCTTCGGGAACCAGATATATCCTTCCGCCGCGCCGTATTCCGCATTCGTTGTAAAGGAAGTAACGATAATCACGAGGAAGGGAGCCAAAACCCATAAGCTGTACAAAATGAGTACGGCATAGACGGCAATCCGCGAAACGACGACCCCTTTGCTGTTTTTTTGCTTTTGCACGGCAGGCGCTTTCGTTTCGGGAGCCGTTTGGGAAATTTCTTGCTGTAAAACTTCTTCCATATCAGCCCTCCTCCGAAACTTTATTGCGCCACTTGATAATGGGGTAAGTGATTGCAAAGGTCACGGCAAATAAGAACCAGCTTGCGACCGCCGCGATCTCCATGTCGCCGTCCGCAATGCCTCTCAGGTAAATGAAGTAGTTTACGGTAAGCCCCGCATTCTCGGGGCCCGCAACGCCCGTCCACTGCACGGGCGCGAGGACAAGCACCGAATCGAACACGCC
>Ga0209064_1003670_pt1 | contig 12941 bp, 24 predicted proteins | sample Inofromicrocosms_FD_187498 | JGI IMG/M metagenome (GOLD analysis project Ga0209064, IMG submission 187498) | Mouse cecum microbial communities from Vienna, Austria - Inoculum for glucosamine and mucus D2O microcosms (SPAdes) (version 2) | ecosystem: Host-associated > Mammals > Digestive system >... | reverse complement strand
CAATGCCATTATCCTTTTACCTCCTGATTTTTCTTATATTCCTTATAAGCATTTAAGCTCAATGTTCCAATCACCTTTATTTCATTTTGCTCCATAAACTTTCTTAATAATATTAACTGTGATTTCCTGCATTCTACTGCAAAACATCCGCCTACTATTGGATCAGCTGCCTCTTTTACAATTTCCTGATTCGATTCTTTTGCATAATTCAAATGTTCTTCTTGCTTTTCTTCAATTTTAATTGTATTTTCTTTCTCCTGCTTTAAGGCTTTTGCCTGAATTTCCGACTGTCTTTTTAACTCTGCCGAATATACAAGAGCCTTACTCAGACTGTAACCTTTATTACAGTATTCATTAATAACTGCTGCCGAAAATGTACTTTCTTCACATTCATTTCTGAGTATATTAATTTCATTTTTGATTCTGTCAATAGCTTCTTCAATCTCAGCTTTTAAAGTACTAATCTTCATTGATGAGTTTTTCCATTTAGGATTGAGAATTTTATCAAAATCAATTAAATTTTTCGTTTCTTTTGCATATTCAGTAAAATGACTTTCTAATTCTGAATATTTTTTATTTATTTCTTCTTCCTCAAATGCTTTTATCTGACTGTCAATAGCAGATACAGGTCCTTTTATCAGTTCCACAAGTTCTTTACATTTCTTTTCAAACTCTGTCAGTGGCTGTGAATATTGTTTTTTTATTTCTTTTCTCCTGCCGTCAATTGCCTCTGCGAGCTTATTAAGTTTAGCTTTATCTGATTTTGCCTGTTTTATATCATCTTTTTGAATTACAAGGTTATTATAGTGCTGAAGCCTTTCTGTTATTTCCTCTTTCAGCTCTTCAAAGTTGCTGAATTCAATTTCCGGAATCGTACTTATATCCGCTTTTACTGCAAGTTCCAAAAACTCCATTTTTTCCTCCTATATTTTAGGCAGTATCTGTGCCGGTTCATCATCACTTTCAAGAGACTTCCAAAACCTTTCTTCCGCCGTTATTAAAAAATCAATCTCTTGGCTTACTTCATTACGGTTTACTTTATAATCCTTTACACAAGCAAATAGTCTTTTATTTTTGTAATATCTGATATACGCTCTTAATATTACAAAATCCCATCCGGTTGCCGCCAATTGATGCAGTATTTGTATGTAGTAATTTTCTGGGATTTCATCATCCTGCCAATTATTCCATTGCAGTGAGTTCTGAATAGTTGCTGTTTTTATTTCCAATATTCCCCTTGTTCCTGTTTCCTTGTCTGTCAATTCCCCATCCAGTGTTGCAAATATAAAGGGATGTTTTTCTGTCGCATACATTCTGAACTCATTATAATCTACTTCATATTCAGGATAGTCAAGCTGGAACAGCTTGCGTATATATGCTTCTGCTTCTTTCCCGTATCTTACTGCGGACTTTTCCGAAACGTCTTCCGGTTTAACAAGTCCTTTCTTTTCTCTCCAAAGGGTTAAATTTGTCTTGTACTTATTCATTCCAAGTATACAAGCCGCTTCACTCCCTCCAATTCCTGTCGCCCTCGCTTTTATCCATTCTTCATGATTTTTAGGATCAGCCAATATCATATCTCTGTTCCCTTTCCAAATCCCTTAAATGATCCCAGTCAGGCTCAGGCTGTATTTTCCTCGGACAGTTTTCACATTCATGAAAACATTGTTCTAAAAAATCAAACATACAACTGTCCATTTTAATTTTTCCTCCACTCAACTGAACCTGTAAGTTCTGTTATAAGTACCGCAAGTTCAAGTATTTCATTTTTTATATCGGAACGCTTTAAATTTATTTCCCCTGTCCACTTTCTTTCCAATGAAGCTACAGCTTTCGTCAATGTAGATACCTGTTTTTCATTTAGTTTCATGCCGCTTCCTCCTTTAAATCTATCTTATATTCTTCCTTTCCGTACATTTCGCAAGCTAAATTGAAATATCTGATATATTCTGTCAATACTTCAAGTCCGTCATGCTCCTTAGCAATTTGCTTGTAATTCTTTTGCCACTCTTCAAACGTATGAATTTGACATCCTGTTGTTATCGTATTTTCTGAAGATACATAAAACGCCCATTTTGTACCTTGTATGTATAAATGTGACTTGTCCCATTTCCCATTATAGATTTTTGCACAGCCATAGATTATTGCATTACCGCAGATTACTGCACGGCCATAGATTTTTGCATTGCCATAGATTATTGCATTGCCATAGATTTCTGCATTGCCGCAGATTTCTGCATTGCCATAGATTTCTGCATTGCCGCGGATTACTGCATTGCCATAGATTTCTGCATTGCCGTGGATTACTGCATTGCCATAGATTTCTGCATTGACATAGATTTCTGCATTGCCGTGGATTACTGCATTGCCATAGATTTCTGCATTGCCGCGGATTACTGCATTGCCATAGATTTTTGCATTACCATAGATTACTGCACAGCCATAGATTTTTGCATTGCCGCAGATTTCTGCATTGCCGCGGATTACTGCATTGCCATAGATTTTTGCATTGCCATAGATTTCTGCATTGCCGCAGATTATTGCATCACCGTAGATTTTTGCATTATCATATACTTTTGCGTTATTATAAACCCAGCAGTTACCTTCATGACTCAGGTTTTCTTCCTTTTCTATGAATCCACCCAGGTCACCAGCCTTAACATCGTTAAAATCTCTTAACGCTCTGATTTTGTGAAGTTTTCTTCCACAGATAACTTTTGTTTCTTCTGTGAACTCATATTTTTTTATCATAACTCTTGACTTTTCTTTCAATTTATGTTACTATATCAGTGTTATGTTATTTTATTGGTGTTGAAAATCCGTCCTTTCGCTTCTGCGCAGGGCGGATTTTTTTATTTCTTAAAAATATCCGCATATCCATTGTCACGAAAATATTTTTCTTCCTTTTTACGCCCTTTGGCTGATATTTTCTGCCTATTCATTTTTCGCCATTCATCTATTGAGCACAGCACTATCGTAACACATCCTAGTACACAGCCTAACACCATAAACCATGTATCAAATATCAGCCCTGATACTGTGCTTAATATCGTTCCTGTTATTGCGGTTATCTCCGCTTTTCTTAACCTTGTCATTCTACATACTCCCTTACGATATTTATAAACTGTGCTCCATAGCTTTTACATAAAAACTGAAATGTCGGAACGCTGTAGCCGTGATTTTGTTTACCCTCTTTTTTCCATGCCATACCAAGGTCTCCTCCGTTCCTTAGGTATGTTTTTACCGAATCCAGGCTTACGCCCAATAAATCGGCAACCGCCTTTGTTTTTATGTAGCTTGGATTTTCTTTTACAACCTCTGCAACCTTTATCAAATTTTCCTCTATGTAGCTATTTAAAAATTCGGCTGCTTCTTTTGCTTCTGCGTTCATTTTTTCACCTCCTTGTGTTAGTTTTTAATGAGAATATTAATCTAAAGTAGTTCCCTTTTTATTTTTCTCCTTTTTGGTTTTCCCACTCTGTTACAATTACGTTGCAAGCTGATAGAATCTTATCAAGCTTAGGTTTTTGATAACGTCCACTTAAAGCGTTACTTAGTTCAGCCGGCTCAGTTTTAATACCCATTTTTGCAAGCTCTGGAATCAAATCCACTTGCTTTTTACCGAGTTCCATTAATCTAATTTTTATTTTAAACGGCATAATACACCCCTCCTTCCATTGACAAAATATACCATATTATGTTATAATAACAGCGATAAGCTATACCCTTTTAGGTTACAACTTGTTGTATTTTCTAAATTTTAAAAATAAAGGAGTAAATAATATGGATATTGAAAACATCCTCAACAAATTTGAGCAAAATTATAAGACACTTTCTTCAAGTGAAGAAAACGCTTTAGCTCAATTTATTAGCGCATTTGAAAAATATGTAGCTAAAATTGATCCTATTATTAAGATCATGAAAAAACACGACCTATATTTTACCCATCCTGATTTACCTAATATTTACACAATTCATGGACCTATAATAGGTAGAAATAAATATGATTCATATATTTACATCTATGATGAAAACGGCTTTGTGCAAGAAATAAATTATAACAACGACAATCAAAGTAGTGATAGAATGCCATTTAGAATTTTCGCCAAAGGTTGCGATATTAAATTTGCTTATAGAGGCATAAAACACATAATTCCTCGCCTAAACGAAATTATTAAAATTGAGGAAGGAAAAATAAACACCTTAACATCTTTAACTCAAAACTTTTCGGAGGAATTAAACAAACTTTAAAACAATATGCTTATTTGGAAGTATCTTTTTAACTGTTCCATATATATCATCAATAGAACTGTTCTGCCCGAATATATTAGATTTCTCATCTGTCCAATAGTACATCTTTCTAATCTGAGAATCCTCTTTCGTTATGAATATTTCCACTTCGTTACCCACAGAATTATTTGAAGCTGGCTGACCTTGCCCCTTAACTGCGAGGTCGGCTATTTCTTTTGGGTTAATTTCTATTGTAATTTTCATAATTTCTCCTTTCGTTATGCGGATTTGGTTTCATCAAATTTAAACAAATCATTTGGTTTGCAATCTAATGCCCTACATATTGGAATTATGTATTTAGAATCAAATGCCTGATTGCTCAATAAACGATAAAACAATGTTCTTTCAATTCCTGCCTTTTCAGCAACCTTACATTGTTTATAGCCTTTTTGGTCGATAATTCTTTTTACATTGATTCTTACAACATCATCATAAATATCTGTCATAGTATTCACCTCCTTGTACCAAGTCAAAGTTTCTTTGACTAAGCTAAGTATAGCACAAGATTCTTTAACTGTCAACGCTTTTGTAAAAGATTCTTGTACACATTTTGTACAAATTTATACAAATAATTTTAACCATAATAACTAAAGTCAAAATATCTTGTACTTTTTTATTGACCTACTTATAAATATGTGATATAATTCGTTAGAAAGGTGGCGGTTTAAAATGAGCGTGGGCTCAAGAATTAAAGAAAAACGAGAAGAGTTACGCATAACCCAACAAGAATTAGCCGATAAAATTAATTGCACAAAAGCGGCTATCTCCAACTATGAAAAAAATGTTAGTATTCCAAAACCGGAATTTCTTATTAAGCTAATGGAAGTGCTTTCTGTAGATGCTAATTATTTATTTCAAGATGAATTTAATAATGAAATGGAAGAAGACGTTGCGCATAACTCTGAAGAAATAAAATTACTTATAAACTACAGAAAGCTCGATACCATTAGCAAAGAAATTGTAAATAAAATCATTGAAATGGAATTAAAGCGCCATATATAAGAATATAAAACTTAAAATTATATTGGTATATATTTTCCTTATAATACCATTAATTTGTTAACTTTCTACAAATTATTCAAGTAAACTTCTTATCTTATACCAATTGTAAAAAATTGTTGAATATGGTATAATTTTATTACAATTTACAACAAAGGGGTTATGACATAATGAATAATCTAAAAAAAACATCTTGCTTTCTCACCTCCTTAATTTTGTGTTTAGGACTTTGCGGCTGTAATTCTAATGATAAGAGCAGTTCTAAAGTAGAATCAGTTGTCGAAACTACTGAACAAGAAACTACAGAAGCGGTTACCAAAGAGCCAACAGAAACTAAAATTATGACCTATTCGGATAGTCCATATAATATTTACGCTTATTTCAAAGAAAACTTAAATTTTATTGGTGACTATATAGAATATGACGAAAATACTGATCCTAATGAATCTTTAGGCAAGGAAGGTTCCTATATTGCTAAGCTTAATTTTGAATTAAATTATATACAACCAGATTTATCAATTACTCCAGATTTAGGAGCCTCAATAGAAATATTCAATAACCTCGAAGATGCCCAAAAACGCAGTGATTATTTAAACAATTTATCATTTACTAAGGATCAGGGCAATTTCGTATGCGGAAATATAGTATTAAGAATCACAGAACAAGCCAAGGCTAAAGACATGTCATCTTTAAAAGAAGCTTTTTTAGAGTTCATGCAATCCCCTAAAAAATATGAAAAAACTACAGAATCTCAAAACGAACTTAATGATCATTTTACAGTAAACAATGTAGAATTTGATATCAACAAATCATGGAAGCATGTTAAAAGTGATAATAATTATTACTGGTATGCCGATGATAATAGTTTTATCACATTCACTGTAATTCAAAGTTCTATTTCTGATTCCGATAAGTCCGATTCGTATTTAAATGATTTAGCAAGAGCCATTGCAATCGAAGCGGATAATTTTACAAATCAAGAATCAATTAAAATCAATGATAAATATGATGCTATTAAATTTAATTGCGAAATAAATAATGTTCAAGCCATAATGTGTGTATTCGTTATAGATGATAAAAATTATAGTATCAGTGCAACTACTAATTTAGGAAGTGGTGACACTATAATGAATCACTATATAGATAAAGTTATAGAATCTATTAAAATTAATAAAACTGAAAAGGAAAATCCCCTAGATTCTACAACAGAAAAGCCAGCTGAAGATTCTAAACCTACTTATGAAGATGAAAATGTTAAAATCACATATACTGGCATTGAGGAATCTTATTCCACAGATGTCAAATTTACTATTGAAAATAAATCTGATAAAAAAATTATTGTTCAAGCTCGCGATGTTTCAGTAAATGGAATTATGACAAACCCTATTTTTTCATGCAATATAACACCCGGAAAAAAAGCAAACGATAATATGAGCTTTTATAATCTTCAAGATGATGGGATTGATAGCATTGAAACAATTGAACTTTCTTTTCATATTTACGATAGTGATAGTCTAGACAAAATCATTGATACAGAAGCAATTACCATTGATGTTTCAAAGTGAAATTAATCTTTAATTGTATACCGCCCTGGTCTGGGCGGTATTTTTATGCAGATTTATCCCCCAAAAACTTATTAATAAAATATGTCTGACCTTTACCGGTTACTTTAGTAGTTTTAGTAATTCGCACTGTGCCGTCCGGATTATTTATGGTTCTTTCCTTTACCTCAAATAGATTCATTTCCATAGATTTCTGAGTCGGCATATTTTTACTGCCGCCGTTTTTAATTAAGTATCCGTTTTCTCTTAGGTAAGCAAACAAACGCTTCTGACCTATATCAACACCGTTTTGTTTGATAAGCTTAGCAAGGTCGCCCACAAGTATTGACGTATGTGCTGTTTCAACTGCGTCCGCAAAAAGTACCTTTGGCTTATCTTCGGCTACTTTAGTTTCAAGTTCCTTGCGTTTTGCCTGTTCATTTTTTAATTCAGTTGCAAGTCTAATCAGAAAATCAGGATCAGCAATAGCTTGTTCAAGTGTCTTTTCTGTCATATACGCGCCGTGCTTGCGGATGGATGGTAAGACATCACTTGTTACCCAGCGTTGAAATTTTTTCGCATTCGGCAGTTTACTGGAAAGAACGAGACTATAAAAACCGGATTCATTGATACACACAGGATTTTGCTTTCTTCCCATGGAGTCACGAATCGTTACCCCCTTCGTCTTATCCTCTTTATCAACATGGTCAATGATAGCTTTACGTGGATTCGCATAGCCGAGAATTTCTGCCACATCCTTACCAACAAGGTATGGCTCACCGTTTATTTCAATTGTTCTTACAGAGCCAAACTCTGCGTTTTCAAAAATTTTGATTTCGTTCATTTTTCTTTTTCCTTTCGTTATACAAGATTTGTTGCACTTATGCGACATACTGACTAAAAAATATATTTGTAGCCTCGTTTGCGTTTAGTCCAAGAGCGTTTGCAATTAAATCAGCTTCTTCTATAGAAAATAAACCATAGTACCTGTTATTAGGCTTTTTTCTAAATCTTCTGCATAAAGTATCATAGGCTATCCCTGTTTTTTCGGAAAGAATTTTTTTGTTAAAATCCCGTTCCGCCATAACGCCGTTTAGTTTATTCATGTTAACCATAAAAATCACCTCCTCTTTGTCGCATATATGCGATACAAATTATGTATTAATGTTATCATATTGATTTATATTTGTCAAGTACTTTTTCGCAAATTTGCGAAAATATTTTTTATTTATCACTTTGGTATTGCATTTTTGCAATCATCATGCTATAATAATCATCACGGAGGAAGATTATTATGACAATAGGTGAGAGAATAAAATTAAAACGAAAAGAACTGGGGATAACCGTAGACGATTTAGCTATAAGGCTAAACAAGAATCGTGCAACCATATACAGATATGAAAGTAATGAAATTGAGAAGCTCCCCACAACTGTATTGGAGCCTTTGGCTAAAGCCTTAAATACAACCCCTGCTTATTTAATGGGATGGAATGATAACACTGACTTGATTCAACGCTCTATTACATCTTTAGAAGCGATAATTCTAGATAAGTGCGAACAACTCAATGAATCTGGTCAAGCTAAATTAATGGAGCGTCTTGATGAACTCCTTGAAGTTCCTAAGTACATAAATAAATAACTTAATAAAAAATTACGATAAAATTATTTTTACCCCAACTGCTTTATCCCCAAAACGTGAAAATTGTAATATAATCTTGCCAATTTATATACTTTTTATTAAAATATACAAAAAATTGGCAGTTTTTTCTTACTTTATGCTAATTGTTTTTTAATTTTATTTATAGTATAATTATAAAAACGGCATTAGGAGATGTACTATGGATGACTTTGATGAAGCAATCCGAATTAAGCATGGCTCAGAATGGCCTACAGACCGAGAGTTTGAAGCTTACTTTATCATAATCAATACCCTTAGAAAAACTATGCCTATAAATGACATTAGTTATAAAAGAAATGATGAGTATATATCTCTTATTTATAAAAACAATCCATCAAAATGCATTTGTAAACTTTATCTCAACGAGCCGCAAAATTATGTTCTTATTCCTACGGATGGCGTAATTGAGAAGCGCATTGATATTGCAAATATTTACGAATTAGCCAAAAAGAAAAAATACTTTATCAAATCGTTAAAACGATATTTGAATCCGTTGTTTAATGCTAATATCAATAGTAAATGATACTATTGAATATATTCAAACTTACTTCATTACGGTAAATTTCCGTCCCGGTCCGGGGCGGTCTTTTACTATGCTGACTGTTTGTATTCAATCAGTGGCAGTATTCCGTCTGACTTCAAGGTATCGTATATGAACAGTCTTCCTTTTTGTGTCCAGTATGTATGTACCTTTGTGTGTTGCGTGCCGTCAGAAGCCGGAACGGTGCTTGTCTTTGTACAGGTGTATCCGCACTCGGCATATTTCTGATATAACAGCCATGTCTTTCCTTGCTTGTATTGGATTCCCTTTTTATGTAAATATGCATTTAACCATTTAGCTGATTTACCGTAATCTTTTGCTATTACTGATACGGCGAGTAGTCCCGGACAATTCAGTACTACATCATAATAACTCGCCTTTGGCTTTAACTCTGATATTTGCTGTTCCTGTACGGCTACGGTTGTTGTCAGCATATTATTTTCCATTTTCAAGCTATCAATCTGCTTCTTAGCTATTTGCAATGCCCGTCCGATAACCATTTCCGGTGTGTTCCATGCCTTTTCTAAATCAAGAAAATATTGCCTGCATTGCTTGCCTTTCTCAGTTCGCTGTATCATACATATTTCTTTTGCCATTTGAATTGTTAACATATGGTCATTGTATGTTGTGAAGTTTCCCTGAGCTGTTGCTCTTTTTTGAGCGACAGTTAAAAAGTCCGAGTTTTCAGTAAATCCATACTCACACATTCTCGGAAACCAATCTTTATATGCAGTCTTAATGCCAAGTGCCTCATGAAGTTCACGTCCTGAAACTGTTGGGCGTTCTGCATTTTCATAATTGATTTTTATAATTTCGTTCATAATAATTTTCCTTTCATTCAAATTCCCTTAAGCAATTCATCTAAATTACAATTCAAAAAACTTGCAAGTTTTTTAAGATTTATAATATCCGGCTTTCTTTTGCCAATTTCCCATTGGCAAACAGTATTTTGTCTCACGCCAAGTGCTTTAGCAACATCAGATTGTGTATATCCTTTTTGCTTACGTTGCTCGTATAAACCTATCATTGTGCTTTTTAACCTCCTTTCAATTCACAATAAGTGATTTAACATATTTATTATAACTCACTGTGTGTGATTTGCCAATACTCGAATTCACATTTGGTGATTTGCACAAATATTATATATTTTCGTTTGACTTATTTCACTTATTGTGATATAATAATCACATGAGGTGATTTTATGATTGGTGATAAAATTAAAGAACTTAGAAACAGAAAAGGATTATACCAGCAGGAGCTTGCTGATATAATGAATGTCTCGAAAAGCACAATAGCTATGTGGGAAACAAATAAACGTGAACCCAGTTCCGAGATGCTCGTTGCACTTGCAAATTTTTTTGAGTGTTCCACAGATTATTTAATGGGACGTGATGTAAAATTTAATATAGAAGAAACTACAACAGATGAATTAGTGATTTTAAATCGAAATGCAAAAAAATTATCTCCTAAAAAGCAAAAAAAATTACTTGATATGGCGAGATTAATGTTTAAGGAGGAATTTGATGATTGATTTTCCGGATTATGAACGAGCAACAAATGCAGCATATAATGTACTGCAAAATTATAACTATGTATTCCCCAAAATTGATGTCGATTATATCATCTCAATTCACTCAAATGTAAAAATGTTTTCTTATTCAGAGGCGGCTAAAAAGTTAGGAATCACACACAATATATTTACATATTATGCTTCAAGCGAATACGGATTTACGGTTGCAGATTATAAAAAAGATAGATTTATTATTTATTATAACGATTGGAAAGATGAAAAAACGCTTCGCTTTACCATAGTACACGAATTAGGACATATTACACTTAAACACAAAGTCGATAATGAAACAACAAACAGAGAAGCCAACTGTTTTGCACGAAATATATTATGCCCTGTTCAAATTGTTAAAGAATGTAAACTATCAACTCCACGTGATTATATGGAATACTTTGATATAAGTGAACCAATGGCTGAAGCTGCAATAGGTAATTTTCAATCAGATATGTATTATATTTCTAACGACTTATACAATAATATCAATGATAAAATATATTGTTATATGACTGGATATACCTTGTCTGAATTATATGGATATGCATAATGAGATTAAATTTATAGGATTTTTAAACTATTTAAAAACCTTTTAAATAAGAATGTCGATTCAAATGTTATTAAGTTATTCATGTAAAATAAAAAAATCCTTAGCTTAGTTACTCCGTTTTCGGAGTTGACTAAACTAAGGATTATAGTTTAATAGATTAAAAAGACTCCTCAATTTCGAGGAGTCTAAATTGTAACAGTTGCATTTTTTATTGTACAATTATTAGGTTAATAATAAAAAGCGATAAAACGAGTAAAAAATAAATTACATAGAAATACCATTTTCTTTTCTTGCCGATAAACAGAGTAATTACCCCCGCCAAAAAAGATGTAATAAAAGCTAATGTTAAATTTAAAGATAATACACCCTTCGGAGAAAGAATTTTATCTTTAAATGCCTCAAAATTAATAGTAATAATTGTAAATATGGTGGCAATTATCCCCATAAAAACTAACACATTTGAATATTGATTGTACTTTACTTTCAATATCTTCTTTAATTTTATTTAACTTTTTTATTTCTTTAGAATATTCATTTTTATATTTACCATAACCCAAGTACTCAAATTCTTTATTAAATGAAGAATCCAACCTTTTATCATAAGGCAAATCTGGTTCTTCTATAAGTGTATCAAAAAGAATTTGGGCAATTTTTTTTCCTTTTTCAATTGTTATAATGTGTTCTGAAATATTTGTTACCCTTATAAAGCATTTTGAACAAATTCCGGGTTGATAATTTGGCGCACTTACTAATAACCCTTCTCTCATTACTGAAGTTTTTTCAGTGATTATACCAATAAAATTATTAGGTATTGAGAGAGTTTCAGAAGTACAAACAAAAACAGTTTTATTAGGATAAAGTGAACACGATTCATTATTTTTAAAGCTTTTAGATTCTTCATCAAATAATACAATATGATTTATAGTTAAATCGTATGAAACAGCTCCCACATTGTTAGGATTATAATTTTCTATAATAAGTTTATTCTGAGAGCATAATTCTTTTATTTGCTTATCAACAATGTACATATAATCACCACCCAAATATGTTTACAATTTATTATATTGTTTTTTTCCTTTTTTGTCAATATAATAACAGCAAATTTATTTTAAATATATATATGAATTTTTGCTTTTAATTCGATAAAACATAATTTATTACGTTCTATTCATACAAATAAATTAAAATGCTTATCAACAATATGCTCTATTCCATTTTCATCAATAATAATTAAATTATTAGACGGTTGATTACTAAATTGTATTCCATGTTTTTGGCATATTTCCTTTAAGCTTTTAAAACTATTTCCAGATTTACGTTTTTTCATCCTAAATCAACCCCTTTCATATTGACACATACCGACAAATAATGTATAATTTTCTTTAAGGGCATACCATATAACGGTAGGCGGTTGTTCCCTCCTTACGCTATCAGTCTTACATATCGTCCACGAAAGTGCAGGCGAAATAAGCTGGCAGGGAGGTGATAGTCTTGGAACTTGTTTATCTTGTTCTCACTATCTTGCTTCTTGTTGCATTAAATGATGTAATTAAGAACATAAAGAAATAAACCGCCCAGTCTCCAAACTATAGCGGTTTATTATTGACTACTATTGAGGGAGCGACCGTCTATCGGTATGCCCCTTTTTTATTATTATACACTATTTATAAGATTATGTCAACAGTATTCAATTATTCTTCTTTTAAATTAAGCACCATAATTTCAGACCTTTGGTTGCATATCCGATTAAAAGTATATAAGGCACTTAAGTATTGAAA
>Ga0209064_1003667_pt1 | contig 12969 bp, 12 predicted proteins | sample Inofromicrocosms_FD_187498 | JGI IMG/M metagenome (GOLD analysis project Ga0209064, IMG submission 187498) | Mouse cecum microbial communities from Vienna, Austria - Inoculum for glucosamine and mucus D2O microcosms (SPAdes) (version 2) | ecosystem: Host-associated > Mammals > Digestive system >... | reverse complement strand
TCGGGATCCGCCATGTGTTCGGCATTACAGCGGAGATGCTGCAGGAATACTTTGACTATTATGCAGCGGAAAAGAAAGCGGACGGGGACTACCGGGGAAGGGACAGCATCACCAAATGTATCGGCGCCGTGACTGCTTTTATGGCGAACCTCGTATGGAAGTTCGGCGGGTTTATGAAGGTCACCCGTCCGGAGCTGTACCGCGACGAAGCCGCGTATGACAGACATGGGCGGCGCTTCTTTAAAGCAGTCCCCATGTTCCAGGTTTCCGGGATGCCGGTGAGGAAAAAGATCTTTCGGGATATCCCTTATAAAGTCTTTGAGGTACTGATCCCGATGGCTTTCCGTTATGCCAGGGACATCGCCTTTGGACTCTGCCTGCAGGCATTCGCGGGGCTGCGCGCCGGGGAGGTATGCAGCGTGCGGCAGGAATGCAGCCCCCTGGGGAGGGGGATCACACTCACCGAGCTTGGCGGGCGTGTAGTCAGCGCCGTGGTCGATGTCGAACAGGAGATCCGGATACGGGATGATGACGTTGAGGTCGGGATGATCAAGAAAGAGCGCAGGCAGGGTGTCTACCCCGCATTCCTGGAGGCTTTCTGCAAGGCATACGGGCTGCACAGGGAGTTCCTTTCCGGGCGGGAGTTCGACAGGGACTACTGCCCCATGTTCATCAACAGGAATGGGGAAGCCATGACCTATGAGACTTACCGGACGAGGTTCCGTGAGCTGGTGGATGGGCATCTCCGCCCATACCTGATAAAGAGCAGCGACCCGGAACTGAGGCTCTATGGGCAGCTCCTGTATGAGAACCAGCTTGGGACACATGCGCTGCGCCACTGGTTCACGGTCCAGCTCGTACTCAGGGGCGAGGATATCGGGAGCATCCAGTACTGGAGGGGTGACAGCAGCCCGGAAAGCTCGTTCCTGTATCTCCAGGACAAAGGTGACCTTACAAGGGAACTGGAGGCATCCAGCGACCGGCTGGTGACCATGCTCGTGTCAGGATGGAGGGATCTTGAAGATGATACTGTTTGATGAAGTCTTAAAAGACGCGGCGCAGGTGCAGTCGGCATACCGGGATATCTGCCGGTGCAGGGATGACCTCCTTGGGTTCCTGGACAGGAACGGATGGTTCGGGCAGGCCCCGGAAGGCAGCGGCAGGGAGATGGCGGTCAGCGATTACGAAAGCATGCGCGGCCCGGTCCGCCTGTGGCTGTCTGCCTACCAGAAAGCGCCACGGGAAAAGCTGTCGCTCCTGCTGGAGGCATCCAGCGGCAGGCTGCCGGAAACATGCCGGCATTACCGGAGGTTCGTGGACAGGGAAGGGATCGGCGACGAACCGAGCGGGTGGAAGGTACTTGATTTCATCCTTTCCGTCTGTGACCGTGAGCTGTCCGTGTACGGCGGCGGGGAGATTGACCGCCTTATGGAGAAGACGTCAGAAATGCTCCCGGTCAGGAGTACGGAGCTGTTTGCGAAGTTCGCGGCAGAGGTGTCAGGGAATAACAGCTGCAGATATGACATTCATTCCAGGCGGCAGGAGGAAACACAGAAAGGGGCTTATCCGGCCAGGGAATTCAGCGTGATGGCGTACTGCATATTTAATGAAGAATCATGGGAGGCGAACAGGCTGGTTGCAAAAGCCCTGGATTCTGCCCATTATGCCGACCTGTGGCTGTTTGCGGCGCTCCATTTCCTGGGGGCGTTAAGGCAGACGGACATCACCCGGCTGCCCGTCCCGTCACTGCCCTGCCCTGCAGATGTCCTGGAGGGGATGCTCCGTTCCGGAAGCTACCGGGATGAAGATGCCAGGAGCGTTTCGGAAGAGCTTTTGCTGCGGCTGAAATACCTGCCCATGCACCCGTCGAAAACAGGAAGGTACCAGGGCGTGCCGGAATTGAAATTTTTCATACCGGAATCACTGAAAACGGCCGTGGGCCTGATCCTGACCGTAAAGCTCATCCACCATAAGGATGGGGAGCCGCTGGTACGGCCGGTCCAGGACATTGTATCGGCCAGGAAGTTCTTTGGCAGGGCATTTACAGAGGCGCTTGGGGAGCGGCGGTTCCAGACCCGGCGTGCAAACAAGTCCTATCTCCAGGGGATCGAGCTGGTGACGGCAGACGGGCCCGGCAGGCCGAAGGGATACATGCTCGCGGCCCTTGCCAGGAGCCACAAGGGAGGGATCGCCACACTCCCGGAGATCACGGATATTTATCTGAAGGATGCAGCTTTTTCCGGATACCGCCCGGAATTCATCCTGAGGGAAATGTTCGAGAGGGGCATCTTTGGGTTCATCCCGGCGCTGCTGCTGGAAAGATATGCGGGGGATACATACAGATGCCTGGATGTTTCCCGCCAGACAGAGCTGATCCGGTGCATCGGGCTGGACGCGGTGCAGCTGGAAGAAGTCACGCTCCTTGTTGAAAGGTCACTGGAGGCGGGCAGGGAGATTGTCGCGGCCCTCCCGGAGGGCAGGCTTGGGGCTGCGCTCCAGATGGTTGCAAGCGGCACGGCGGCCTCCAGGCAGGCGGAGACACTGTGCCTGCGCACTGCCGCAGGGATGGCCTGCCATGATCCGCTCAGGGGCAGCTGCATTGGATGCGGGTATGAGATTTATACAAAAGCGGCGTTCCATCTGCTGATGAAAGAATACGCCGCGATAACGGAACTGAAAAATAAAGCAGCCGGGTTGGAACGCGAACGCCTGAAAAATATCCTGTCCAGGGGGATCATCCCGGCGGTCGGGCAGATGATCGAAAGCCTCCCGGCGCTTTATCCGGGCGCGGAGACAGGGATCCTGACAGGGATGCTGGAAAGGAGGCTCAAGGCTGCAGATGATAGCAGACATGCAGATGCATAAAGGATATACAAAAGTGGTGCTGGTACGCGAAATGGACATGGAGACGCGCCTGCGGGCAGAAAGGAAATTTGCGGAGTATGCCGCAAAGGGCGTGATCGACAGGGGCGCATTCCCGGACGCGGAATGGAGGATCACAGATGAAGTGCGGCGCAGGAACATCCTGTTTGAAACCGAAGGCGGCGCAGTCCAGGAGTGGACCGGCTGTGACGAGGGGTGTTTCCTGGATTATGTGAAATCCTATACGGTGCTGCTGCTTGGGACGATGGCAGCCAGTTCAGTCGCCGGGATCAGCAGGTCGCTGGTCAGGCTGGGCTGCTCCGGGTTTGGGGAGGCATGCGCATGGGATACCTATACCAGCCATGCGCTCCGGTTCCTGGACATGATCCCCGGCTCCCCGGGGTACACAGGGGCTGTCATGGAGCGGATAGAAGAAAACCGGACGCTGGACGGATGGGCCCGGAAGCCAAGGAAGCTGGCGGGTTTCCGGTATTACCTGAGGTTTGACCGGTATGTCGCGGCTTTCTGGGAGAACGCAGATGAAAGCGAGAAGGATTACTTTTTTCCGGTTTACCTCTGGTGGAGGCTCACCAGCATCCTGCCCCTGCGGGCCACGGAATTCCTCCTTCTTCCGGATGACTGCATCCACAGGCAGGATGACGGGAAATGGATCCTTGCCGTGCGCCGGACAAGGCTGAAGAAAAAGCCCAGGAAAGTCGGCTATACGATTGATGCGGATTACACCCTCCATGAATACGAGGTGCCGGAATGGCTTGCGGGGGAGATCCTTGCTTATAAAGCGAACAGGGAAAACCGTTGCCCCCATGAAAAGGATACTTTATTTTCCCCGTCCCGCACGACGCAGCTGGGATACATGACTTACTGCCAGATGCGCCGCAGGCTTGCCGAATTCCGGGAGAGAGCTGCGGGGAGGGCGGATTATCCGGTGGACCTCGGGGATACGCGGCACCTTGCAATGATAAACCTGATCCTCTCAGGCGGCTCCCCCGTGGTATGCAGGGAACTGGCGGGGCATGAAGACATCGGCATCAGCTCCGGCTATTATGCGAACCTTTCTACAGTGGTGGAAAGCGCCGTTTATGAGAAATGCCGTGAGAACCGTGGAAAAATAACGCTGGACGGGTCGCTGAAAATGCGTATGGGCGGCCGGCAGGGCATGGCAGAGGTAGAAGGCGGGCACTGCGATTATGCAGGCCTTCCCGAAGGAGATGTTTCCGAATGCATGAAAAGCTACCGTGAAGGCGGGCATTTCGGTGAATGCGGGAACTGCGTCCATTATTATCCTGCCCGGGATGGGCTGAAGCTTACTGTCCGGGAGGGGTTCCGGAAAAAAGTGGATGAGGACGGTATATTCCTGATGGAGATGATCGAACAGGTGCGCCGGGGAAACGGGGCGCAGGAAGATATCATGTCCGCGCTCCTGCGGCTGCAGAACAGCAGCGCGTGTTACAGGAAAGTGCTGGAAAGGAAGATGGAGGGATAGAAAAATGGCAAGGCCAAACAAAACAGATGAAGCGCTGCTGGTCAGCATACTGGAAAAGTATTATGCGGATGTGGCCTGTGGCAATGCAGGGGGCATTAAATTCACGGATCTGGCGAAGTATGCCGAAGGGCAGGGCGTTCCGGCAAAAGAGTATGAATTCCGCAGGAACAGGGGCGTCCGCAGGCGGCTGGACGAGTTAAAAGCGGATGCCCCCGGAACCGGGGCAGCTGCCCCGCTGGCCTATAAGGGCACCGATGTTGACGGCCTGGTCAGGACATGCCGGGACCTTTCGGATTTAAAGAGAAAGCTGAATGACATGGATGCGTATTGGAAGTCCGTCTATGACAGATATACGGAGATGGAGATAAGCTGCAGGGATGCGCTCTCACGGAAAGCGGAATCCGACAGGCAGGCCGGGCTGGTGAGGAAGGAAGCGCAGCGGGCAGAGGAACTTTACCAGGCATCGGAGAAAGAGAACAGGGGGCTGCGGCGCGAGAATGCGTACCTGCGCAGGATGCTGGAGAAGTACCTGTACCCTGACCTTGCAAGGCAGCTGATGCAGGAGGCGAACCTGCCGGCCAGGCCCGCAGGGAACGTGACGCAGGCGGCATTGGGGGAACTGATCGAGGGGAAGCGCCCTGCCCCGTTCAGCGGCACGCAGAAAGCGAAGGAAAAGCCTAAGACCAGGGAGGAGCAGCTCCTTGAGGAAATGAGGAGGCAGGCGGAAGAATGAACCAGTACACATTGATCAGGGGAAAGACCGATTTAAAGGCCAGGCATCCGGCCCTTGCGGAAGAATGGGACGGGATAAAGAATGGGAGACTGACATCGGAAGAGGTGCAGCCGGGATCCACGAAGAAAGTCTGGTGGCGGTGTGCGGAAGGGCACAGCTGGCAGGCGGCGGTATCGAGCCGGGTGGCCGGGAAAGGATGCCCCTACTGTGCCGGCAGGAAAGTGATGCCTGGGTTCAATGACCTGGCAGCTGCGGATCCGGAGCTTGCGGCGCAATGGGACTATGGAAGGAATGGCGGCCTCAGGCCGGAAGAGGTCACGGGGATGAGCCAGCGGCCTGTATGGTGGGCCGGGAGATGCGGCCATTCATGGAAAGCGAAGGTCTCCAACCGGAGGAATGGCTGCGGCTGCCCGTACTGCAGCGGGAAAAAGGTGCTGGAAGGCTTTAATGATGCACAGAGCAGGTGCCCGGAGCTTATGGGCGGATGGGATTTTGAAAAGAATGCATTCCTGCCGTCGGAGATAACAGCCGGGAGCTGGCGGGATGTCTGGTGGAGATGCACAAAGGGTCATTCCTGGAAAGCAAAACTGACGGACAGGAGGCGCGGGAACGGCTGCCCGTACTGCGGCAACCGGAAAGTGTCCCGTGGGGAGAATGACCTTGCATCCGTCCACCCGGAACTGCTCCCGGAATGGGATTATGAAAAAAATACAGCCGTGCCGGAGGAAGTCACATACCAGTCCCGGAAAAAAGTCTGGTGGAAATGCCGTAAAGGGCATTCCTGGAAAGCGGAGGTCTATTTTAGGGCGAGAGGATCCGGATGCCCTGTATGCGCCCGCCTGATTGACCGCCACCCGGTCGTCCAGGGAGAGTCAGACCTTGCGGCGTACAGCCCCAGGCTGGCCGCGGAATGGGACTGCCAGAGGAATGTTGGGCTGACGCCGGAACAGGTCAGGCCGTTCTCAACGAGAAAGGTCTGGTGGGTCTGTGAGAAAGGCCATCACTGGCAGTGTGCAATCCAGATCCGTCAGAAAGGGACAGGCTGCCCATTCTGTAACGGAAGGATCCATGGCCAGTCGCGGCTGATATAAATATGGAAGCAGCATGCTGCAGAAAGCCGGCCACCTGGCACAAGGCTTTTTGAACATATGGAAGGAAGATGCCCATGCAGGTAAGGATACGTTCACCTACCGGATCAGGATGATCCAGACTGACAACTGAATATGGAACCTGAAACCAGAGGGCTTTTTGTATATATGGCCGCTTCCCGAAGCGGCTTCGGATACAGAGGCTCTCTTTTTTATCTCAAAAACAAAATAAAAATTTTAAGAAAGGAAAAGAACCCGGATCCCGAGATACACAGGTTCGGAACGACAAAACTATTGGAATATATGGTTTGGGTTCGGTCTGAATTGTGGTGAAACGACAAAATAAGACGTTTCGGGGGTTTGGGTTTCGAGGTAAAACATGGCATTTTTTACAACAGCGGTAACAGGTGTGAATTGTGAGTAAAGTGAAAAATGGGGAATATAAGAAAAGAGAATATCCGGTGTATGTAGATAGCCCTTATTGGACAAACATGATAGAATCTTAGAAGAAACGAGGTAAAGCAATATGGAAAAACAGGTTTATATCACAGAGGAACAACGGGCAAAGTGCCAAAAGGTGGCTGATGCCTTTGCGGAACTTTATGAGATGGAGAATATCGTGGTGCTTGATGCGGGCAGATATGGCTTTGTGGAACTGAAATATTATAAGCCGCCGTATGGATTTGAAGAAGATGCAACCTTTACGGACAGCAGGGTATTGTTTGATGCGCTTTGGCAGGAATGGTTTAATACAACACTATATCTGACAGCAAAGGAAATGAAGTTAGATGATATTCTCTATGGGGAAGTATTCAGCCGCCTTTCAAAAGAAAAACAATCGGCAATTATCGGGAGAAAAGCTGACTTCGCACAAAAGGCAGGTATAACTCTATAAAATGAGTTTTACGAAAAGAAAACACTCTATGTAGAGGATAAAAAAAGATTAGAAAGGCTCTGTGTACGATAATACGCAGGGCTTTTTACTTTTGGACATAATGTCTAAAAGTTATAAAAAGGGAATGAATGAGATGGATTCCGTAGGCGTAGTAGCATTGTGGAAAAGTGTATAACTGCCTATTTTATGGAGTTGTGGGTAACTATGTTTGCAGGACGTGGGAAAGCTGCACTTTGCTTTTCCATGTGCTGTGAATATAGTTATCCATAGCGGAATAGGCAGTTATGCACTTTTCAATGATGTGGTTTTCAAAAAATTTTAAAGGAGTTTTAATCATTTGGGGAAATTGATTCGTTATTATATATAACGGATTATATTCGTGAATATTTCTAAGGAAGGGAGTTGATAGCGTGTGAATGATGATGTGTTAGTAGAGCAGATAAGGCTTGGCGATGAAAGAGCGGCTGAAGAATTGATAAAACGCTATTATACACCTGTTTTACATTATTGTAAGAGACAGTGCTTCAATCAGGAGAAAGCGGAAGATTTAACGCAGGAAACTTTTTTGAAATTGTTTAAGAATCTATCGGGATATAAGGGAAAAAGGAAATTTAAGGCATATTTATATACAATAGCAAATCATTTATGTATTGATGAAAGCCGGAAGATAAAAGAATGTTCCTTAGAAAACGAAGAAGAAATCAGAGATGAATATGATGGGATGCGCCGGATAGAGGATAAATCAGAGATAGAGTATCTTTTAAATGTTTTATCGCCAGAACAAAGAGAAGCTATTATTTTACGGTTTGGAGAGGAACTTTCGTTTTGGGAAATTGCAAAAGTAACGGGATGTAACATGAGAACGGCACAGAGCAGGGTTAGAAATGCCTTGAAAATTATGAGAAAGGAGCAGGAAAATGGGTAATAAAGAATTAAAAAAGTATTTGAGGCAGTATTTACAGCAGGAAACAGAACTTGGAAAGGAGCATGGCAAAGAAGATGTTAAGAAACATATCGACGCTAAGTTGGAAGAAACTGTAAAATTATGTACCGAAATTATGCGGGAACAGAAATTAGCAAAAAAATCGCAGGAAGAACCAAGGATAGGTTTTGTCCGGTATTTGGCAGATGTTTTTCGATTTGAAGGAGTGCCGATATTTGGCTTGCAGGCAGTTTCGTTATTTATTATATGTGTGGCAATATACACGATAGCAGGCAATCCCTGCTATATTCCTGCATTTATGCCGTTATTTGTATTGGCTGTCATGCCAGCTATGTTCAAATGCCAATATTATGGAATGAGTGAGATTGAAGCTGTTACAAGGGCTTCTGGTTCACAGATCATATTGGCAAAGCTGGTTTTAGCCGGGGCTGCAAATCTTGTGTGTATGACACTTTTTATTTCTTTTGAGGTACATCTTCAAAATTCATGCAGGGAAATTGGACAGATTATTTTATATTGTATGGTTCCTTATTTAGTGTGTATGGTCAGTATGCTGCGTTTGATTCGATTGTGTAGAAAAGAAAATATACAAATATGTACGGTTACAATGCTTGGTTCCTGCGTTTGTTGGGGTGTACTGGCAAGAACCCTGCCGTGGCTGTATGACGCATCTGCTTTTGGTATATGGATCGTTGCTTTTTTATTTTTTGCAGCGTTTTTCATAAAAGAAATTTATTTTATTATAACAATGAGAAGGGAAGGGAAAATGTATGGAATTATCTCTTGACAGATTAACAAAGCATTATGGCAGCAAAATAGCTGTCGATTGTGTCAGTGCAACTTTAAAGCCGGGCGTATATGGACTTTTGGGAGCTAATGGTGCAGGAAAGACAACACTGATGCGGATGATGTGTGCTATTTTGGAAGCAACTTCCGGAGAGGTGTTTCTGGACGGGAAAGATGTGATTTCTATGGGAGAAGATTACAGAAATGTATTGGGTTATCTCCCGCAGGATTTTGGATATTACCCTAATTACACTGCGATGGAATTTTTGATGTACGTATCTGCCCTTAAAGGGATACCAAAGAAAATCGCTAAAAAACAGGCGAAAGAATTATTGGAGGAAGTAGGGTTAAGCCATGTGGCTGGTAAGAAAATAAAGACTTTTTCCGGCGGTATGAAGCAGAGAGTAGGGATTGCACAGGCATTACTTAATAATCCGGAAATTCTGATTCTGGACGAGCCAACTGCCGGGCTGGATCCGAAGGAGAGAGTTCGTTTCCGGAATCTGCTTTCTGACTATGCGGGAGATAAAATTGTTATTTTATCTACACATATAGTTGCTGACATAGAGGCAATTGCAGATGAAGTCCTGCTTATGAAAAAGGGAAAATTTGTATTGCAGGGCAGTGTTTCTGAGTTAGTGAAAAAAGCCGATGGAAAAGTATGGGAGCTGACGGTGCCACAGGAAGAGACAAGGAAGTGGCAGGCGAAATCAACGGTTGCAAATTTAAGGCATGAGGGACAGCAGGTGGTGCTTCGTATCATCTCAGATAATAAGCCGGGTGAGCAGGCCGTTCCATGCGAAGCTGCGTTAGAGGATTTATATCTGTATTATTTTCCGACAGAACAGGAAGGAGTGTAGTAATGATGGAACTATTTTTATTGGAACATAAAAAATTATGGAAAAGAACAGGCACAAAAATTAGTGTTTTTTTGTGTTTCCTATATATAGTAGTATTTGGGAGCATACTTTCTTTTCAGTGGTTTAATTTTGGAAGCAAGGTTGATTTTAATGGCAATGATTTTGATAGATGTTTCGATGGCTACGCTGCTATAAGAGACAGGCAGGAGTATGCGCTTTCATTTGAAGGAGACCTGACTGATGAGTCCTTGCAGCAGATAGTACGGGATTACCAGCAAATGGAGGAGGCTGACAGCAAAAGGGCATGGGATTTAACTGACTGGATAATTCTCAATGATTGGCTTAAAAATTTGTGGACTGAGCTTAATGAACCCGGAAGTTATCAGGCGGCTGTCAGCTATTTTGAACCGGAAAAACTGACCGGTTTTTATGGAAGAAGGCAGCTTGTTCTTGAAAAATATTTGGAAAATAATAATCAGACGGGAAAGGAAAAGAAATATTTACTGCAAATAGATGAAAAAGTAAATAAACCATTTAATTATGGATGGATACGGGGCTGGCAGACGCTTCTAAGTATTACAATCGACACAGCGGCGGAGTCAATGGCACTCTTTCTTGCAATTGTTTTGTCCACGCTGTTTGCCGGAGAATGGCATGACAATACAAGTTCTTTAGTACTGACAACAAAAAACGGCTGGAAAAAAATTGCTTTTGCTAAAATTGCTGCCGGTCTGACGTTTACAGTGGAATTATTTGCAATAATTGCAATTTGTGATATTGCGTCGCAGCTTTTCTTTATGGGAACCACAGGGTGGGATATGCCGGTTCAGATGATTAAGCTTACTGCAATCGCACCCATGAATATGCTGCAGGCAGAAATATATGAATGGGCGTTTACACTGCTTGGGATGATTGGATTTGCCGGGATTGTTATGTTGATATCTTCGGCTGTAAAAAGTAATGTACTGGCATTGATCCTTAGCCTTGCAGTTGTATATGTTCCAACGGTGATCGATCCATATCTTCCTTTTGGAATGCAGAAAGCGTTAAGTTTAATTCCATTAGTGGGAAGTGGGACTGATATTTTCAGGACGTATACGTTTCATTTCTTTGGAAAATATGTGTGGTCACCATATTTGTTGATTACTGCTCCTGTGTTGATTGGCATTGTATGTGTGCCATTTGCTATAAAGAAATGGTCAAGAAGAATTAAGGTATAGAAATGGCAAAAAATAAAGTTTTAAGAAGAAAAGCAAAACGAAAAAGATTAATGATAGTTACAATATTCTGTATATTGTTTGTGTCAGGCAATGTGCTGGCAAGAAGTGAACTGTATTCCCTGCTTTGGAAAATGGGAATAATGGCAGTAAAAAATCATACAATTCCTGCTTCGGAAGATTGGAATTTGCTTGTTGTAAATCGTTGGAATGAGATCCCCGAGGATTATAGTGTTACGTTTACAGAACTGGAGAATGGTCAAAAGGTGGATAGCAGGATATATCCTGATTTGCAGGAGATGTTTGATGCAATGAGGGCAGAAGGAATATATCCTATTGTCAGGGAAGCATATCGAGCTGCAGACGAACAACAGGAAATACTTGATGAAAGAATACAAAGATATGTGAACGAAGGATATTCTAGATCGAAAGCTGTAAGAGTGGCAGAAGAGTGGGTTGCAGTTCCGGGAACCAGTGAGCATCAAATAGGGATTGCGGTAGATATTAACGCTGATAAAACTCAATCCACGAATGATGAAGTATATGCATGGCTTGCTGAAAACGCACACCGCTATGGATTTATACTCCGTTATCCGCAGGGTAAGGAGGAAATTACGGGGACAAGCTATGAGCCGTGGCATTATAGATATGTTGGTACAGAAAATGCAAAGATAATTTATGAGAAGCAAATCTGTCTGGAAGAATTTATTAAAGGCACAGAATAACAGAAAATTATAAATTATCCGAACATGGTGTAAAGGAGATGTGTTAATGAAAGAGCAGGAATGGCTTCACTGTCCTGTGTGTGGCAATAAGACACGACTTCGGATAAGAGAAGATAGTATTTTAATAAATTTTCCGTTGTATTGTCCTAAGTGCAGAAAAGAAAGTTTAATTGTTATAAAGAATAAAAAAATGAATGTCATCAAAGAGCCAGACGCACAGACGCAGAGCCAATAAACTTATGAGTAATCATGGTTTGCTGGCTTTTATTTTTAACAAAGAGGGATCATGTGCTTTAAATGCAATGCAATTCTTTTTTAGATAGAATTGCATTGCGTTTTACATGAAAGGGCATATTAGCTACATTGAGATTGAAGAAAGGTACATAATGAAAATGAAACAAAAAATACATAAGTATCGAATAAGAAAAATTATTAGAAACAACAGCATATTGCACACTCAAAGGTGTACTGCAAGGAAGATTGAAACTTACCTGCGGTACACCTTTTTTATAGTGCAAAATTTGTCTGATTTTGGATTTTATTGTGGTTTTGCTATTGAAGATTTGTGAAAGAAATTTGACTGACATGGAATTGCGGTTATGCGGTATTTTGTTTCAGTTTACAGTTTCAGATATGGCTGTTTTGAGAGCATGGTTTTTTGTGTATCCCACACTTTTTTCATCAGTTCTTTGACTTCTTTTACATCAGCAGAGTACACATTGCCTGTGGCGTTCATGCGCTTTGCGATTTGATTCAGATTGTTGTTGATTCTGCCAAGCGTGGTGTTGTATTCCCGAAGTTCAGAATAGTCAAGGTCATAGACAAAACCATACAGAATTAAGCGGCGCAGGAAAGTTGATTTATCCCTCATGCCGGAGATTTTTACTTTCTGTTCAAATATGTACTGTTCATCATCGCTTAAATAGATTTTTAACTCGTTTTTGCGTTCTCTGTTTGCCATTTTTTACGTCCTTTCTGTAATGGATTGATGAAAGTATTTTACACAATTTTCTATCCCGTTACGGGGGATATTCGTGCAGAAAAATAAGTGAAAAAATTAAAAATTTCGGCAGGATAATTTTTCGATTTTTGAGCGCAGAGGGGGCTAGGGGGAGACTTCCACCTACAAGCATTTTTTCAAGTTTCCGCTTTTGGGAAAACTGGAAAAAATCAGCCTGTGAGGGAACACAGGCAGTGCTTGCTCCGATTGTCAATAATTCTTGATAAGAATAGTTATCCCGACTTTTTTGGTATCATGACTTTTTATCAAGAATGTTGTATTTGCGCCATTTCCTCGAAAAAAGGTCGTGATAATATGGGTGACTTTTCGTCCATTTATAAATTCTTCTAACGATG
>Ga0209064_1003661_pt1 | contig 12981 bp, 4 predicted proteins | sample Inofromicrocosms_FD_187498 | JGI IMG/M metagenome (GOLD analysis project Ga0209064, IMG submission 187498) | Mouse cecum microbial communities from Vienna, Austria - Inoculum for glucosamine and mucus D2O microcosms (SPAdes) (version 2) | ecosystem: Host-associated > Mammals > Digestive system >... | reverse complement strand
AAGGGTTATATTACAGAGATAAAATCTTTTTTATCAGAACTTGTACAATATGGAATTGATGATGAAATGCTTGGAAGAATGATTGGAAGTGCAGAAAAGAAGCCTGCACTTAAACAGAAGCTTGAAGATATGGCTGTAGCTTACAGGGCATTTCTAAATTATATTAATAATAATTATATAACTTCTGAAGAAGTTATAACTGTATTTTCTGAAATTGCAAATATGTCAGAAATTATAAAGGGAAGTGTTATATTTCTTGATGGATTTACGGGATTTACCCCATTACAGTACAAGCTTCTGGCAGAGCTGATGAAGGCGGCAGAGAAAGTATATGTAACTGTTTCGATAGATGCCAGTGAGCCGGTTACTAGTGAGGGCGCGAAACACAGGCTTTTCCATATGAGCCGTAAAACAATATGCAAGCTTAGGGATATTGCATATGCAAATAATATTGAAGTCCTGGATAATATATGGACAGGTTTAAGTGAAGATAAAAGCAGGTATGCCAAAGCACCGTCGCTTTCTGCCCTTGAAAAGAATTTATTCCGTTACAATGTAAAGAAATATAGTAACCCGGCTGAAATTTCAATTCATTTGTTAAAACAGCCTGGTGATGAAGTTTCTTTTATTATACAGGAGATTAACCATCTGCTAAGGGAGGAGAAATGCAGGTATAAGGATATTGCGGTAATAGCAGGTGATTTACAGGCGTATGGAATTATAATTGATAATGAAATGAAGCAGGCAGGGCTGCCATGCTTTATTGACCAGAAGAAAAGTGTGCTTTCAAACCCATTTGTTGATGCTATAGATGCGGTACTTGATGTTTTAATTAAAGATTTTGCTTATAAAGATGTAATGAGATACCTTAAAGGAAGCTTTGCAAGAATTAATAAGGAACAGGCAGATATTATGGACAATTTTATTCTTGCAACAGGCATAAGGGGACATAAAAAATGGGGTAAAGAGTGGGACAGCGGGTATGTGTACCAAAGGCGTACTGCTGAATCAAAAGAGTATGCAGACAGTGTTATAAATGATGTGCGTGAAAAAGTGGCAGAAGTATTATTGCCGCTTTATAAAGAAACTGTACCAAAGAAACATACTGTAAGGCATTTTGCAGAGGTATTCTGTAACTTTTTTGAAGAACAGGGTTTTTACAGGTTTATAATGGAAAAAGCAGATTTATTTACAGAACAGGGTGAGCTTGCACTTGCTGGTGAATATGGGCAGATTTATGGAATTGTATTATCTGTATTTGACAGTCTTGTAGAACTTCTTGGCGATGAGGAAATGAAACTTTCTGAATTTAAGGAACTTCTTGATACGGGATTTTCAGAAGCAAGGATAGGGCTTATACCTCCTGGTACTGACCAGATTGTTGCAGGTGATATATCAAGGACACGTATTTCTGGAATTAAATATTTATTCTTTATAGGGGTAAATGATATAAATATTCCTAAAGGAAATTCTGGTGGTGGTATTCTTTCAGACTCCGAAAGGACTTTTCTCTCAGGTGAAGAATTTGAGATTGCACCAACATCAAGGGAGCTTGTGTACCAGGAACAGTTTTATCTTTATCTTAATATGACAAAGCCATCATCACATCTTTATATAACATATTGTGAAACAGGCAATGACGGAAGGGCACAGAACCCGTCATATATAATAGAAAGATTTATAAAGATGTTTCCAGGCCTTAGTATCAGGACAGAAGAAACAAGAAATGATGCAGAACATATTTTATCAAATGACATGGGGCTTAAATATCTTATAAACGGACTTAGGAAAGCAGATTACAGTGGAAGCCAGTGGGGTGAGCTTTATAAATTTTACCTGGTAAATAAAGATTATAAAACTATGCTTGGAAGGCTGGTAAATGCTTCTTTTTACAGGGAGATAAAAAGCAAAATTTCACAAAAAGCGGCAAAAGCACTTTATAATGAAGTATTCCGCGGAAGCACTTCACAGTTAGAAAGATATGCTGCGTGTGCGTTTTCATATTTTGCACAATACGGGCTGCGCCTTGAAGAAAGAGCAGAGCATAAGGTTGAATTTTTTGATATAGGAAATATTGTGCATGAAGCTTTACAGTTATATACGGACAGGCTTCTTAAAAATGGAAAACAGTGGTGGGAGCTTACGGAAGAAGAACAGCATAAACAGGCAGATGAGTGCCTGGAAGAAGCAGCCAGCAAATATAAAAACAGCCTTATGTATGAAACTGAAAGGGACACTTATATGCTGGTCAGGCTTAAGAAGTTATTAAACAGGACTGTATGGGCTGTAACAGAACAGATGAAACTGGGAAAGTTTGATACCATAGAAAGCGAATTTACATTTGATATAACAGAAAACAGTGGTAATATTAAGGATAATAAAAAGGATATAATACACCTTATTGGGCGTATTGACAGGATTGATGAACATAAAGATGATAAGTGCACATATTTAAAGATTGTGGATTATAAAACAGGAAAAAAGGATATGTCACTTTCAGACCTTTATTATGGTTTGCAGATGCAGCTTGTTATATATCTTAAAGCAGCTATGGAGGCAGCAGATGAAACAAAGCTTGTAATTCCAGCAGGTGTTCTTTACTATAATATAGCAGACCCTGTAATTGAGGGAAAGCCTGATAAAAGCCAGGTTGAAGTTGAAATGTTAAAGAGCCTTAAAATGAGGGGGATTGTAAATGAAGATGACCCTGTAATACCTTTGCTTGATGCTAATTTTGAAACAGATACAGGAGAACTTCCTGTCAAAGTTTCATCAGTAATTGCACCCTTTGGTACTGATAAAGATGGCAATTTAAAGAAAGCGTCCCAGGTAATTACAACAAAGGATTTTGACAATATTATATCTTATACACAGAAAAATATTGTAAATATGGGCAAGGAAATTATGGACGGAAGGACGGAAGCATATCCATACAGGAAGAATGATACTGAGGGGCGGACAGCATGTGATTACTGTGGTTACAGGGATATATGCAGGTTTGATGTGAGAATTCCAGGTAATAGTTTCCGCGTGCTTAGTAAGTTAAGTGATGATGATGTACTTAATAAAATACAAGAGCCAGAAGATAATAATAAATAGAAAGGCAGATTAAATATGGGAGATGCAAAATGGACTAAGGAGCAGGAACTTGTTATTAACCTGCGTGACAGGAATATACTTGTATCTGCGGCGGCTGGTTCAGGTAAAACTGCGGTGCTTGTTGAAAGGATTATACAGATTATATCAGACAGGAGCAGGCGTGTTGATATAGACAGGCTGCTTGTTGTAACTTTTACAAAGGCAGCAGCTTCGGAGATGAGAAGCAGGGTTGGCGATGCAATAGAGAGGATGCTTTTAGACAGCCCTGATGATGAACATTTGCAAAGGCAGGCAACACTTTTGCACAATGCACAGATTACAACTATAGACAGTTTCTGCCAGAATATTATACGCAATTATTTCCATGTAATTGACTTAGACCCTTCATTCAGGGTTGCAGATGAGAATGAACTTGCAATAATGAAAACAGATATTATGGAGGAACTTCTGGAAAGCAGGTATAAGGAATGCAGGGAAACAAATAACCAGGATTTCCTTAATTTTACAGAGAGTTTTTCACCTGGAAGGACTGACAGCAATATAGAAGAACTTGTCTTAAGGCTGTACAATATATCTGTAAGTTATCCCTGGCCAGAGGAATGGCTTATAAGCTGTGCAGATATGTATTCATGTAATAATATGGAAGAGTTTGAAGAAACTTTATGGATGAAGGAGCTTAAAAAGTATATAGATGACTCATTAAATGACTATCTGGCAGCGGCAAACAGGGCACTGGAAATATGTAACAGCGGTGGCGGGCCTGGAAATTACTGTGATGCAATAGAGTCTGATATTAACCAGATTTTAATGGTAAAGAAAGAAGATAGTTATACTGGTTATTATAACGCATTTTGCCTGCTTAACCCTGCAAGGCTTTCTGCAAAACGTGACCCAAATGTTATTCCAGAGAAGAAAGAGGAGGTAAAGGCACTTAGGGACAGTTACCAGAAAAATGGTTTACAGGTTCTTAAGAAAAATTTTTTTTACCAGACCCCGGATGAAATGCTTGCCGATATTAAGGCGATGTACCCTTTGGTAAATGAACTGGTAAAGCTTGTAAGGGATTTCTCAGATTTATTTGCTTCCAGGAAGAGGGAAGAAGGTATTCTGGATTTTGCAGATATGGAGCATTTTGCCTTAAATATACTTACCTGCAAGGAGGATGGGGAAGTAAAGCCAAGTGCAGTTGCATGTGAATTACAGGAATTTTATGAGGAAATAATGACTGATGAGTACCAGGACAGCAACTTTGTACAGGAGCTTATACTGACAAGCCTTTGCCGCGCACCAGAGCAGAAGCCGTATCTTTTTATGGTTGGTGATGTGAAACAGAGTATTTACCAGTTCCGTCTTGCAAGACCTGAGCTTTTTATGCAGAAGTATAACAGTTATACAATTTCTGACAGCCCATACCGCAGGATAGATTTGCATAAGAATTTCAGAAGCAGGGAAATTGTGCTTGAGTCCTCTAATTTTATCTTTGAAAATATTATGAAAGAATGTCTTGGAGGCATTAATTATGATGAAGATGCAAAACTTGTAACAGGCAGGAATTATGAAGATACAAACTTAAATATTTCTAAGAAAACAGATGTGCTTGTTATAGAGCAGAAAAGCGAAGAGGCAGAAAATATTGAGAAACGTACTCTTGAAGCGGCATCTATAGGTGACTGTATACGTGGAATGGTACAAGGTGACAATCCGCTTTATATAAGTGGAAAGGACGGTTACAGACGTACAGAATACAGGGATATTGTGATTTTATTAAGAAGTGTAAGCGGATGGTCAGAAGAGTTTATAGAAACACTTACAGATATGGGAATACCTGCATTTTCTGATACAAAGACAGGGTATTTTTCAGCAATAGAAGTATGTACTGTACTGGATTTTCTGCGTATTATTGACAATCCAAGGCAGGATATACCATTAGTGGCAGTGCTGCGTTCTATTATATGTAATATAACAGATGAGGAATTAGCCTGTATTGCCGCATTGCCGCGCACATTAAATTATATGGACGGGCTGCGTCTTTTTATTAAAATATACAATATGGAAGAATTTAATCTAATGGAAGATGGGGGTTTAGAATATAACGGGATTAAATTTAATGCCCGGAAATATATTGACAAAATACCACTGGATTATAAGGATGGGAAAAAGCTTGCAGAAAAACTTGAAAAGTTCTGCAATATGCTTTCACATTACCAGGAAATGGCAAAATATTCTTCTGTTTATGAAATATTACAATGTATTTATAAAGAAACAGGATATTATGATGTTATGTCTGCTATGCCTGCTGGTGAAAAAAGGGCAGCAAACCTTGATATTCTCCTGCAGCAGTCTATAGAATTCACAGAAAACGGACATAGGGGCATATTTGGATTTACACATTATATTGAGCGCCTTAATAAATCAAATATTGATTTTGGGGAGGCTTCTGTTAATGGAGAGAATACTAATGCTGTAAGAATTATGAGTATACATAAAAGCAAAGGTCTGCAGTTTCCTGTTGTATTTGTGGCAGGCATGGGCAAACATTTTAATTTACAGGATGCAAGGAAATCTACTATAATTGATGCAAGTTTTGGAATAGGTGCAGATTATATTGATTTGGATTTAAGGGTAAAACAGCCTGTACTTATGAAAAAGTTTATGGCAAACCAGATAAAGAAAAATACGCTTTCTGAGGAAATAAGAATACTTTATGTTGCGCTTACACGTGCTGAAGAAAAGTTAATATTAACAGGGACAGCAGCGAATGTTAGTAAGAAAATGGACAGGTGGAGAAATAAAGGCGGAAACCACAGCATGACTTCACTTATGAGTGCCCAGGCATATTTTGACTGGATTATGCCAGTGCTGCTTAATGGAGGAAATGTTGCAGAAAAACTTTTTGATATTAAAACAACAGGACAGGGTGATATTATTACAGAAGAGAAAGAAGAACTTGAAAGAAGTATAAATAATTATAATTTACTGAAAAACTGGGATATAGAAAAAGTTTATAATGAAGCGTTGTATAAAGAAATAGACAGGCAGTTAGATTATAAATACCCATATTACAGTGGACAGAAAATTCCTGTTAAAATATCAGTTACAGAAATTAAGAGGGTAACAGAACAAAAAGCGGAAATAATTGCAGGTGATGAAGATAATATTATAAATGAAAACAATATTGCAGATGAAGATAATATTGTAACAGAACGTAATTATGATGTTATACCTAAAGCACGTTTTATGAAAGATACTAGTAAAATATCAAACGCAGAGAAGGGTACGCTTTACCATCTTGTAATGGAACATCTGCCATATGGCAGGTTAAGTGATGGATTTGATTTTAAAGGATTTATAGCAGAAATGGCAGACAGTGGCTATATGACAGAAGAGGAAGCCGCTGTTATTGACACCAGGAAATTCAAGGCATTTTATAGAAGCAGTATCTGCAGGCGTATGTGCAGGGCACAGGAAAATGGTACATTAAAAAGGGAACAGCCTTTTATAATTGGAATTAAAGCAGAGGAACTTTATGACATGCCTGGCAATATGGGCGAAGAAACCATATTAATGCAGGGAATAATTGATGCATTTTTTGAAGAAGATGGAAAGATTGTGCTTGTTGATTATAAAACAGATTTTGTAAAGAGAGGCAGCAGCAGTGAACTAGCAGATAAATACAGGCAGCAGCTTGGGTATTATGCAAGGGCTCTTAATAATATAACTGGAAAAGAAGTTAAAGAAAAGGTTATTTATTCATTTGCACTTGGAGAAGAACTGATTGTATAATAAAATAGTAATTTTAATAGTATTTTGTATATTAAAAGATGCAGTCCTAATATATTATTGGAACTGCATCTTCCTGTCCTTCTATAATCTGCTATCCATCATAATTATTAAACTACAGCATTCCACTTAATTTAATGACATTGTGCATATGTGTAGTTTGGTTATTTGTTAAAATTTTATAATTTTATGTTTACACCGAACTAGCGTTCTGATATAATAAGTTTAAATTATACTATAGACTTATGAAAGGATTACGGTTATGATAAAGCCAGATAAAATTACATTTAAAGTTGCTTTATATATTTTTCTTATAGTTGTGGGGCTTTTAATTCTTATATTAACGGTTGCAGGTACTAAAGATGTGGATGCAGGTTTTATATCTGTATGTATAACAACATGGTTTCTTTTTACTGCATTTTGTTTATATAAGATAATGAGGGCAAAGCACAGACGCCGTTCTTGCCATAAAGGGGATTATTCTTTATATGAACTTGATGAAATGGATGGTATAGATTTTGAACATTTTACATGTGATATTTTACTTGCTAATGGTTTTGAACATGCTGAAAGCACTAAAGCAAGCTGGGATTTTGGTGTAGATGTGCTTGCTACTAAAGATAATGTAACATATGCAATCCAGTGTAAAAGATATAGCAGCCTTGTAGGGATAGAGGCGGTACAGCAGGCATATGCAGGACGTGCTTATTATGAATGTCATGTTGCAGTTGTATTTACAAACCAGTATTTTACCAGAAGTGCCAGGAAACTTGCTGATAAAATAGGAGTTGTGTTATGGGACAGGAATATGCTTTATAATCTGTTATAATGGAATGAAAGGGAATAACATGTATACAACAAAAATTTCAGTACGCAGCCTTGTAGAATTTATATTGCGCTCTGGCAGTATTATTTCTTCATCAGGAATAAAAGACCCTGATGCAATGCAGGAAGGTACACGCATACACAAAATGCTCCAGAAGAAAATGGGTGATACTTATAATGCTGAAGTTGCATTGTCTGTGACATTGCCAGCAGAGTATGATGGCATTAGCTTTGAACTGGTTGTTGAGGGAAGGGCAGATGGCATATTTACAGATGAAACAGGTACTAATATAGATGAAATTAAAGGTGTATATAATGATATTTTTATAATGGAAGAACCAGTTCCAGTCCACCGCGCACAGGCACTGTGTTATGCATATATATATTCATCAGGACATAAACTGGAACAGATTGGTGTGCGTATGACATACTGCCATATTCCTACGGAGAAAGTGCGGTATTTTCATGAAATTATTGGATATAGTGATTTGGAAAAATGGTTTAACCAGCTGGTTAATGAATATGCCAAGTGGATTTCATGGCAGCTAAAATGGCATAAAAAGAGAAATGCTTCAATACAGAATTCGGAGTTTCCATTTGAATACCGTAAGGGGCAGAATAATATTGTAAAAGGGGTATACCAGTCTATAATACGTAAGAAACGGCTTTATATTGAAGCACCAACAGGTGTTGGCAAAACAATATCTGTTTTATTTCCAGCCGTAAAGTCGGTGGGTGAGGGAATTACGGAGAAGATTTTTTATCTTACTGCCAAGACAATTACAAGGACAGTTGCAGAAGAAACTTACCAAATTCTTTCTGGTAGTGGCATGGCAATAAAAAATGTTACTATTACTGCTAAGGAAAAAATATGTATACTGGACACGCCACAGTGCCATCCGTCAACATGTGGAAGGGCATTAGGGCATTATGACCGTATAAATGATGCGGTATTTGATATTATTACCCATGAAGACAATATTTCAAGGGAGGTTATAACCAGGTACGCAGAAAAACACAATGTATGTCCCTTTGAGATGTGCCTTGATACAGCTATATGGGCGGATGCAGTTACAGGTGATTATAATTATGTATTTGACCCTTCTGCAAGCCTTAAACGTTTCTTTGCAAACCAGACACAGAATAATTATGTTTTTCTTATAGATGAGGCACATAACCTTGTTGACAGGGCAAGGGAGATGTATTCCGCAGAATTAATTAAGGAAGATTTTCTTGATATTAAGAAGACAACAAAACTTATTAGCAAAAAACTTACAAATGCGCTGGAGCAGTGTAACAAGTGTTTGTTAGCCTTAAAAAGGGAATGTGATGATGTCAGGAAATATGAAGTTAATGATATTGAAGAATTTATAATGAAACTTATGCGGCTGTCAGCTGCTTTTGATGAATATTTCCAGAAACAGTCTGCATCTGTTAATCCTGTAAAGCCAGAAATACGTGAAAAACTGTTAGATTTTTATTTTAAAGTATATGGATTTTTAAGTATATATGAAGTTCTTGATTTTAAATATATTATATATAGTGATTATACAGAAAATGGTTTTTTTTGCCTTCATTTAAAGTGCATGGACCCGTCTGGCAATCTTGATAACTGTTTAAACAGGGGGATTGCAGCAGTATTTTTTTCTGCTACCCTTCTTCCAGTGCGTTATTATATGGAACAGCTTGCTGGAAGGGCAGATGACTATGCAATATATGCACCATCACCATTTCCAGTAGATAACAGGCTGGTAATGGTTGCATCAGATACAAGTACAAAATATACAAGGCGGACACCGTCAGAATATAAAAAAATTGCAGGGTATATTTATGATTTTATAAATGCTAAAACTGGCAATTATATGGTTTTTTTCCCGTCATATAAGATGATGGAGGATATCTCCTGGCATTTGCTGGACAGCCTGCATTTTAATGGATATACATCAGATGATACTGGTAATTATACAAATAATTATGGTACTAAAATCTGCTTGTGCAGGCAGGGTGTATCAATGGATGAACAGGAACGTGAAGATTTTCTTTTAAAATTTAAGGATAACCCTGATTATACAACTGTAGGATTATGTATAATGGGAGGGATATTTGGAGAAGGAATAGACTTAAAACATAACAGGCTTATTGGTACTGTTATTGTTGGCACAGGGCTTCCTTTAGTATGTACTGAAAATGAACTTTTCCGTGAATATTTTGATGAAGAAAAAGGTTCAGGCTTTAATTATGCTTACCGTTACCCAGGAATGAACAAGGTGTTACAGGCAGCAGGCAGGGTTATAAGGACAGATACTGACAAGGGTGCTATACTTTTGCTTGATGGAAGGTTTCTTAACCAGGAATATATAGATTTATTTCCACGTGAATGGTACCCATATAATATTGTAAACAGAAATTATATGGGTACATGTATCAGGGAGTTCTGGAATAACCAGAAATAATTAAGAACGGTAATCACCATTTATTTTAACATAATCATATGTAAGGTCACATCCCCATGCCCTTGCACTGGCAGAACCCTGGTTTAAGTTTATATTAATATAAATTTCGTCCTCTGCAAGGATTTTGGCAGCATTTTCTTCTGAAAATACAAGCCCCATGCCATCTTTGCACACTAAAATTTTACCAGCCGCTGACTGGAGTTCCACATCAATTTTAAGGACATCAATATCAATACCAGCATAACCTATTGCACACAGAATACGCCCACAGTTGGCATCCCCTCCAAATACTGCACATTTTACAAGTGAAGAGCTTATTACGCTTTTTGCTGCTTTAATTGCTGTAGTAGTATCAGGTGCACCAGTACATTTACATTCAACAAACTTAGATGCACCTTCCCCATCTGCTGCCAGCATTTTTACCATATCCAGCATTACAATATACAAAGCTTGTTTAAATATATCATAATTTATGCCATCTTCTGTAATCTGTCTGTTGCCAGCAAGCCCGTTCGCCATAACGCTGACCATATCATTAGTTGATGTGTCACCATCAATACTAAGGCAGTTATAAGTAACTTTAACAATATCTGAAAGGGCTTTTTGCAGCATTTCTTTTGTAATAGAAGCATCTGTTGTAATAAAGTTAAGGGTAGTTGCCATATCAGGATGTATCATGCCGCTGCCTTTTGCCATCCCGCCAAGATGGCATGTTTTCCCGTCTATTTCAAATTCAACAGCACACTCTTTTCTTACAGTATCTGTAGTCATAATTGCATTAGCCGCCTCTGTATTGCCGTCTGGAGAAAGCCCGTTTACAAGCCTTTCCATGTTATTTTCAAATGGTTCTATATGTATAGGCATACCTATAACACCTGTAGAAGCCACAATAACTTCCTCTGGCTGGATTCCAAGTACATCTGCAAGCAGAATACTTGTCTTTTCCGCAATTTCCTCACCATTGGGATTGCATGTATTAGCATTCTTGGAATTGGCAATTACAGCCCTTGATATTCCGTTGCTTTTTTTCAGGTGTTTCTGTGTTACAATAATAGGTGCACCTTTTACTTTATTCCTTGTATAAACTGCCGCTGTACTGCATGGTGCACTGCTGTATATTAAGCCTAAGTCATTCTTTTCCTTTACAGGGTTAATGCCACAGTTAAGCCCGTTTGCAGTAAAACCTTCTGAAGCACAGACACCGCCTTCAATGTATTTATATCCGTCAAATTGTTCCTTTTCCATAATATCCCTCATTTCTATATAACATTTATAAAGTTTTAAGTATCACAATCCAAGAGCATATTAACAAAAAAACAGATAAAATGCAAGGAGGGGGATAATTTACAGTTATCTTTTGCTGGTTGACGGACGGTTTCCAGTGCCAGAGCCAGAATATTCCATAAAAGGGGTACGCTTCTGTTACGTCACAATGCCATTAAGTTAAGAAAAGATGTTTAAAAATTACATATGATGGATGCGCTGGCAAATCCAAAGTACATTCCATGAACAAGCACGCTTCCGCTTGAACTCGCACGCAATGGTGCATAAAGCCCCTATGTTCCTGCGGAACATTTAATACGGGGCTTAAGCACCAGCGGCTTCGTACAGCTTATTCATGGAAGCACATTTGGAATTTGCCAGCCAGCTTACACTTTGGTAATTTATAGAATATTTTCTATCTGGACTCTTAACTAAATGGCACTGTGGCGTAGCATGGGCGTGCCACTGTCATGGAATAATATTAGCTGGAACACATAAATCATGTGTCCGTCCACCAAGATAAAATAACTATAAATTATGTTGGGAGAAGGGGGTTCAGACGAACGGAAATTCATAGGCACATTAAAACATAAATGGTTAGGAATTTGCCTGATTGTTTTTGTAACAAAAATTTTTGTATTAGGTAATAAGTGATTAGCAGAATAATTACCTCCACCCCATTTACAGATATAATTTTATTTTTGTTAGAAATTTGTGATGACAGGTTTTGTGTGCCATGATGCCAGTAATATTCCGTTAAAGGGGTACTTTGAGCTACGCAATGTAATATCATTTAGTTAAGGGCTGATAGAAGATATTTTATAAATTACCAAAGTGTAGCTTGCTGGCAAATTCCAAATGTGCTTCCATGAAAAAGCTGTACGAAGCCGCTGGTGCTTAAGCCCCGTATTATGTTCCGCAGGAACAAAATGTTCCAAGGAACATTGGGGCTTTATGCATCCATTGCGTGCGATGTCCAAGCGCAAGCGTGCTTTTTTCATGGAAGGCACTTTGGATTTGCCAGCACACCCAGTAATGTAATTTTTAAACATTTCCTCTTAACTTAATGATATTGTGGCGTAGCGCAAGAGTGCCCTTTTATGGAATATTCTGGCTCTGGCACGCAAACCGTCCGTCTTTACACTTTTAAACAAATATAAAATTTATCTGTATATATCCCCAAGTATTCCAATCATGTCAACTTTGAGTATTCCTTTTCTTCATCAATCAATTTTGCAAATTCCTTTGTAAATTTTACATCGGCTTCGCCGTCCCATCTTTCGTTAGTATTAGGGTTAATATAATCAACAATAAAACCATACTGTGCATAAGCTGCAAGTATTGCTTCTTTGTACCAGTTATAAATATCTTTGCCTGTTTTAACCCATGCAGGTGAGTTCCATTTTAAAATGCTTGTCTTTATATCCGGGTTAATTCTTTTAGCATCTGCTGCAAGCTGCCAGCCTGGATTGCGCAAGATATTTGTAACTTCATCTTTACTTCTTTTAGTTGCTGCCTCTGGGCCTGTTGAATTATTCCTGTCATTACCCATTTCAAGCTT
>Ga0209064_1003659_pt1 | contig 12991 bp, 7 predicted proteins | sample Inofromicrocosms_FD_187498 | JGI IMG/M metagenome (GOLD analysis project Ga0209064, IMG submission 187498) | Mouse cecum microbial communities from Vienna, Austria - Inoculum for glucosamine and mucus D2O microcosms (SPAdes) (version 2) | ecosystem: Host-associated > Mammals > Digestive system >... | reverse complement strand
CCCTGTTCTCCCCCAGCTTCCGGTGGCTCCAGTAGAGATCGGGCCGGCAGGCGGTGCAGAGGGGGCAGATGTCAATAATATCCGCCGGGACCCCCGCCTCCCGCAGCCGCCAGGCGTTGAGCTCCTTCAGGTCCACATGCCACCGGTCCTCCGTCCGGGTCATATATGCCTCCGCGCCGGAGCCGAAGGCCGCCCGCATGGCGTCGGGCACGTCGTCACGGGTCTCAAAGCAGCAGGGGCCGATGCCTGCGCCGATGGCGGCCCGGATATTCCTGGGCTTCGCGCCGAAGAGCCGGGCCATCTCCCCCACGGTTTTGGCGGGCAGGTCCAGGGCCGTGCCCCGCCACCCGGCGTGGACCGCGCCCACGCACTCCGCATCCGGGTCCCAGAGGAGCAGGATGATGCAGTCGGCGGAGAAAACCATCAGATTCAGTCCCGGCGTATTGGTCACCAGCGCGTCGGCGGTGTAGTCCACCGGCAAGGAAAACCCCTTGCCTGCGTCTGGGGCTGTTACATGCCGGACGGTGTCCTGGTGGACCTGATGGGACAGCACCAGCCCCTCGGGCTTGATATCCACCGCGGCGCAGAACCGGCGGTAATTCTCCTGCACATGCTCCGGCGTGTCCGGCGGGTCCCCGTGCCGCCGCAGGTTCAGGGAGGCGTAGACGCCCTGGCTGACGCCGCCCAGGCGGGTGGAAAAGCCGTGGTGGATAGCCCCGTGCTCCAGCAGCGTGGAGGTCTGGAAGCGCACGCCGGCTATTGTGTGAAATTGAAAAGACATGAACATAGACTCCTATTCTTAGAAAAGGCCGCCAGAATGATTTCCAGCGGCCTTGGGGGTTATTCCTGATCCTTTGCGTCTGCAATTGTATCCAGCAGGTTGCAAAGCTCCTCTACCGTATAGGTTTCTTTACCGCTGTTTTTCAACAGCCGCCGCAAATCGTACAGTACCGCTTTTTGTGTGTCTTTCCGCTCCTTCTCTGTTCCCACGGTCAGCACCTCCTTTCCTGTAGACGCATTTTTATTATAAAACTATGCGTCCCGACCGCAGCAGTGCTTATACTTCTTCCCGCTGCCGCAGGGACAGGGGTCGTTGCGGCCAATCTTCTGCACCCGGCGGGGCTGCTTCTTCACGGTGCCGTCGCCCCGGCCCTCGGTGATGCCGGTGGCCACCCGCTCCCGCTTGACCTCCTCGTTCTTCTGGATGCGCACGGAGTACAGCCGCCGCACGGTCTCCTCCTGGATGGCGGCGATCATCTCCTCGAACATGTGCAGGCTCTCCTGCTTGTAGGCGTCCACCGGGTTGCTCTGGGCGTAGGCCCGCAGGCGGATGCCCTGGCGGAGGTCCTGCATGGCGTCGATGTGGTCCATCCAGTACTCATCCACCACCCGCAGCATGATCACCCGCTCCAGCTCCCGCATGACAGGGGGCGTGACCTCCTGCTCCTTGGCGGCATAGACCTCCAGGGCCTTGGCGGTGAGCCGCTCCGTCAGGTCCTCCGCCGAGACCTGGGCCGCCTCATCCTCCGTCAGCCTGGCGCTGTACTTGGGGAAGAAGGTGCCCTCCAGGGCGGACAGGATGGACTTGTATCCCTCGCCGTCCAGATGCTTCTGCTCGCCGAAGGCGTTCTGCACCGTCATGGAGATAATAGAGGAGATCATGCCGGTGATCACGTCCCGGATGTCCCGACCATCCAGGACCTGCTTGCGCTGGCCGTAGATGATCTCCCGCTGCTTGTTCATCACGTCGTCGTACTCCAGGGTGCTCTTACGGGCCTGGAAGTTCCGGGACTCCACGCTGGTCTGGGCGCTCTCGATGGACTTGGTGAGCATCTTGTTTTCAATGGGCAGGTCCTCCGGCAGGTCCAGCTTCTCCATCAGGCCGTTGATGCGGTCGCCGCCGAAGAGGCGGATCAGATCGTCCTCCAGACTCAGATAGAACCGGGTCTCGCCGGGATCGCCCTGCCGCCCGGCGCGGCCCCGGAGCTGGTTGTCGATGCGCCGGGAGTCGTGGCGCTCGGTGCCGATGATGAAGAGGCCCCCGGCCTCCCGGACCTTCTGCGCCTCGCCCTCGATCTCCTCCTTGTGCTTCTGGTAGCTGTCCGCGTAGCGCTGCCGGGCGCTGAGGATCTCCTCGTCGCTGGTCTCGGCGTAGCCGGTGGCCTCGGCGATGAGCTCGTCGGTCAGGCCGGACTTGCGCAGGTCGTTCTTGGCCAAAAACTCCGCGTTGCCGCCCAGCATGATGTCCGTGCCGCGGCCAGCCATGTTGGTGGCCACCGTCACGGCCCCCAGCTTGCCGGCCTGGGCCACGATCTCCGCCTCGCGCTCGTGGTTCTTGGCGTTGAGCACATTGTGCTTGATGCCCTCCCGGCTGAGCAGCTTGCTCAGATGCTCGTTCTTGTCGATGGACACCGTGCCCACCAGCACCGGCTGGCCCTTGGCGTGGCAGTCCTTGATCTGCTCGATGACCGCCTTGTACTTGGCGCTCTCCGTCTTGTACACCACGTCGTTGTCGTCCTGGCGGGCCAGGGGACGGTTGGTGGGGATCTCGATGATGTCCAGCTTGTAGATGGTGCCGAACTCCTCCTCCTCCGTCAGGGCGGTACCGGTCATGCCGGAGAGCTTGTTGTACAGGCGGAAGTAGTTCTGGAAGGTGATGGTGGCCAGGGTCTTGCTCTCCCGCTCCACCTTTACCCGCTCCTTGGCCTCGATGGCCTGGTGGAGGCCCTCGCTGTAGCGGCGGCCAAACATGAGGCGGCCCGTGAACTCATCGACAATGATGATCTGGCCGTCCTTGATGACGTAGTCGATGTCCTTTTTCATCACGCCGTGGGCCTTGATGGCCTGGTTGATGTGGTGGTTGAGGGTGGAATTTTCCGGGTCGGACAGGTTCTCCACGTGGAAATACTCCTCCGCCTTCTTCACGCCCTTGGAGGTGAGGGTGGCGGTGCGGGCCTTCTCGTCCACGATGTAGTCCTCCACGCTGTCCTCGTCCTCCTCCGCCTTCTCGTCGGTCTCGGCGATGACGGTCTTCTTCAGGGAGCGGACGAACATCTCCGCCATGTCGTACATCTGGGTGGATTTCTCCCCCATGCCGGAGATAATCAGGGGGGTGCGGGCCTCGTCGATGAGGATGGAGTCCACCTCGTCCACGATGGCGAAGTGGTGGCCCCGCTGGACCAGCTCGCCGCCGTAGAGGGCCATGTTGTCCCGCAGGTAGTCAAAGCCCATCTCGTTGTTGGTGCCGTAGGTGATGTCGGCGGCGTAGGCCTGCTGGCGCTGGGCCTTGTCCAGGCCGTGGATGATGAGGCCCACGCTCAGGCCCAGGAAGCGGTAGACCTTGCCCATCCACTCGCTGTCGCGCTTGGCCAGGTAGTCGTTGACCGTGACGATGTGGACGCCCTGTCCGCTCAGGGCGTTGAGGTAGGCGGGGAGGGTGGCCACCAGGGTCTTGCCCTCACCGGTCTTCATTTCAGCGATGCGCCCCTGATGGAGGACCACGCCGCCCACCAGCTGCACCCGGTAGGGCCGCAGGCCCAGCACCCGGACGGAGGCCTCCCGCACGGCGGCGAAGGCCTCGGGGAGGATGTCGTCCAAGGTTTCGCCATTGGCCAGGCGCTCCTTGAAGCGGGGCGTCTTGGCGGCGAGCTCGGCGTCGGACAGGGCCTGATACTCCGGCTCCAGGGCCTCGATCTTATCAACAATGGGGTAGATCTGCTTCAATTCCCGGTCGCTGTAGGTGCCGAACAGTTTGGTTAAAAAACTCATTATAATAAAGCTCCTCTTTCGTGAGAGTGAAATGCACACACAAATACATGCTACAGTATAACACATCTCCCGGCGGTAAACAAGAGAAAATTGAAGCGGTTTCAGGGGGAAAACGATTTTCTGCCTTAGAACTTCGCCGCGGTATTGGACCGCACCCACCAGTTGGGCGGGCCGTTGGAGGCCAGGGAGACCTGCATGGGCTGGCCGAAATCGACCTGCAGCTCGCCGTTCTCCCACCGGTAGATGTCCGCCGTGTAGAACAGCGTCACCTCCCCCTCCGCCGCCAGAATGCCGTCCGTGAAGTCGTAATTGCACCAGTTGGTGTCGCCGTGGAGCATATAATAGGCGTCATATTCCGGGAGGTAGAGCGGCAATGGACCGGATGCCGCCCGCTCCAGCCAGGCCCTGTCGTACCGCGCGCCCACATAGGTCGAATTCAGGCGATCCAGAATATCATCGGCAGTCACCCTGGTACAGTCCACCTCCGGCGTTTCGCCGCCAATCAGCTCCGCCAAGGCGTCCAGCTCAGCCTGGTCCGTCACCGGCTCCCCGGCGTCGTAGAACAGGATCTCCAGATACGGCGCCAGCCCGTCCGGATCGCCGCTGTACTCGAACCGCAGCAGGCCGTTGCGGAACCCGTCGCCATTGAAGTAGTCCGCGAACGCCGCCAGCTCCGACTCCGTCAGGTGTTCTCCGACAAACATCCTGACAGCATCAAGGGCGCTGCGCTGTCCGGCGGACAAGTCCGCCTCCTCCAGCGCCGCCAGCTTATCCCGGAACGCATTCTCCGCGTCCGCATTGTACGATTCCCCGTATACCAGCAGCCTGGCGATCTCATACATCTCCAACATATCCCGTTTGGAAAGCTCGGTGAGGAACGTCTCCCCGTCTCGATCGAACGCATTCGCCAGCACGGACGCCGCCAGCTCCGAATCGGCCCCGTCGGTTTTCAGGGATTCATCGAACAGCGCCTGATAATCATCGGACCAGCTGTAAAAGAATCCCCGATACGGCTGGTCCACGTGTCCTTCGGAGGACCGTTTTTCCCAGCTGATTCCCACCACCTGCCAGAAGTTGACGGATTTGGACACACCGTCCACCGACTGCGTCGCGTTGAGATGGGCCAGCAGCATCTTTCCGGCGCAGCCGGCGGCGGAAAAGCTGAGCAGCCGGGCCTCGTCGTGGGCGTGTTCCCCCGAAAAGGTACAGACCGTGGACAGGGAAAACCCCTCCTGGGACGGGTCCTCCTCCTGGTCAACCAGATAGGACAGGGCCACGTCCTCCCAATCCTGGGTCCAGGTCTCGTGGCCGTTCAGCAGCGACGGGAGGAACGCGGGGGAGTTATTCGGCCAGCCCTGGGTGATGCGGGGCAGCTCCATGCCGAGGAGCGTGTGGCAGCAGACGTACTCCTCCCAGGTGTAGCAGTCCAGCCACTCCACGCTGGAATAGGCGATCTCCTCCAGACGGGGCTCCGTCTCGCCGTTGGAAGTCGAGAAGATAAGGTGGGGCGTTCCCATGCTGTCGATTCCGGACAGCCAGCCGTCCCCGTCCAGCTCCTCAAAATGCTTCTCCCCCGGACTGTTGGGTTCGACCTTTGTCCAGCCGTCCGCGGCCGGCATTTCCTTGACCGGGTACTCCTCCGGATGCTCCAGCTTCAGGGCGTAGTCCAGCTGCCAGACCTGGAACTCCCTGTCGGAGAAGTCCCAGCGGAAGGAATCCACCAGGATAAGCTCGCTCCGCTGATCGATGACGCCTACGCCGTCTTCCGTCAGCCGGGCGATCTGTCCGTCGATGTGCGCCTGCGCGGCATCCTGCACGGGTTTTCCCTCATCCCGGACAGTCTCCGTCTGCCGCAGCCCGAAGGCGCAGGCGGACGCCGCCGTCACCACCAGCGTCAGCACTAGGGCCAGCAGGCCCCACCTCCGGCGCTGCCGGCCTAAGATATTACGAAAACGTTCCATCATAACCTTTTTTCCTCCGTAAAAATGGGTGGACAAGGCTGTGCCCGGTCCCTTCTGGCGGCGCACGGCCCCCAGCAGCGTCTCGCTGTACGCCCGCCGGGTATCCTGGTCCGCGCCGAAAACCACCTCATCGTCGCACGTCAGCTCCAGATCCGCGCTGGCCTCCTTCACCAGCAGGTACAGCAGCGGGTTGAACCAGTGCAGGGCGTTGGCCGACAGCAGCGCCAGCTTATACCACAGGTCCCGCCGCCGGTAGTGGGTCAGCTCGTGGCGCAGGATGAAGGACAGCGCCTGCCCGCTCCAATCCTCCCCCGGCAGGTACAGGCAGGGCCGCAGCAATCCCATCAGCATGGGCGACCCCACCGCGCTGCTGATTCGCAGGGGCGGCGCTTTTTTCAGCCCCATGTCCTCCCGGACGGAGGCGTAAATCCGCGTGGTTTCTTCTTTCGGGCTCCGGCTCCACCGCTTGGCCTTGTGCCGGAACAGCCACGTTCCCGCCAAGATGTACAGCGCGAATACCCCCGCGCCGCCCAGCCATACCGTCGGCAAAAGCTCCGCCAGGGGCCAGGTCCGCCGAACTTCCGGCACAGTCCCCGCTTCCGGCGCAGCGTCCGCGGGCCGCAGGGCAACGGATGGCCTCTCCCCCTGGATGACCTGCACCTCCATCTCCGGCACGTCGATGACCACCGGCGCGGGGACGGCGGGGACGCGCAGCAGATTTTCCCACTGCACCGGGGCCAGCAGGGCCAGCGCCGCCAGCGTCAGCCACGCCCAGTACCGCCACCGGGCGCTGTAGCGCTTCTCAAAGGCGGGCCGCAGCAGCCCCAGCACCAGCGCCAATACGCCCACGATGATGCTCCATTTCAAAGTATCCAGAAAAATTCCCACGTCATTTCCCCTCCAGATCGTCCAGATATTGCCGCAGCTCCTCCAGGTCCTTCTTCCCGATGGCCCGCCCGTCGTAGAGGGAGGCCACCATGCCGGTAAAGCTGCTGCCGTAGAGCCGGTCGATGACGCTGCGCCCCTCGGCGGCTTTATACGCCTGCTCCGGGACGAGGCTCCTGTACCAGTTGCTCCGCCCCTGCTTCTCGCAGGCCAGGAACCCCTTGTCGGTCAGCCGGTTCAGCGCCGTGATCACCGCCGGCAGGGCCCAGCCCCGGCTCTCCTTCAGCTGCTGGTGGACGTAGGTGGACTGCACCGGGCCGTCCGCTGCCCAGATGGCCAGCATGATTTCCAGCTCCGCATCTCCTAACCGCTTCATACCGCTCCTCCTATTCCTATGATATACAAACGTATAACTTGTCTATATTATACACCTGTATAACAAAAAGGCAAGTTACAAATCAGTGACAAATAATCCGCCCACCGGTCCGGTGGGCGGATTGGAAGATTTTATGCTGTTTTTATCCCTTTACTTCCAGAATGGGCGTACCGCTTTGGATTTTACCCTGCGCCAGGGGGGTAACACTCTGATAGTCGTCGGTGTTGCAGATAATCATGGGCGTGGTGCAGAGATACCCGGCGGCCTTCACCGCGTCGATGTCGAAGGACAGCAGCAGGTCGCCCTTCTTCACCTTGTCGCCCACCTGCACATGGGCCTCAAAGTGCTTTCCGCCCAGCTCCACGGTGTTGATGCCGATATGGAGCAGCACCTCCACCCCGTCGCCGGTGACAAGGCCGATGGCGTGGTGGGTGTCGAACAGGTTATCCACCACCGCGTCGGCGGGGGCGAAGAGCTTGCCCTCGGCGGGCTCGATAGCCACGCCCTCGCCCAGCACGCAGGTGGCGAAGGCCTCGTCCTGGACCTCGGCCATAGGCACCACAGTACCGTTCATATGAGCGGCCATGACCGCGTCCTGCTTCCGGGCGGCGGGGGCGGCTTTCGGCGCGGGCACCGCGGGGGCGGGAGCGGGGGCCGCGTCCAGATGGTCGGACTCCGGGGACTCCATGAAGTCCACCAGATTGGACTTGATCACCGCCACCTGGGGTCCATAGACCACCTGTACGCCGTTGCCCTTGTGGATGACGCCGGACGCGCCGGACTGCTTGAGCAGGGCGTCCTGCACCTTCCCCGCGTCAACGACGGTGACGCGCAGCCGGGTGGCGCAGCAGTCCACGTCGGACAGGTTGGCCTTGCCGCCCAGGCCCTGGAGAATCATGGCGGACACCGGGTCGGACACGCCGCCGCCGGCAGACGCGCCGTCCGGGCCCACGCCGGTCTTGGCCTTGTAGTCGGAGCGGGTGAAGAGCTTGGTCTCCTCCCCCTCGTCCTCCCGGCCGGGGGTCTTCAGGTTCATCTTGGTGATCATAAAGTAGAAGGTGAAATAGTAGAGCACAAAGTACACCGCGCCCACAACGACCACCCAGATCCAGTGGGTCTTGGCGTTGCCCTGGAGCACGCCGAACAGCGTCAGGTCGATGAGGCCGCCGGAGAAGGTCATGCCCACGCCTACCTTGAAGATGTGCATCAGCATGAAGGACAGTCCCGCATATACGCAGTGGACCGCGTACATCAGGGGGGCCACAAAGATAAAGGTGAACTCCAGAGGCTCCGTCACGCCGGTGAGCATGGCGGTGAGGGCGGCGGAGATCAGCAGGCCGCCGGCCACCTTTTTCTTCTCAGGCTTGGCGGTGCGGTACATGGCCAGGGCAGCGCCGGGCAGGCCGAAGATCATGAAGGGGAACTTGCCGGCCATAAACCGGGTGGCCTCCACAGAGAATACCTCCGTGGACTTGGAGGCCAGCTCTGCAAAGAAGATGTTCTGCGCGCCCTGGATGGTCACGCCGTCCACAACGGCGGTGCCGCCCACGGCGGTCTGCCAGAAGGGCATATAGAACACGTGGTGCAGGCCGAAGGGGATCAGCGCCCGCTCCAGGATGCCGTAGATCCAGGTGCCCGCGTAGCCGGACCGGATGACCAGGTTGCCCAGGGCCGCGATGCCGGTCTGGATGATGGGCCAGACAAAGAACATGGCGATGCCCACCACTACGAAGACGGCGGTGGAGATGATGGGCACGAACCGGGTGCCGCCGAAGAAGGAGAGCACCTGGGGAAGCTGGATCTTATAGAACCGGTTGTGCAGCGCCGCCACGCCCAGTCCCACGATGATGCCGCCGAACACGCCCATCTGCAAGGTGGTGATGCCCAGGGTGGAGGTGGTGGAGTTGGCCGCCATGGCCTCCACGCCGCCTCGGGCGTTAATCATGGCGGAAATGGCGGTGTTCATCACCAGATAGGCGATGGCGCCGGACAGCGCCGCCACCTCTTTTTCCTTTTTCGCCATGCCGATGGCCACGCCCATGGCGAACAGCAGGGCCAGGTTGTTGAACACAGCGCTGCCGCACTGGTTCATGATGTCCAGAATCGTATACAGAATACCGCCCTGGTAGATCACGCCTGTCAGGCCGTAGGCCTCCAGCGTGGTCTGGTTGGTGAAGGAGCTGCCGATGCCCAGCAGCAATCCCGCCACCGGCAGCAGTGCGATGGGCAGCATAAACGAGCGGCCCACCCGCTGGAGAACGCCGAAGATCTTGTCTTTCATAACATACCTCCTGAAAGAATTTGGAATCTATGTCCGGCCATAGTTTGACCGGAATATAAAAAACCCATACCATGCCCGCAGGACGTCACTTGCGTGCGCGGCGCGGGTTCAGTTCTCCTGCCGCTTGCCCAGGTTGATGCGCTTGAGGTGGATGGTCAGATAGATCAGCTCCTCGCCGCTGACCTCTCTGTGGTAGGCGTTGCGGATGTACTCGCCGATGCACTGGGCGCACTTATAGTGCTGCGCGCAGCTGCGGATGATCATCTCCTGAAAATCCGCGTCATAGGCGTCCGCCTGACCGGGGGAGGTCTGGAACAGCCGCTGGGCGAAGTAGCGCAGATGCACCACGAAGCGGTTGAAATCCAGGGATTCCCGGTCAAAAGACTTCTGATAGAAGTACTCCACCACCTCCAGCGTCCCCTCGATGAGCCGGGTGATCTCGTACATCACGCTCATGCTGGTGTTCAGCTCGGCGTTGACGATATGCAGCGCGATAAACGCCGCCTCGCTGGGGTTCAGCTCCACCTGGGCCGCCTCCTGGATGGCCCGCAGGCAGTGCTGGCCCAGGTGGTACTCCGTGGGGTAGTAGCTCATGATCGACCCCTCCAGGGGGTTGGCGAACTCGATCCCCTCCTGCTTGCGCTTCAGGGCGAAGCTGATGTGGTCGGCCAGCGTGATGAGGAGGGATTCATTGAGGGGCGTGGTGATCTGTGTTTTGATGTATTCGATCAGGCTCTGGGTCAGCTCCAGGTGCTCTATGGGGATCTGCCCGCACAGCTCCCGCAGCTTCCGCTGCCCGGCCTTCCCCTCCATGCGGTAGGTCTTTTCAAACAGCACCGGGTCGATGCGCTCCCCGATCTTGCGCTTGAAGCCGATGCCCTTGCCGGTGACGATCATCTCCCCGCCCTTCTCGTCCACCACGCAGAGAAGATTGTTATTGATGACTTTTTTGATACGCACAACGCACATCCGCTGTCCCCCTGTCAAAAAAATAGAACCAACCCCGTCCTATACGCTCCCCGCGGCTCCGGCGGAGAAATCAGACAGAGTTGGTCAAGCCCAGCGAACCGGTAACATTCCAACATTTTACGAAAGGATTATAAACGCTGACACGGCGGGAAGTCAAGTGAAGATTGGCGGGCAGCGGCAATTTCTACGGATGCTACAATTTCCACAAAATCTTTTTGGCAATTGCGCCTAATTGTCGGGGATATGGATAGAATATGGGAATTTATGGCATCTCCGCTGCTGTTTCCTGCGGGAAATCCGCCGGGAGAAATGCTGATGGTTCCCTGCGCCGAAAATTTCCTATTGCCGAATGGGACAAGATGTGCTAGAATACAGTCAGCGGCCAGGTCCTATGTCGGGGGAGCTGGCTCAGCGGGACCTTGCGAAGCGCTTACTAGCCGGAGCGATTCGTACGGCCCCGCTTAAAATTTGTCTGCGGGCTTTTTCCCGGAGCTGCACCGCGCTGTCCGCGCAAATAGAAATTCCTCCCGTCGAAATAGCAAATTGTTGGTTGAAATTTTTGGCAGTTTCCTGTATAATGGGCGTGTAACGTCCAATGGAAAAAATTGTGCACGTAAAGAAGGAGGAGTCTTTTATGATGAAAAAGAAACTACTGGCCATGCTGCTGGCCCTGGCGATGGTGCTGGCCCTGGCAGCCTGCGGCGGGAGCGGAAACAACGGTGCCGGCAATGCCGGCGGCGGCAGCGATCAGCCCTCCGGCGGCGACGCCCAGCAGCCGGCCGACAGCGGCGGCGATGCCGGCGAGGAGCGCAAGAGCGTGAAAGTGGGCCTCATCTGCATCGGCGACGAGAACGACCAGGGCTATACCTACAACTTCATCCGCGGCAAGGACGCCGCCACCGAGGCCCTGGCGGCCAAGGGCATTGACGTGGAGTGGGTCACCAAGTGGAATATCGGCGAGGACTCCTCCTGCGAGGACGCCAATATCGAGCTTGCCGAGGAGGGCTGCCAGCTCATTATCAACAACTCCTTTGGCTTTGAGGACTTCATGCTCCACGTGGCCAAGGACTATGAGGACATTGAGTTCATCTCCTGCACCAACCAGGGCTCCTGGAACGACGGCCTGGACAACACCCACAACGCCTTCGCCAACATCTACGAGGGCCGCTATCTGGCCGGTGTGGTGGCCGGCATGAAGCTCCAGGAGATGATCGACGCCGGCACCATCACCGCCGACCAGGCGGTCATTGGCTACGTGGGCGCCTTCTCCTTCGCGGAGGTCATCTCCGGCTTCACGTCCTACTTCCTGGGCGCCCGGAGCGTGTGCCCCAGCGTGACCATGAAGGTCCAGTTCGTGGGCTCCTGGTCCGACGCCACCGAGGAGGCCAACGCCGCCTCCGCCCTGGCGGACATGGGCTGCGTGATGATCTCCCAGCACTCCGACAACACCACCCCCGCCACCACCGCCCAGAGCAAGGGCGCGTTCCACACCGGCTACAACAACGACATGATCGGCGTCGCCCCGGAGGCGTCCCTCATCGGCACCCGCATCGACTGGTCCGTGTACTTTGAGTACGTCATCGAGGCCGTGGCCAACGGCCAGAGCTTTGACCAGGACTGGTGCCACGGCATGGACGAGGGCGCTGTGGTGATGACGGAGCTGAACGAGGCCATCGCCGCCCCCGGCACCAAGGAGAAGCTGGCGGAGGTGGAGGAGCAGATCCGCTCCGGCAAGCTGCAGGTCTTTGACACCAGCACCTTCACCATTGACGGCCAGGAGCTGACCACCGCTATGGCCCTGGATACGGACGGCGACTTCACCCCCGACTCCGAGGAGGCTGTCTTTGACGGCGCGTTCCACGAGTCCTACTTCCAGTCCGCGCCCTACTTTGCCCTGCAGATCGACGGCATTGAGTGGCTGAACTCTGCATTCTGATTGGCTTACCTGCGTGCGGGGGCTGTCTCGCTGATGAGACAGCCCCCTGCGCTTTATCCCGGCAGTCCCTTCCACCCGTGCGCTCCCGATATAGAAAGGATGACAGCCTTGGAAACTGTTTGCGCCATTGAATTGAAGGGGATCACCAAGCGGTTCGGCGAGGTGGTGGCCAACGACGGCATCGACCTTACCCTGAACCGGGGGGAGATCCTCTCCCTGCTGGGGGAAAACGGCAGCGGCAAGACCACCCTCATGAACATGCTCTCCGGCATCTACTTCCCGGACGAGGGGGAGATCCTGGTCAGCGGAGAGCCCGTGTCCATCCGCTCCCCCAAGGACGCCTTTGCCAACGGCATCGGCATGATCCACCAGCACTATAAATTGGTGGACGTCTTCACCGCCGCCGAAAACATCGCCCTGGGCCTGGAGGAAAGGGGCCGGCTGGACATCAGGGCGGTGAACGAGAAGGTCAGCGCCATCTGCCAGCGCTACGGCTTTGACATCGACCCCACCCAGAAGATCTACAATATGTCCGTGTCCCAGAAGCAGACGGTGGAGATCGTGAAGGTCCTCTACCGGGGGGCGGACATCCTCATTCTGGACGAGCCCACCGCCGTCCTCACCCCCCAGGAGACGGACCGCCTCTTCGACGTGCTGCGCAACATGCGCGCCGACGGCAAGGCCATCGTCATCATCACCCACAAGCTCCACGAGGTGATGGCCCTGTCCGACAAGGTGGCCGTGCTCCGCAAGGGCAAGTACATCGGCGCCGTCCGAACCAGCCAGACCAATCCCCAGGCCCTGACGGACATGAT
>Ga0209064_1003654_pt1 | contig 13016 bp, 14 predicted proteins | sample Inofromicrocosms_FD_187498 | JGI IMG/M metagenome (GOLD analysis project Ga0209064, IMG submission 187498) | Mouse cecum microbial communities from Vienna, Austria - Inoculum for glucosamine and mucus D2O microcosms (SPAdes) (version 2) | ecosystem: Host-associated > Mammals > Digestive system >... | reverse complement strand
CGCATATCGGTCGGATGCTGCGCCATTACAATACGATTGCTCTCATTCAAATTAAACATAGCATTTTTGACTGCAAAGATCGCAACCATAAACACCATGAAAAACCCGGCCTATTTCGGACGGATACGAAGAATAACACCACAATAATATTGATTGACTTTATGAATAAAGATATAAAGAAACAGATAGAGGAATGGCACGAATCTGACCGTCATCATGAAATCATTGATGCCTTGGAGCGGATTCCTGCGGAAGATCGTGATTATGATATCATCGGATCTTTGGCAAGAGCCTACAATAATATTTCCGCTTACGACAAAGCCGTAGAGCTACTCGAATCCATAAGGGAAGAAGGCAAAGAGGATGCCCTCTGGAATTTCAGGATGGGCTATTCGCAATACGGTCTTGACAATAACACGGATGCTCTCTGGTATTTCAACAAAGCCTATGAACTAAATCCGGAAGATGAAGATACACGATACTTCATACGCCAATGCAATATCTATGTACCGTTGGCCGGACGTGTAGAACGATTCTGGAACTGGTTTGTGGATAATGAGAAGAAACTGTCAGAAATGGTCCATCCCAAGACTCACGAAGAAGCCGAGATGTTCATGGCGTTTGTCCGCGAAGGTGCTGCTTTGATATCGGAGAATATGAACTACAACATAGGGGGCGACCACGAGTTTTCTTTTTCGGTGGAAGGATGGCCGGATCTTTTCTTCATCTATCCCTATATTATCTCGTGTATGCCTGAGAGCCTGAAAGCTAAATGGAAGTTCTATCCCTTCAACCGAGGTACTGACGCAGCCTTCGGCTTCAGAATGTATGGCGCCGATATAGATACAGCCCAGATAATGGTGCGGGAGTCATTTATCGAAAGCTCCGGAAATTTCCACATTTCGTACTATGCAAAGAATCTCAATGCGCTGTCTGAGAATGAAAGCAACAGTGCAATGTGGGTTATACTGGAGAACACTCTCGGCGAGGGCATCTCGTTTAAGTATATCGACGGAATTGAGCGGGTCGCAGAACCTGAGGATGGAATGATTCCATTACCCGAGCTAAGAACACATATTAAAACGACATTAGAATCTCACGACCGAAAATTTTTTGAGGATCCTAAACAGATTTACAGTACATATCGGTTGAATCCGCAGGAAAGCGACGAACTGCGCCACGATGTAATAATCGGCTCTACATGTCTTGATTCCGTTATAGCTGACTACTATAATGATTCAACAGATATTTTCGACCATGTCAACAGTTTTGGTGCACAGGTCGTATTTATCGCTTTCCCGAATCCTGATGATATTGACAGCAGTGACATTCTGAAGCTTCGCCATGACATTGAGGATGGATTATCTGATGAGATACTTGAGCCGATGAATCTCGGACAGGTCGTAGGCGGAGCTGCGGGAACCGAAAGCAGCTATATTGATCTGATTGTGTATGACCTTATTACATTTATAAATGTAGTAAAGCCATTATTGGCGCAATACCCGAAACTATCATTCTATCTGTCGGACTTCAGGCAACACGCCGATCTTATCCAACTCACAAAAGCTACATCAAGCACAAACGGATAAGGTATTAGCCGAAATCCTATGAATTTTTGTGGATGTAATTCTATTTGGCGACGTTGTTATTATTCGGTCAAGGCAATAGGAAAAGAGTATGGACGACAGTAAAAAACTATCTGATCTGGAAAGCATCATCAGGTCTTGTCTGTTGACGGATGAAGACATAAGTTTTTGCAACAAATTGTTGCTGATGCTTACAATGTCGAGCGGCAACCCGGAGTGGATTGAGAATCTATGTATTGAAATCATCAAATCGCAACGGGATATCGAATTGCGCGGGCTTGCTATAACCTGCCTCGGTCATTTAGCCAGAATACATGGAAAGATAGACAGTAAGAAAGTTTTAACTGCACTGACTTCTGTTATGGATAATGCAGAACTATCAGGCAGAGCAGAAGACGCCATGAGCGACATAGAAATGTTTGCAAAAATGTGAGATTGCAGCACTGATGCAGTGGGGTAGAGCGCGTTGCCCCACTGCGATAACAACGTTTGCCCCTCGTAGAAGTCTAAAATATATAACGCCACAAAGCGACGCCGGAGCCTCCCTTGGTGGCGTCTTTACTAATTCCCTAACGATACTTGAGGACGCACCCGACTGTCGAGATATATCATTACCTTCTTTAACTTGTTTGCCCAAACCGAATGAAAAAGCTACTGCAAGCTGAACAAACGCATGGAGGGAACGAGATAGAGCGTTAATGTACGAGAAAAATTTTTTAAGTTACTGTAAATACCACTGGATTTGTACCGCGAAAAGTAAGCCTTACAAAAGTCTCACTCCGAGATGCCAATTCCAGAACATCCTCAAACGATAACCAGGAGACATTGATTCGTGGGATATAATGAAGCGCTGTTTTGTTTTTCATAGAATTGAATCGTTGTCGAGGTTATGTTGATGCATAAGGTAATTTTGACGGGCGGAGAATGGGGACATGTTGGCGTAGCAGTATGCACATCCATGTGGGCAGGTGTTGTAAGTGCCGATGTCCTTTGATGTAATACAACCGCAAAGTGTGCGCTGGCCTTTGTCTGTTTTTAAATAGTGTATGATGGGTGCCAATTCAGGAGATAATCTACATATTAGATCCGGGTCGATACAGCGGTTATGACGGATTCCGAACTCTGACAGGTCAACCTTTTCGGCGCAGGTGGCAAGTTCAAGACCGAGGTTCATTTCTGCCAACTTGCGTGAAAAATCAACCATTTCATCCTCAGTCCATTCGCGGTAGTTTATCCTTGCTTCACGAAGATTGCGGCCAACCTTACGATACGACGATATATCAGCAAAACTGAACACCAGTTTCTCTGCATATCCGCGTAATCTGTATGCTACATTATTGATCTTATGTAGCAAATCTTCTTTTGAAATACTATCTGTCAAAATCAAAGGGTCGAAACGCCAAACGACTGATCCAAAACCCGATTCATCAACCAGCCGTTTGAATGTTTCAATTCGTTCCAGCAGAGACGGTACACCCGATTCTAATCCCTCAGCTTCATAGTCATTAAGTGTATATTGAATATAACATCCAATACCTTTTTGTCTGAGCATTGGCAAAAACGGCAGTATCGGCCTCGGATTCTTCGACCAAAATACTATGAATTTTGTGTTGGCAAAGGTTACATATGAATCCTGGCCGTTGTAGGGGTTGCGCCATCTGACGTAACCTTTGGCGAGACGCTTGAAAAACCAATTGCAGTAGAAGGCCGGGATGTCGGTGGCGCGGCTTGCGGATACAATTAGCGGATCCTGGGCATCGACAATATTACAGTCGTCTAATGTCAGTTTTATCTTTTCATTCTTCATGCTGCAAATTTAATATCAGATATGAGCAAGGATAAGGCACAACAATGTTAATAAATATTATATAGATTAAAAAGACTGTTGGGTTATGATGGCAACTTAATTGTTTTGAATGCGTAGATATTCCTCTATTTCATTTTTTGCCTGGACTATATCAGGATTTGAGAGTATCGGAATCAATTTATCAACCTCTTCAATGGGTCGGTTCCACCATTGTAGACGCTCCAGCAAGTCTATCATTTCATTGTCAAATCTGCGGCGTATGACTTTTGCCGGATTTCCCACGGCTATCGAAAAAGAAGGAATGTCGGAGGCTACTGTTGCATTTGTGCCGATTATGGCTCCGTCGCCTATATGTGCGCCGGGCATGATTGTAACGTTCTGCCCAATCCATACATCATTGCCGATGACAGTGTCATCTTTGAGCGGCAATTCATCCATTACAGGAGCAATCGCACCTCCCCAATCTCCTCCCATTATGTAGAAAGGATAGGTCGAGGCGCAGTCCATCCGATGGTTGGCACCGTTCATGACAAAGGTAACCCCCCTTGGCAATAGCGCAGAAGTTTCCGATTATCAGCCTGTCACCGATGAACTCATAGAAATGTGTGACATGCTCCTCAAATCTGTCGGCTCCGTCAACATCATCATAATATGTATAATCGCCAATGGTTATTCTCGGATTCTTCACCACATTTTTTATGTAGCAAAGGCTCGGAATCGCCGGGTTGGGAAATGCCTTGTTCTTGTCAGGATATATTTTCATGGTTATTGAAGTCTTTATACGGATTGAAGAATTCGAGTAGTTGGCCAAATAGGTTTACTCTTGCTATATCTACCATTCTGATTCCTCGATATTAGGTTGTGAGTTGGTCTTGTTGTTACCACTTGCGCGTTTGCGCTGCTTCTTCTTGATTGCTTCGACAAACTCGAAATATTCATTGGGACTCATCTCATCTTCCTTAATGAGTGACGAGAACACATCCAGTTCGCCAAGTATGCGTAGCAAGCGCATCAAGGAATCGAAATAGCTTATATCGCCTTTCTCGATTCTCTTTAATGTCGTCAATGAGACTTGCGCCTGTTCTGCGAGTGATGCCTGAGTGAAGTTCTGCCGGAGTCGCAGATGTCTTATTTTTTGTCCCATCCGACGGCGGATTTCACTGTCAGGCAACATGTATATATTCTCTTCCATAGTCGTACTTGCGTCTATTAGACCGCAAATAAAGTAATAATAGTTCAAACTACGACTATTCTTGCAGCTTTTTTGAGTCAGACTGAAATTTATTGTCGATTTATAAGATTGTCAGAGATACACGTCTGCTCGCGTTTTTCCTGCGTAGACAGGTTATGATGATTCCAAACAAATCGGTGTTTTTGTGGTAAAACAATTGGTATTTTTGCGGTGTCGCTTTGAGCAATCATTTGAGTGAAATTGAGTTGGCGACGTCACGCTTTTTCTGATTTATGACCTCAGCGTAGATCTGAGTCGTGGCTACGTTTTTATGCGTAAGCATTTTGCTAACGGTGTAGATGTCAGAGCCGTTGGTTATCAGTAATGTAGCGTATGTGTGGCGCAACCCGTGAAAGGTGATTTTCTTCTTGATGCCGGCATCTTTGAGCCATTTCTTGAACGGTTCGCGGGTATGGGCGCGACTCAGTCCTTTGAATACCATGCCGCGACCTTGTTCACCGCAATACGACAGGGCTTCATCGCTCAATGGTAACGTCGCCTGCGTCTTGGTCTTCTGGGTACGGATGCGCATACAATACCCACCGTCGGGAGACAGCTCGATGTTCTCCCAACGCAGTTGCAGAATATCGCTGATGCGGAGTCCGGTCATACAGGCGAAGAGAGATGCTCGTTTGAGTACATCCACTTTGCAAGGAGTGGCAGCAAGGCGTTTCACCTCTTCGATTTCGAGATAGTTGATTTTTGGCTCCTCCCAGTCGATGCGGTCAAGGTAGTCATTGACGTTCTCACGGAGCCAGCCTTCCTTGTATGCCAACTTTAGCAGAGCGCGGAAGGTTGAGCAATATCCGGCGGCAGAGTTGCGTGATATGATATTGCCGGACTGTTTCACACGAATTTTGAGAATGTATGTGCGGAAGTCGTTGCACAGTCCGATGGTCACATCTTTCATCAGACATCTGCCATTGCAGAAGTCTTTGAAATGCTTATACACGATTTCCCATTTCTGATATTTCTCTTTGGTCTTGCTCTCAAAATATTCAAGGAAGTCTGCCTGCTTCTTAGTACGGTCAAGAAATCCGAATTCCTCGTTGATGATTGCAAGTTCATGGGTAGCTCGGATGCCCCGTGCTTTGAGCATGATTTCCTCATTGTAGTCAAGTTCAAGCCGGTCTTTAGGATTGCCTATGAGGTATAGACCGAGGAACTCCCGGCGGGACATCTTCTTGATGTGTGGATTCCATATAGGAGGGTAGTAGTCGAGATAGAGCGCCAGTTTGCCGCTGCGAAGTTTTTCTTTACGGAGAGTAACTTTGGTGATGGTTGCAGATTCCATATTATTCTTTTTTAGATTTATAATGTGCAAAGGTAAAAGGTGGTTGTTCGGTGAGAAAAATCACCTGATTATAACTCAATCTTGGGATTAAATAACTCGGCTAACTCTTTGGCGTTCAGTTTGACATACTTGCCACAGCGCAGCTTAGTTATCTTATATGTTTTGACATAGTGATATAGCTGGTCACGGGTCAGCGAGTATTTTTCCATAGCATCAGCCACCGAAATAAACTCTACGTCCTCGGCTGACTTGGCACTCTTTGCCACATCGAAGTGATATTTGGAGTAATAGACTTTCGGTCCCTCTTTGCGCTTCGGAATGCCGATTTTTGAGACCAGCGAGTAAATCGCCGAGAGAGTCATGCCATACTTGGATTGAATATCCTCCACCGAATACCACTCCGTAATTTCCGGATTCTCTTTTCTGGCAGAGAAAAGTCGGTCGATATGGCTTTTGCTGAAATAAGCCTTGCCCCGAAGAATGGTCTTCGGAACATTGTTCTCGGCAACGACCTTATATATCCACGAATCCTTTACGCCATACTTCTCCCGAATGTCGGCTCGGGTATAGAAATCAGAGATTGATTTGTACTTCTTCTCAACTGACTCTTCCTGCTCTGTTTCTTTCGGTGTAAGAAAATCAAACATAGCCTGAATGTCGGCTTTACTGATGAGAGTCTTTCGCTCAAATCTAACGACCTTGATTTTACCATTGCGGATATAGCGATAGATTGACATCCTTCCAATTCCGAGCAAGTCGGCGGCTTGAGTTGGTGTCTGATAATCCTTTTCTCTCCATTTGTTGCCATTAGAGGTTGATGCAGTTTCAAGATTTGACACTGCCAATTTCTTTTGTCGGAGTCGCTCCTTATATGAGTGCTCCGCACACCGCTTCGAGCAGAAGCGTGTTACTGTAGTCTGGGCGGTGAATTTCTTCCCACACCACTCACAGATTCTTTCAATTTTAATGTTGCTACTCATTTCGTTGGTGTTAATTTCTTCTTTGTTTGTTCGTGCGCGTCCGTTGACGTCCGTCTGCGTCCGCAAAACTCCACCACCTTGCTGACGCTTGGGGTGAAATGAGTCGCTGTCGTACAAAATCCGTACAAAATAGTGCATAAAAACGCCTAACACTGACAGTTATCAGCATTAGGCGTTCTTGTAAGAGTTAAGTTTTATCGTTCAGTAACTGTCAATTATCATCAATATAAATCATTGATAATCAACCAATTACTTGCCGATGCAGTGCATAGAACTATTTGTCGCTCAAATGATTGCGGTGCTTCCGTTACAAAACTGTATCTCGGGGGCAATCCTCAGCTTATCTATTTTCAAAAATCACTTCTCAGCCCCTTCATGGGGCTGCTTCTTTGTGGGTACAAAATTAACGATTTTCAGCGAGAAAAACAAATTGATTCAACAAATGTTACGGCATAAATGTTGCTAATATAGGAAACTTTTATTAACTTTGCATACGATAATATGAATAGCTATGGCTGATAGATTCGATGAAATAGGGACTCTTTTTCTCCAGCGGAGAAAAGAGCTTGGACTCACGCAAGAACAGTTGGGCGAGAAGGTCGGTGTGACTAAATCGGAAATTTCAAAGATTGAGAATGGTAGAGGTATCACTTTTTCGACAATCAATAAATTGTCCGAAGCATTAGGAGTGTCTGCACATGTAGAGTTGAAACCTAAGGATTCTGTTTCATCCGATGTGATTCATTATATAGTAATGAGCCTTGGTCTGTTTGCTCGCAAATACAAATTGACAAAAAAGGAGGCTTGTAATTACCTCTCCCGTTTCAAAGGTTTGGATTTCTCAATTCGGAATTATGAAGCGGAACATCAGCTGTCGCTACAGGAGTGTGTGGAAGATATGGCTGCAATCTGTCAAAGAAATGGAGGTGCAGTGTCATGATACTCTACCACGGTTCAAATCAACCGATAGCCGAAATTGATTTGTCGCAAGGCAAGAAATTCAAGGACTTTGGACAAGGATTCTATACCACCCACATCAAGGAACAGGCCGTATATTGGTCACGTCGAATTGCTGAACGCTTTGGAGGAACACCAACTGTTACAGAATTTGAGTTTGATCTTGATGAAGCTGTAGCCGCCGGATTGAATGTAAAGGTGTTTGATAATCCGGATAAGGAGTGGGCACTGTTTGTAATGGCAAACCGCAAGCAGGAAGGAGAACAATTCCATCACGAATACGACATAGTTATTGGTCCGGTCGCGGATGATAATATGGCTCGTCTCTTCGGACTCTATGATATGGAAATCATCGACCTTGATGCCGTTGTAGCAGGGCTGATTTATAAAGACCTAAATTCTCAGTACTTCTTTGCTACAGAAGAATCTCTCAAATACATAAAACGGATATGAAACAGACAAACAATAATTTTGATTTCCTTGTGGAATACATCACCGCTCGCGTGGTGGAATGGATTATAAGAGACCAAAATATAGGCCTTGAAGAAGCATTGCTTCTGTTTCATAATTCGGAAACGTTCGATAAACTCTGCGAAAAGCGAACCGACCTATATATCGAGAGTCCGGCGTATGTCTATGACTTATTGGAAGAAGAACTCCGCAGAGGTACACTCCGAGGATTAACAGAATAAAGTTAAAATTATGGAAATGAAAGAAGTAAAACTTGACATATTTGAATTGGGCTACTTGCTCGATGCTTGTCTTCGCGGGTCTCATTTGCGCTCCGGCACAATCGGAAGATTCGTTGACGAATGGTATGATATTCTCACTCCTACAGAGCGAATGCAACTTTTCGAGTGGACAATCCGACTCACATACGATGAACGTTGGAACAGCAAGGAAGAAAACTACAATCCGCACTTCGAACCGGACAACCGTTGCTGCGGAGAGGATATAATGTTTGTTCATCGCTACCATCCTTACAATCAATACAAAGTAACAATTGAAGTTGATGGTAAAGAGGAAAGTTACGACGCATTTCTGCTCAATGGCCGATACTATATCAATACCCGTCAGTTCATCGCGCCCGAAGACGCAAAGAATATTCGCCACAATCCCAATCCCGATTGGCAGGACTTCATGCATCCCGGCGTTGACTACGACCGCAATATAATTGAAAAATACTCTGACTTAATCCAATAACGGATGCCATAATTTGGATATGTTGAACGAAACAATAGAATATAAAGGTTATTGGTGGCTACCTTCTACCCCGGATAAGAAGGTAGCAGGTACTCTTAAATACATACCTAATGATAGTATCCGGTTGGAGGTGATTGGTTCATTAGGAACAGACGATGAGATACTTAATGAATTGCATGGAGATGAAAGCATAAGTGTCATTCACGGTTTCACTTCTGATGCCAAGCATATTTCGCTATTCAACTGCTTCTCATCGGGTAGCCTGAATTTTAGTTGTAATTTCCCAATAATGAGATATTCTTGCAGCCATCTCTTCGTTGGGATCCACATGAATGCTTTTGATGATGAGTGCTTTTTTAAGGCAACTATTCAAATGCCGGAGTTAAGCCTATGGTGTTTCCCCGGTGCGCTTCAAACTACATTAACTAAAAAGGAGGAAAGTTCGGATTATACGGCGGTTTCGATTTCATGGGCAACGGATAGGCCTTATATAAACTCTCTGACGTTCGAGGATTTTAAGTTATCCTTGGAGAGTTGTGTAAAATACCATGGAGAACATTTGTCCCCGGAAATAAAACAATACACATCTTTAGTTCTGGAGTCAAATAAGGATAGGTCATTTTCGCAGTTTCGGCGGCTTATGTATCTTTTTAAACAATTCTTGTCTTTGGCTACATTGAGAACGGTCACATTTTCAAGTATAAAATTGTATTGTAAAAACAAGTATCAAGAATTGTCATCAGGTCGCCATTATCATGCAATAGATTATATGTTTGTTCAACATGATAAGACCGTACAGCCAACTCTTAATTATTTTGACTGTTTGTTTGATTATAAGACGATTCAGAGTTCCTTTGATAGTGTTATCAATAAATGGCTTTCTGAGTCAGACGATATTGCTCCAATCAGAGAGCATATGATAGATTGTATAAAGAGTAAACGAATTTTTTCAAGTGCTGATTTTTTGATAGTAGTGCAAGCACTTGAAGGATTTTGGTGGCGATTTCGAGATAGTTCATACCGAGAAAAGAATAACATATCACGAAGGGATAGAGCGACAAACCTTAATACAATTATCACTCAGTTAATCGGAGAATTCGATAGTGTATGGAGTCGATTAAAGCTTAACGAAATTAATATTCCTGCGGTTGTTGATTCACGACATTATTACTCGCATTTTATGCCCAAAAGTAAGAAGCCAAATGCTCTTGATGGGCTTGAATTATACCATCTTACGAGTCAACTAAGAAAACTATTGGTTTGTTGTATGCTGGATTTTATGGGTTTTTCACATGATGAAATGAGAAATATAATCAAATACTGCAATAACAGCATTCTTAGATAGGGGGAAAAGCGATTGCTAATCGCTAAATCGCAATTTACCTCTGGCGGCATAACCGACACCTGGCCGTTCATCAGCAGTGGCAGCAGCTCGTCACGCTGATGCATTAAATTAATGCGTTCTACTGATTTGTTTCTAAGTTCAGCCATTAAAGGTTTTATTATGGAATCAAACTTTGATAGGTGTATTTCCGGTGTAATAATTATCGGAGCTTGCTTCAGATAGTCAGTTTTCAGATTCTTAAATACGCTTCCACTTGCTGTATTAACAAGCATATTGCGAAGGTCTTGAATAAAAAAGAATAGGTAATATTTCAACGGATCCTTATATTTTGTAACAACAAGCCAACCGTCATGTACGCACGCAGTAATTCCCATAAATTTAGGGATACCGGGGGTGGCACTATTTGAGACAATGAGCGTTTCAGGCGTGACAGTTACTGATTTTCTTATACCCTCTGGAATTATGGATTCTTTTATCAAATGAATATAAGGCGATTCTGTAGAAGTCGCATCTGAAATCTTAAGCCAAGGCATACCTGTATTTGTATCATCCATAAAATCATCAATGGGACGAGGTGATGCGCCACGATTAACTTTACAGATGTCTTGGAATGAGCCAACACTCCACCCTTCCGGAATTTCACGTTTTAGTCGTTCATTCCAGACCATCTTACCGCCGCTCGACTTGTAGGGCTTGCCGTTCTCATCGGGGAAGTCGAACTGTACGAACCAGTAGTCGTAGAGCTGTCGCGCCATCGCCTCTAAATTGCGATTTAGCGGCTTAATCGTGTAGTCGTATGCGGGAGGAGGTCGTATTATAGCCATGATATTCACTTACTCGTTGTTCCAATGGTCTTCACATTCTTGGCAGAAAACCTTGCCTTCTTTAATCTCTCTCGAAGAGAGGGGCTGCCCGCAGCATTCGCAGACTTTTACTCTAACGGATATTGATTTATCCATATCTATGTATTTATCTGTTATGGTCGGCACTATTGCCTCCCTATAAGTATATAGTCCCAATCCATTAAAAAAGTGAATAGTTCGGGCAAAAAAATCGCTATCTTATTAGAAAAGCTTTAATATACCCATGAAAGAAATACTAATAGATGGCGTTATTGCCAAGATGAGTGGTGTGTTGTCGCCGCAACAGCTTTTCGCTCTGCGAAGGGCACTTGATGATGAACTGACTGAATTCGATGTAACCTCAGCGCCCGAAGGAGTTGAAAAAGCACGTAAAGCCAATGATGAATTGGCTGGCCAGTTCATCTCTGCCAAGCGTATTGAGGGCTGCTCTGAGAAAACGCTTACCTACTACGAAAATACTATTCGAGCATTCCTTGATGAAACCTCAAAGGAACTGCATGATGTAACAACTAATGAAATCCGCAAGTATCTGTCGGATTTCCAAGCTAAGAGAAATTCCAGTAAGACCACCGTTGACAACGTGCGACGTATCCTGTCGAGTTTCTTCTCTTGGTTGGAAGATGAAGACTATATTGTCAAGAGTCCGGTTAGACGTATCCACAAGGTGCGTTCGGAACTCACCGTTAAAGAGACTATCAGCGACGAGCATTTGGAGAAGCTGCGCGATACTTGCACCGAAGTTAGAGATCTCGCAATTATTGACTTCTTGGTGTCAACCGGTGTTCGTGTGGGAGAGTTGGTTATACTTAATCGCAACGACATTGATTTCAATGAACGCCAGTGCGTTGTCCTTGGTAAGGGAAATAAAGAGCGGACGGTGTATTTCAACGCAAGAGCTAAAGTGCATCTACAAAATTATCTGGCGACACGCACTGATGATAATCAGGCGTTGTTCGTCTCACTTTCTGCTCCGAACAATCGACTCACCATAAGTGGAGTGGAAACGCGCCTGCGACAACTCGGTAAAAAGGCCAAGATTTGCCGAATACACCCGCATAAATTCCGCCGGACTTTAGCGACAATGGCCATTGACAAGGGAATGCCAATCGAGCAAGTGCAGCGACTTCTCGGTCACTGCAAAATTGACACCACGCTCCATTACGCCATGGTGAATCAGACGAATGTGCGTATCGCACATCGCAAATTCTTAGGATAATCCCCCGATTTTTAGTAACTTTGTAGTCTAAAACCGACTACAAAGATGAAACTTAGAGATATTGCAGATTATGTAACGGACAAAATTAGTAGCGACGCTATTGATTTGGAATGTTATGTCACTACTGATTCTCTTTTGCAAAATAAGGCAGGTCGAGAAACAGCCTCAAATCTGCCTCCGCAGACATGTACCCTTACATTCTTTCGTGAGAGGGATGTTCTCATATCCAATATACGACCATATTTGAAAAAGATATGGATGGCAGATGTTAAAGGCGGTTGCAATGCTGATGTTCTCGTTTTGAGGGCAAAAGACGGTCACACCCCGGAATTTTTATATGCGTTATTGCTTCAAGACGCTTTCTATGAGTATGCAATGAAAGGTGCCAAAGGAAGCAAAATGCCCCGCGGAGACAAAGACCAAATTATGCGATATGAAATTCCGACACTTTCTTCTTCTGAAGAGAGTATCGGAAAGCTCATTGTGAGTATCAATGATAAAATTGCGACTAATCGTGAGATAAATCGCAATTTA
>Ga0209064_1003652_pt1 | contig 13036 bp, 18 predicted proteins | sample Inofromicrocosms_FD_187498 | JGI IMG/M metagenome (GOLD analysis project Ga0209064, IMG submission 187498) | Mouse cecum microbial communities from Vienna, Austria - Inoculum for glucosamine and mucus D2O microcosms (SPAdes) (version 2) | ecosystem: Host-associated > Mammals > Digestive system >... | reverse complement strand
AAGCTCGCCAACCTTGCCCCTGGCTTCGGCAATCTGCGATTTCAGGCCGCTCATTGAAGCCGCCGAGGCCAGGGCCTGTTTTTTCAGATTGTCCAGATCGCTTTTGGCGGCCTTGAGGCTGCCTGCCAGCCCTTTGACTTTTTCCTTGCCTTGTTCAAATTTCGCGTTCAGGGCAAGGAAGGGAGCGGATGCCTGGCTGGCCTGGGCTTGCAGGCCGGCAAGCGTGGATTTGGCTTCCTTCACGCTTCCGGCAAGGCCCTTGATCTTTTCGCGCTGTCTGGCCATTGCCGCGCCCAAATTGCCCACGGGGCTTTTCTCCATTTCCCTGATTGCGCTTGCCACATTGCGCGCAGACTGGGAGGCGGCCTGGAAGGCAGTCTTGAAGCCCGCGCCCAGGGCTGCGTTCAATGCGAATGATATGGAAATCTCTCTGGCCATTTTTGCCTTTCTGCGGGGGAAGGAAAACTTTTTTGTAAAAAAGTTTTCCTTCCCCCGCGCCCCCAACCTTTCAAAAAACTTTTAACACGCTGCGCGGCTATCGCCGCTTGCTAAAGAATTGGGGGATATTATTTGTTATCCTCAATCAGCTCTTCCGCTGTCTCAAAATAGGCGGCAAATTCCCCTGGCCGCATTTCGCGCAATTCGGAGCGCGGCCAGCGGCTGTAACGGCCCAGGGAAAGAATTGCCCGGCGCAGGTCATCTAACTCACGCTCGGCGTCATAGGGTTTTCGTCATCATCTTTTGGAGCTTCCACGCCATTCAGCTCATTGAGGGTAGCGCGGATGGCGGCATAATCCTGGCCGTGCATCTGGCGGATCTTGTCATACGGGAGCCGGGTGACGCGGGCCATCAAGCACATCTCGACGGTCAGAGGATTTTTGCCCTTTTTGAGCTGGATGGCCGTCTGCATGGCGTCTTCCTCATCCCCGATGGTGGAGCGGCGCACTTCGATCTCGGTCAGCGTTTTGCCAGCGACTTCCAGGGGTTCTTTCAACTGGATTATTTTTTTATTTTCCATTTCTTTTCTCCTTATGTTCCGATTTGGCGCAAGTTCGGATGCAAGACAAGGAAAGCGAATTTTGGGCGCGGGGAGTGGACTTAAACGTCCATGACCCAAGCACAAAATGAAGCTTGACGCAGTATTGCGCCGAAATCGCGCCAAATCATACGTTCAGGCCAATTTGACTGCGCACCTGCTGCAGCAGATCCGTGCCATCCACGCGATAGATAAAGGCCAGCTTGTCTATCAGCAGCTTTTCCGTGTCATCCAGCAGCACTTCCAGACGAGTGATTTCCATCTCGACCTCATTGCCGTGCTTCTTTCCCTGCTCCAGGGAGCCTAGAGGAAAACTTTTCGCGCGGCCAAGGAAGTTGATCTGGTAGGGGATAGAATCGCGAACACTTGTGGCGTCGTCCGATACCTGCAAGGCGGAATAACACTCCCACAGGGCCGTCTCCGTCCAGTTTAGGGTCTTGAACACCTCTTTCGTTATGGAATTGAAGGACAGCTTTACGGTCATGGACTGGGTTATGCCGATGGTCGGATTTTCAATCTCGCCGGCGATACCGGAGCCGGAGAGCGTCTCGGTCATCTGCTGCACTTGCGGCAACTCAATGGTCGCAATGCCAAGAAAATCGCTGCCCTTGTGATAAACCCTGTAAGCGACTGTCTGTTCCGGGCGTTTTGACATGACTCACCTCCTAGCTGAAAAGGGCTTTCATGTTTTCAGGGTCAAATTCAAAGACGGCCTCCACATCGCGCGCAGACGGAGGCGGAGTAACGCGGATATGGAAACGCATAATGCCGTCAATCAAATCTGTGAGCGGATTTTCACTTTCATCAAAACTGATGGTGCCCCCCAGAATAATTTCGCTGCCAGTCCAGCCATCCAGCTTGATCTGCTCGGTTCGAAGGAAAGTTTTGACCAGCCTGCGGGTTATGGGATCATCCACCTTGACAAAATATGTCAATATGAACTGAACCTGATACCAGTTAAAGAAGCGGCGGATCGAATCCTGCGCGTCCTTGGGATCTGTGTTGGAAGGATAACAGGCCATGCGGCCACCCCAGGTCTTCAGTCCGCCATCGAAGCTGTTAACCGTATAAATGCCCTGGCCATTGAGATAGTTGGCCTTGTTCAAATCCAGCCAGACTTCCTTCCACTCCCCTTCCGAATCCACATATCCGCAGGAAGTTATGGACAGATTCTTGTTGGAGGGAGAGGCCATAGGAATGCCTTCGTGATCGGCATCGGTGGAAGCGATCACCCCGGCAAGATGCGTGGCCAGGCCATAGACGACATTGGCAAGCCTGACCTTTGGCCAGCAGACAACCATAAACTTGTCGGTGAGATTGTGCTTTTCCTTGTAACCAGGAACATTGGTGTAGCGGGTTACGGCATTTGGCCCATCGGAGGGGATGTCAACCAGGCAGATCGCCTGAAAGAGGCCATTGATGTCATCGCACTTGGCAGCCATGACTATGGCGACGGAATCTTCCTCGCAGAACTTGGGGCAGACCACGATGGAAGGAACAAGCCCGAAGCGCGGAAAGACGTCGTCTATAAGCTCAAGGCCGGTGGGGTCGCCGGTGGAAGGTTCAATGCCGCCGATAATGTCGTCCGCCGTAACCTTGCTCACATCCGCATGGACGTATGACGCGCTGACCGTGGCGCCCTGCGGTATCCGGCCTTCCTCAAGTATGGTGACCAGGCCGGTGGCGCAGTCCACGATATAGTCCTCACCCTCGGTGTAAACCAGGGTTTCGGAACCATCTTCAAGCCCGCCCAGGTCAACATCGGCCTCGCCATTGTCCACGCTGGCCGGATTCACGCCATTTGCCGGGCTTGAAAGGACAAGACTGGCTATGCCGGGATGGGCAAGCCTTGCCGTGCCATCTTCAAGCATGGTGGTCTTGAATGTCAGGCTTTCGCCGGAAACTTCGGAACGGTGGCGGCCGGGGTCAAAGACATTCACCGCGATGATCGGCGCGCCGCGATAAAGGGCGAAATGGGAATAAACCAGCTCCTGCAACGTATAGTCGCTGAAGTTGTCGGCATCCCAGCCCATTGCCGTGACAAACTCGTCGTATGAGTAAAAAAGCATGGGCTCGTTGACGGGAACCTTCGCATCGGAGCCAAGCTTGTGAACGGCTGCCGTGCCTACGGCAAAGACCACCGCGCTGTCCACCGAGCGGGCGGGCAGGAGGCTGGTCGGGACTTCCCGCGTGTAAACGCCATGCCGATAACCTGTTGTCGTGGCCATCACTCACCCCTTTGTTTGCGCCAGGCGTCGCTGGCGGCCTCGATGTTTTTATAAATCGTAAACAGGCCGGAGCCTTCCAGGGCAAGTTGCGCCTTTGCTTTGGGGATGTCCGCGATGGGCACGAAAAGTTTGCGAAGCGACGGATGCCGCGCAAAAGTATCCGCCGTCTCCGGAAAGACCTGCTCGGGATCGCCAGCCAGAACCGCCCTGGCATTGAGCGGAAGGCCGAATGGGCGCGCCGGGCCGAGATACATCAATTTTTTATCATTCATATTGTCCCCCTTTCCTGGGATTGTGCCCACGCCTCGATCACTTCGGGCGCGGCGTATGAGTCCACAGTCATCCGGCCGGAGAGCAGCTGGCTTTGCCCCGCTTCTTCCAGGGCCTTTGCGGGCCAGACGTAGTTCCAGACGGTTTCGATGCTGGCCAGATGGAAACGGTGCTGCTGGCGCTGCTGTTCGACAATCTGGCAGCGAAGCGGCTCCACCAGCTCAAAGCGCCTTGCAAGGATGCGCTTTTTCCAGAATGCGCGCCGCAGGCAGTCAAGAAGCTCGGCCAGCAGGAGGCCGGCTTCGGCCTGCGAGCGCGGGCTATGGACGCCCAGGGCAAGGATTACCGTGTCCGTAAGAACAGTCCGGGCATCTTCCCGGCTCTCGATCTCCCCTTCCAGCCAGCGGACGATTACAAAAGGATAGGTGTCGGTTTCCTGGCTGTCCGGAAGCCCGTGCAGAAAAACACGGCAGTCCAGCCATTTTCCGGAAGGATCGGGGAAGGGATAGCCTTTGACTGTTTCGCGGACAAAGCTGTCCAGTTCGCAAATGAGCATGCGCGAGGTGGCGGGCTGGCTATTCAACTGACTATTCCTTGCAGCCGGACATCAAGTTCATGGGTGAGGCGGCTTGCGAAAACCTCTTCTATCCTTTCCCGTATCTTTTCCTGTCGATCCGGCGATTGCAGGGCCTGAATCGGGCTTGGGCCATAAAGCATATGTCTCTTCTTGCCCTTGCCATAGCGCACAAAAACACCCAACTCCGAGCCGCCTTTTTTTATTTTTGCGACAAAAGGCTTGGAACTGTTGTCCTGTTTGCCGGTCGGCACATAACGGCCGCCCGATCTTTTCACTTTCACGCTGGCCCCGCGTTTTGGACGCGGAGCCGTGTCCGTATTGGGTCTCGCCATGAAATGAATCAGGTTCAGGCCCGGAAAACCGCTAAATCGCAAGCCAGCATCGGAACCGCCATTCAGGATGGTGGCGATAAAGCGTTTCTTTATCGCGGCCTTCCTTGCGGTGTATTCCTCTCTTGCCAGCTTTGCCCCGAGTTCCTTGCCTGCCTTGAGCGAGCGTGATCTTGCGCTTCGGATTGATTTCTGGATCTGCTTCCCGTCCAGCGCCCCGAAAATATTTGCCAGGGCTTTTTCTATGTCCTTGTTGCCGTTCAACGACATGGAAAAATCAAAGCGCAGGCCCATATCCGCGCCATTTACGTTGACGTAGCTCATGCCCGCTCCCTATAGAGTTGAATTGTTTTCAACCCGCAATCACAAGCCGAAGAAAGAACGAACCATTCCTCATCCTTGAAAGAGACAGTTTTCTGCGCAAGAAGCTCTTCGGGCACATCAGCGGCAGCCACGTAAACGGTGACGCCTTCGTAGCTGACGCCCTGCCTCTCGTCAGAAGATGACGGAGGAAGTTCCAGGGCAAGAGTTTCAACCACCATTGGCACATTGCGATGACCACAGATTTCAGCCCGTTCACCAAACTCTTCCAGATTGAGAAAAACTCCGTGAATATCATTTTCAATCTCCTGCTTGAAAGTCATTGCTGTCCGCCTCGCAAAAGGATTTTCACATCTGTTCTTATTTCCGTGAGCAGCGTCTGGGTTTCGGTAAAGAGCGCCTCCAGACGGGTCAGCCGTTTTTCCTGATCATCGGTCTTGTGGGATATGTCAGCCACGGTGGCCTCGTGCCGGGCGAAATCACGGTCAAGGGCCTTTTCATGGCGTTCAATCTGGACTTCAAGGTGTGATACCCTGGTATCCAGTTTCTCGACCATAATCTTGGTGGCGATGACTGCCGAACCAAGGCCAACCGCAACAGGCACTAGAACCGGCAGAACAAGCTTGAAAATTGTTTGCTTTATCACCTCGTTCATCATTGCCCCTCTTTTTTTCTGCGCAGCACGCCCGCGATTTTTCCCGCCGCCCGCAGTCTTGCAGCGCCAAAGCTAAAGATACAGATCAGTTTATGCCCCATGCGCAAGACCGGATGCGCGTCATCTGCCGGTTTGGGCAGAACACAGGAAAGAACCGCCGAAGCCAGCATCACGTACGCCATCCAGCCTTCCAGCGACTCCGGCAGGAATGCCATGAAAAAGTCAATCAGTTCTTCCTCGGTCATGGCTCACACCAACCTGTTCCTTTTTTTGGCCTTGCCAGCGTAATATGACGCGCCTATGCCCACGCCGGAAAGAAGCCAGGCAAGAAGCAAGACAAGAAATCTACGCATGGCCGTCCTCGCAATGTGTGCGTTTCATCCAGCCGGCTACATACTTGCGCTGGCTGAATTTTTTGGCGGCAAGCTCCAGATAATGCGCCCCTTGCATGCAGTTGAGCGCATGGACAAGACTTTCGGCATTCGCCTTGTTGGTCAGGATGATCTTGAGGGCGGCCAGTGTTTTGGGACCGATCGCGCCGTCGACTTTCAGATCCACAAACAGCTTTTTCGCGCCCGACAAATAATTGTAGGCGTTGCAGATTATCTGCACCTTTTTTCCGGAGCCGGCCTTGCCCATGTTCACGCCTTGTTCGAAGATTTCGTTGGCCAGGGCTTGCGGAAGCTCGCCAATGCCAAGGGCGTCGAACCAGTTTGTCTTGTACCAGCCCCGGACATAATCCTGGAGCAAATGATCTTTCTTGCAGGCGGCACTGATGGCCTTTTTGCCGGCATTGGGTTTCTTGATCTGGTCAATGATCTTCCAGCCCTGCCAGCGAGGGAAAAAGTTGCGGGCGATTCCGGCGTAGGTCTCGCCGCCGCGATCGTCCGGGTCGTTGTCGTAGCCGCCCTCAAAGTCTTTGAGCGGAGCGTAGGCAATGTCGAAACTGGCCATTTTTATCTCCGGTTTTGCGTGAGTCAGGCTTTGGTGCCAGACAAGGAAAACAAGAGTTTGACGACGGGAGTGGGCTTAAACGCCCATGACCGAGGCAAACTCGCGGTTTGACGCAGTATGGCGCAAAGACCGGCTCACGCCAGCACAGTCAGCTTCACAGTCCAGCCAGTGTGCCTTGTGATGGGCAGAGGCCGGGATTCAGCGATGGTGAAAATGCCGGAGGGATCTTCCTGCTCAAACTGCTTGGCAAATATTCGCGCAGGCCCCTCGCACTTCACATCCACAGGCTGGCCGAACTCAATGACGGATTCGGCGTCACGCGTAAGCAGGAGCGCACAATTCGGTTCCAGATAATATTTGGTCTGGCCGTTGATATCCTTGTAGGTGGCGTTATGAACCCAGATATTCAGACCATTCCATTGCCCTTTGAGCTTGGCGGAAACACGCGGGGATAACTCGCCAATATCAACGCGGCGATTGTCCAGGGTATCTTTCACATCCGGATGCCTGCGGAATGCAGTCCAGGCGTTTTTGCCAAGAATGAGGTCTGTTGCGGAGAGTCCGGAGGTGTCTTCCTGAATCAGCAGATTGTATTCTTCAACGGAGCCAATCAGATCGGATTCGGGATTGCTCCACAGACCAGCGCCAGTGAGCTTGACATCATGAGAGCGGGGCCGTCTGAAATCCACCGTATAGTTTTTGGTGACGCTGCCCTCAACCACATCGTAAAGCTCAATCTTGCCATCCACCGCAGCCTGGGCGCACATAATCTCCAGCATCCCGTCGATATCATCGCGGTGTGCGTCCATGTCGTCAGCAATGGCCCTTTCCACAGGATTGATGCGGGGATCGTAGGGAGTAAAACCCTTCTGGGTTTTCAGCAGGTCGGCGGCGCGGAATGCCCTTTTTGGCCGGAAGCGCGGAGCCTTCACATAGCCAACGGAGAGTGTTTCGCCCTTGCGCATGGTGCCCGCGTCATAATTGGTGATGCTGGGCAGGATTGTCGCGCCGCGCAGGGATGTTTCCAGCATGAAAACTTCAACCGGCTTCGGGTCTTGCGCCTTGAAAAATCCAGTAAACAAATCCCATTTTATAGGCCGCAGATTGATGACGCCTGTGAGAGTGCGGGGAGTAAAGAAATCAAGTTCCATTGGCATGATTATTCACCTCCCCCATTTTGTTCCGGCGTTTTCGTTTGGCCAGCGGTTTCCGTTTTTGCGGGCGCCCAGGTGACAGCGGAATAAATCCCCTTCTGGCGCAAAGCCGCGAGCGCGGTCTTTTCATCTTCCGCCGAAACGCCGTCAGCAAAAAGAAGGGCATCGGCCACAACATGGGCATGGATGTAAACATCAACCGATGCGCCGCCGCTTGCAGGCACAGTCACATCGCCAGCCAAAATGCCGGAAATATCCGCGCTCTCGGCAGTCCACATTCCGAGCTTGCCATTCGCATCGCGGCCCAGCACAGAGCCGGCCAGACAAGTGGTTTCGGTTCCGTTGCTTTCCATGATCATTCTGGCCAGCACAGGAGGATGATCGCCAAGAAAAGCCGGTCTGGTATAAGAGGCTAGGTTTTGCATATTGTCTCCTTACATCGCGCCAACGCGCTGGATGAAAGCTGCGGCTTCATCTTCAGCTGGCGCGGTGGCCGAAACCGCGCCCGGAGTGGCCTGTTTTATGGCTTCCAGCATCTGCTTGTGCGCATCCGCTCCCGCATTTGACGGAGCGTCCTGTGGATGCTGACAACTGCCAAAAGCCTTGGCCGCTGCCTCCAGCTGCGCCGGAGTCATGCCTGTAGCCACAAGGGCGCGGACTTTATCAGTGGCTTCCTTGCCGCAGGCCGTTTCCATGATTGCCAGAGTGTTGGCCACAGCCTCATTGACTGCGGCTTCGGTTTTTTTGGAGGCCTCCTGCAGCGCGGCCTGCTTTGCATCAGCCTCAATGCTGGTCAGCAATTCCGGATGCTTCTGCGCCAGTTCGGTTTTGTCCATAAATGTCTCCTTCAGTAAATTTCTGACAGCTTCTTCACGATTGGGCACCAATGATGTAATCAGACCAAGGGCTTCAGCTTCGCCAGCCAGAAAATCACGGCCATCCGCCCAGGACAGACGGTTATCCAAGGCAAGGCCCATGTGGCTTGCCACATCGCTGCAGAACATTTCGTAAATTTCATTCACACGGGTTTGCAGCACTGCCAGATCGCGCTCGGAAAGCGCAGTGTCCGGATTGCCGATGGCCTTGTGGGAGCCGGCGGTGATGTAGGTAAAATTGAGGCCCATTTCCTTGTTGAATCCAGACATGTCCATATGGCGCAGAATGACGCCGATGGAGCCGACTTCGGAACTTGGCCCGGCATAAATGCGGCCAGTGGCAGAGGCCAGCCAGTAAGCCGCCGATGCGCAGAGGCCATCCACCCAGGCAGCGCATGGCTTGATTGCTCTGGCGGCAAAAATGGCGTCAGCCAGCTCTTTCACCCCTCGCGCCTGTCCGCCAGGGCTGCAGATGTTGAAAAGGATTGCCCTGACCTCATGATCTGCCAGGGCAGCGGACAAGGCCGCGTTGATTTCCCGCAATCCCGCGCCAAATCCCCAGAATTGCTGACGCAAAATCACGCCATCCACAGGAATAATCGCCACTCCACTTTCCAGCTGGTAGGGAGAGGCATCGCCTGGCCCTTCAAACGGTGATTTGGCCTCCATTTGCAGAGCGTCCATAAATGCGGAGAATGCGCCGGGCTGCATGGCCCAGAGATTGTCACTCGCCGCCATTAGCTTCAGCACGGTCTTTTTCGGCATTGTTGTTGTCTTGTGTGTGTTCGTTGTTGTCTTCAGTGTCTGCGCTAGTCTGCGATTGTTGCTGATTTTCGGCAGGATTTATTGCAGGGGGTTGACTGGGAGCGGCTGCCGAACCGAGTTTCAGGCCAAGTTCTTCACGTTTCCTTTGCTCCCTTGCCAGCTGCTCAAAAGTTTCGTCCACATCGCCGCCACGCTCCGCAATCGCTTCAGCGCGGCTCATCAAACCGTTATCTATGGCCTTGATATTGGCTGTTACTTCCTTGATGGGATCGATGTAGCCACGCGCTGGCCCGATCCATTTGGTATTGCACCAGAATGGCATGCCCTCGTAAAAATCCGGAGCGCCAGCTGGCAGTTTCAGATAGCCGCGCAGATATGCCTCTTCCTGCACCATCATCCAGAGAGGCTGGCAATAATGACGCCGGAAAAAGCTCCTGTAGACCTCATAGACGCGCCAGACTTCCAGCAGCGCGGCGCGGGCGGAGGAATAAGTGGTCTTGGAAAAATCTTTGGTCAGGACTTCGTAGGGAATCTCCAGAGAGGATGCTAAAATCCGCAAAACAAGTTCGCAGAAATTGAGAAAATTGGCTGACGGGCGCTTGCTTTCAAGAATCTCCGGCTTTTCGCCCTTGTTGCCATACATGATCATGCCCTCATGGAGTTCCTGATAGTAGCGTTTTTCCTCCTGATCGCTTTCTTCCTTCACATAGCTGGGCATGTACTGTGGCCCGTTTTCCAGCCCGATAAAGACTGGAAATGATGCCGCCAGCACTTGGGCGAACAATTCATAGTCGATGGAATCATTCAAATGGCGGAAAAATTTGAGAGCGGCTGCCAGACTGCTCACGCCCCGGTACTGTTCCTCGCTTTCCGGGCGGAAAATATGAAAAAATCCCTTTCTGTGGCCAATTTGCGCAGGAACGCGCCGAAAATAGCCGGACGTGTACATGACATCATCCAGCATGGCCACAGACGGAGGGGGAGAGGCGATCCAGTAGGCAGCAGGAACGCCAGTAGCCGAAACTTCCACGCCGTCATGGATATAGGGATCGTATTGTTTATCCCACGGAGTGCGCAGGCGGACAGGCCGGATGTCCTGAATGCGCAGGGCAAAACGGCAACCCGGCCGCTCATCCATGACAGGCAGATGGAGCATCTCGCCATTGCGGATCAGGGAGCGCAGCCCAATCATCTGCAAATCTTCAAAATGGAGCTGATCGCGGTAATGGGCCTGGGCGCACCATTCGGCCCAGAGCCATTCCATCTGATCCTGAATTTCAATGACGGCTTCCGGCTCAAGACCAAGTTGCTTTGCGGGAATAATGCTTTGCGGAGTAAGGCCGCAGCCGATGACATTTGTGGCAATGGCATTGACGCCAGACTTGGCAACTCCATCGTTGCCATAAAGATCGTCAATACGCGCAATGGCAAGATCGCGCTCAAAAGCCTGCTGGCTGCGCAGATGCGTCTGTTGCGGAACCCAGTTTTTGAGGGAGCCGCGCAGACTGCCAGCTTCAAGGCTTGCCCTTGGCAGCGTGTGCGCCTGATCAACTGGCTGGGAAATACCAAAAAAGGCTTTCAGCTTACTGGAAAAACTCATGGTTTCCTCCAGCCAGCAGAGCCACGATATATGCGTCCTTGCACCAGCACAGGCCCGCGCCTGCCTTCCAGAGCTGCCAGTTCCCCTGCAAGATAATCAAGATGTTCGCGGAGTTCTTTCAGATTTTGGCGGGTCAGGGAGCGGGAGCCAATTGTATAGGAACTGCCAGAGGCGCAAGCCTTGATAGCTCTTTTATAGAGGTCAATTTCCTCTCGCAGTTCCTGTTCAGTCCAGATGGAGGTCATGAGCAGGGCAATAACACATTAAATTGACCCTTGTCGTGGACATGGTGGAAATGGTGGAATAAAAATTTAATTTTTTTGAAAAAAATCCCGGCCAGAGTAACCAGCCGGGATAGATGTGGATTAGATTGTGGATTAGGTTAGACGGAATATGCCTGGGCAGCCGCAACAAGGAATCCGCTCCGGCTCATGCCTGCCAATTTTGCATTATTATCGATTTCCTCAAGAATGCTTTTCGGAACGGTGATATTGATGCGAACTGGCACCATATCAATTGCTGGAGCCTTGATATACTGGTAAACCGTGTCTTCTGGGTACGGCAATTCATCAATCTCCCTGATTTCTCGAACTTTGGCTTTTACGGTTTCCATATCTGATGGAGTTGGAGCATCCTGTCTATCTTCCGCCAGACCGCGCAGTGCAAGATACAACCCCTCGCTTGCATTCTCCACAGCTTCCGGAATGGAAGTCCCACTCGCGCAAACATTAGGAACATCAGGAAAATAGACAGAATAACCGCTGCCATCATCTTCTTTTACTATTCCCGCAATATAATAAGTCGCCATATATTCCTCCCGGGAGGGGTTCCCCCCTCCCATTTTTTCAGGTTAGTTTTACGCCCGTTAGCCTTTCAATCTGTTTCAGAGTACCTTTGGCAACATCTTTGGATGGATGGTTGGAAATCGGAACTTTCTGACCCGTTGGGCTTATTGCAGATATTGAATGGTTCCCGCCAACCCATTCTTTCCACCCCGCCGCTTCCAGCTTTTTCAAAATTTCGCGGGGTTTCATTTCACCTCCTTTGTTAAAAACAAATATACACATTTCAATACACATTGTCAAGAAATATTTTCACTATTTTTCATAGAATACAAATAATTTAGACAATCTTCTTCATAAACCCAGACACCCCGCAAGCAACCATGACGCTGGGCCGGAATGCGTCCGGAATTGATAAGATTGTAGAAGTGCGATTTTTTGCAGCCCAGAATAGCGCAAGCTTCACGCCAATTCAGTTTTTTCTGGGCATCGGAATCATTACTTTCCATGTTACCTCCTGCGCAAAGAGCCTAGTTTGTCGCCAATGGAACGATTCACAACAGGGCTGGGCATAGGCGGCGGAGCCTGTCTGGCTGGCCCCTTTGCCGACTTGTCTGGCCGCTTGCGTTTGGAAATATTGAGCATCCACGCCAGAGCCTGAAGCAGATACTCTCAGTCCCAGGCGTGGTTAGGCCGGCCATGCGGGTTATCCCAAAAATTCTTCTCCGGATTCCAGACCTCGGCTGTCATCTCACGCGCATATGCAGCCAGAGTATCAGGATCGGAATGAAGCCAGAAAGAGCCGGGATCGCCCGGAGCTATAGAGAGGCGATTGGCCAGGGTGCCCTTGAACAAAGTTGTGTCAATTTTGTGAAGCAGCACACCGCCCGGAATTTTTACTTTAGCGCCTGTTGGCCCCGGATAATATTCTACAGGGGAAAAACTGACAGGACTGGACGGGGAATGAACGCCCTGCGAGGGAAAAACGCGGCCCCTGTTCATGGCAGCCCAGCTATACACCTGCGCAGTCCGCTGCGGCTCGCCCATGGCGTAAATTATGACATGGGATACCTTGTAGGCTTTGCCCTGATTGTCAAAATATTCAGAATTCCAAAAAAGGTTGTCCAGAGCTTCAAGATTCGGAGCCACGCCTTCCTGAATGAGCCAGCTGTCCGCAATTTCTCCATAACCAAATGCGCGAATGACATAACGATAATAGCGCAGCTGGGTATCAACAGCGGCAAGCACAGCGCAAACACGCTCCTGCTTTTCGCCATTGTCCAGAACAAGAGGCCCCGGAACAGCTCCGCAAAGCCTCTTTTAAAGAGTATATGGAAGATATCCTGTTACCTTCTCTTAAAATGGGGGATACCGTAATAATGGATAACCTTTCAATCCATAAGAATAGCTTTGATGTACGAAGATTTTCCAGGCGCGGAATAAAAATTAAGTATCTGCCCCGTTACAGCCCAGACTTTAATCCCATTGAA
>Ga0209064_1003651_pt1 | contig 13040 bp, 2 predicted proteins | sample Inofromicrocosms_FD_187498 | JGI IMG/M metagenome (GOLD analysis project Ga0209064, IMG submission 187498) | Mouse cecum microbial communities from Vienna, Austria - Inoculum for glucosamine and mucus D2O microcosms (SPAdes) (version 2) | ecosystem: Host-associated > Mammals > Digestive system >... | reverse complement strand
TAGGAGTAACACCATTTGCATATAGATTAGGTGGAAATATCGCTGGAATATTAATGATATTAATAATATATCTAATTGCAAAGGAACTCTTTAAAAAAGATATATATGCTTTATTTGCTGCAACTATAATGGCATTAGATGGTATGCATTTTGTACAAACTCGCATGGGAACAGCAGACTCATATTTAGTATTATTTAGTTTAATATCTTTTTTATTTTTCATAAAATATATTAAAATTCCTAATAATGAAAAAATAAAAAGAAAAGTACCTCCACTTATAATATCAGGTATTTTCTGGGGAATGGCGATATCAACAAAATGGACTGCAACATACATTGGGTTAGGTATGGGCATAATCTATTTAATAAAATTTATATTAGGAAAAAAATTAGACTTAAAGCTCTTAGGATGGTCAATACTATCTTTTATAATAGTACCATTGTCAATATATGTAATATCTTATATACCTATAATAAAAAATCCAAATCATGAGCTAACTTATACGTACCAATATACAAACCAAAATGACAAATTAACTTATTTTGATGAATCATCTATTCATAGTCAAGTAACAGAAAATAATACAACAACCGTAACATATAAAGTAAAAATAACTGACATTAAAAGTTTTATAGAATATCAAAAAATAATGTATACATATCACTCTAGATTAACAGATTCACATACATATTCAAGTAAATGGTATGAATGGCCAATTATCAAAAGACCATTATGGTATTATATAGGAAGATTTGATAATGACAAAATAGGAACAATAGCCTGCATGGGAAATCCAGCAATCTGGTATGTAGGTATTTTAACAACTATTCTAACAACAATATATGGAATACTAAAAAAAGAAAAAGAATCGTTAATATTAATAGTAATGATTTTAGCAACATGGTTACCATATTCTTTTATCCGGTAGAACCATGTTTATATATCACTATTTTATAACAATACCATTTGTTATGTTAACAATTCCAAATATAATATGTAAACTTTCAAACACAAAAAAACAATTTAATATACTCATTCCAATTTTATCAATTATATTTTTAGGTTTCTTTCTTTATTTCTACCCAGTATATTCTGGATTGCCTGTAGAAAAGGAACGAATTGTAAAAACAGAATGGTTTAAAACTTGGGAATACGATGGTCTAATCACTGAAGAAAGAAATCGCATAAAAGAAAAAATATAACATAATTAAATAGATGTTTTTAAGCACAGAATATATAAAATATTTTGTGCTTTTTTGTATTATATTACAAAAAAGCAGAACAACGAAACATAAATGTAATCTAAATGTTACGTAAACCAATTATTTAAGTTGACATTTTGAAATAAACACTTTATAATATATTATACAGGCCTTATGTTGCCTTTTATTATATAGTCCAAGCAAAACTGAAGCACTTTCAGCTAGCTGGAAAAACGTTCTTTGAAAACTAAATATTGGTAGATTAGGAGGTATTTTATGAGCAATTGGACCGTAATCTTTGCGGTATTGCTGATAATGTTTGTAGTGCTCTTCGTGAGTACTTTTTCCAAATCCCACAATTGGGCGATGGAAGCAAACAAAAACAGCAACTTTCCGCACCGGATTCCTAAGGGAATCGACTCTTCTTAGAACTGTAGTTTTATGCAACCCGTTAACTCAGCAAAAAATATCAGAAATGGAGGTAGCAACATGAACGCTACAAATAATCAGGACCGGAAAGATAACCGGATCAACAAGTGGGTAGTAGGCGGCATTGTTCTCGCCATCATCCTGCTGATCATGCTCCTGCGTAGCTGCTCTGCTGGCAGCAATGAGTACCACATGGTGCTCAATGGGGATAACCCGTTCGAAATCGCTCTCAACGATCAGTACACCGATCCCGGTGTCACCTTTGTCGATGAGAACGACAAGCCCGTTTCCAGCAAAAAGCAGGCAGAGCTGGAGAAAGAAATGACCATCACTGGTCTCGATCAGATTGATACTGCCGTATCTGGCGAGTATCCTGTTACCTATCAGTACGAAGACCAGACTCTCGATAGAGTCGTCAAAGTTCTGGCAGGCAATCAGACACCCGGTGGCAGCGACAACCAGGATACCAATAAACCCGGCACCAATGACGATGAAACCGACAAACCTGGCAATAATGATGACGAAACCAATAACAATGGCAACCAGACCACAGATCCCGTAACTGGAGATCCGACCAAGCCGGTATATAAGCTTCCGGCAAACGTTACCTTTGAAGACCTTATCGTGGTCTATGACGGAAACGTGCACAGTATTACTGTTCAGAACCTTCCTCAAGGTATTGAGGCAATCTACACTAATAACACAGGTGTAAATGCTGGGAGGTACGACGCGAGCGTCGTTCTTGTGTTAAGTGACTCTATGAAGGGAACGTACTCGTCTGTTGAACCGGCAAGTATGACGGCAACCCTGACAATCAAGCAGGCAACGCCGAGCTATACGATTCCCACTGGCTTAACCGCTAAGGTTGGTCAAACATTAGCAGACGTTAAATTGCCGAAAGGCTTTGCGTTCGAATCGTCACTGACAACCTCTGTTGGCCCTGTGGGCTACAATGCATTTTGGGTAAGCTATACCCCTGAAGACACTGTTAACTACAAAACCGTTACACATATCGAAGTCCTTATTAAGGTAATCGATCCTAACGGCGGAGGTAATAATGGTGGAGGAGACGATGACGATGATCGTAGGGTTGTTTACAACCTCCCGTCAAATGTAACCTTCAGCAATCGCACAGTCACATATAACGGACAAACCTACACCATTTGGGTAGCAAATGTTCCGAGTGGCATTAACGTGCGCTATGAGAACAACAGTGGTAAAGACGCTGGCATTTATAACTCTACAGCTTACTTCACCGTTGGTGATGAGTTGAAAGATAAGTGCTATGCAGTGAATCCGTCCAGCATGTCTGCGACGTTAATCATAAATAAAGCAGTACCTCATTATACAGTACCTACTGGACTTACCGCTAAGGTTGGTCAGACATTAGCAAATGTGAAACTGCCGAAAGGCTTTACCTTTGTTGATCCTTTGACCACATCTGTAGGAACAGTTGGATCCCATGTGTTCAAGGTTGATTTTACACCCGAAGACACTAAAAACTATGAAACCGTCACAGGGATTGACGTTATTATAAATGTAAGTGATCCAGGTCCTGGACCTGGACCCGATAAGCCTGTATACAAGCTTCCGGGAAATACTCGTTTTGACGACCTCATTGTAACTTATGATGGAACAGAATACAGCATCACTGCTGTAAACATTCCTAACGGTATAATCGCTTCTTATAGCAACGCAACAAGAAGTGATGCCGGAACTCAGACTGCAAAAGTTGTATTCTCACTCAGTGAGTCTCTTGCAGCTCAGTATTCTGGTGTAGAACCGAACAGCATGACCGCCGTATTGACAATCAATCCGGCAACACCGTCCTATACGGTTCCGACTGGTTTGACCGCTGTCGAAGGACAGACACTGGCTGATGTAAGAAGTCAGTTAGGTGAAGGCTTCTCGTTCGAGGATCCGCTTACTACTTCTGTGGGGACACCTGGAAACAATGATTTTACAGTTACCTACAGACCAAGTTCCAGTAACTATAAAACTGTAACCGGCATTAAGGTGACTATCCACGTTACTAGAAAACCGGACCCGAGTAAGCCGAAATTCACAATGCCGACAAATGTTGCTTTCAACAACCTCACAGAGACTTATACCGGAACCGAATACAGCATTACTGCTGTAAACGTACCGGACGAGTTAAGTGTAGCTTATCGTAACAATACCCGGACAAACGCTGGTTCTCAGACTGCTGAGGCGATTTTCTCGCTAAGCGATAAGGGACTGGAAAATTATTCTGGTATCGAAGGCACCACGGTTATGACGGCAACTCTGACCATCAATCCTGCAGATCCATCCTATGCGGTTCCTACAGGACTCACTGCGGTGGAAGGTCAGACCCTGAACGATGTAGTAAATCAGTTGGGCAAAGGATTCTCTTTTGAGGACCCGCTTACCACTTCTGTTGGAACACCTGGCGATAATGAGTTCACCGTAACTTACACGCCTGATTCCAGCAACTACAAAGTGGTAACTGGCATTAAAGTGACTATCCACGTTACTAGAAAACCGGACCCGGGCAAGCCGAAGTTCCCGATGCCGACAAATGTTGCTTTCAACAACCTCACAGAGACTTATACCGGAACCGAATACAGCATTACTGCTATAAACGTACCGGACGAGTTAAGTGTAGCTTATCGTAACAATACCCGGACAAACGCCGGTTCCCAGACTGCTGAGGCGATTTTCTCGCTAAGCGATAAGGGACTGGAAAATTATTCTGGTATCGAAGGCACCACGATTATGACGGCAACTTTGACCATCAATCCTGCAGATCCGTCCTATACGGTTCCTACAGGACTCGAAGCAATAGAGGGACAGACACTTGCTGATGTCACATTGGAAGAGGGCTTCTCATTTGAAGACCCGCTTACAACACCCGTTGGAGCAGTTGGCGACAATGAGTTCTCCGTAACTTATACGCCGAGTTCCAGCAACTACAAAGTGGTAACAGGAATCAAGGTAACCATTCATGTCAAGTCAGCCAAAACGACTCTCGTACTTCCTTCCAATGTCACTTTACCTGATGTTGAGGGAATATATGGCGAACAGGCTGTATTCGAAACAACAGTTGTTAACCTGCCTGACCACATCGTAGCAGTAGTTTATACCAACAATACTCGTAGTACTGCCGGTATTCAGACGGCAAGAGTTGACTTCAGCATTAAGCCTGAATGGCAGGATAGATATGTTGATGTTAGCCCCAGCTATTTGGAAGCCACAATAAATATTCACAAGGCAGTGCCGAGCTATACTAAACCTACAGGCTTAATCGCCAAAGAGGGACAGACTCTCGGTGATGTCGCAAGTCAGTTGGACACCGGATTCGAATTTGAAGATGATCCGAGTACGTCCGTTGGTGGCGAAGGTGACAACAACTTTACTGTGAAGTATACACCTGGTGATACAGAAAATTATCAGGTAATTACAGGAATTTTGGTTACCATCCATGTCTCCGAAGACGTTGGAATTGTCGACAAGTCTGAGCTGGAAAAAGCAATTTCTGATGCTGAAGCTATAAATGAAGCTGATTGGACGGCAGAAAGCTATTCCAAATTCTCATCAGCTTACGCCACAGCAATCGGTATGCCTGAGAGTACTCAGCAAACAGTAGACGAAAAAACTGCAGCTATCAGAGCAGCACTTGCCCTTCTAAAGAAAGATGATGGAAGTAGCAATATAAAAGATCCTGTCGATAAGACTGCTCTCATTCAGGCCACGCAGGTTGCAGAAGCTATTAATGAAACCGATTGGACTCCTGAAAGTTACGCAGCATTTTTAGCAGCCTATGCTACAGCAAGTAGCATGCCTGAGGAAACCCAGGATGAGGTTGATGCCAAAACTGACGCAATCACTGCAGCTATCGATCTATTAAAAGCTGATTCTACGGATCCTGATATTAAAGATCCCGATACCGAAGAGGTCAATATGGATGCTCTCATGGCAATTATCGAGGAAACGGACAATGTAGATCCTTTTGCATACACTGCTGATAGTTATGCAGCGTACGAAGAAGCCTTTACGAAGGCTCTCGATTTGCCCGAAGACACTCAATCCGAAGTTGACGCCAAAGTGTCGGCCATCAGAGCCGCTCTCAATCTCTTGGTTCCTGAAACCAATGATCCTGATTTAGGCGGAAGTGACATCTTGGACCCCTCTGCAATCTCTAATGCAGATATTCTTCAGACAGTAACTGAAGATGAATCAATTGAGGAAGAAACAGAGGAAAGTGCAGAAGCCACTGAAGGTGAAAACGCTGAAGAAAATGATGTCACAGAGGAAAACGAAAGCACAGGAGAGGGCGAAGTTATCGGAGAAGGTGAAGAAACACAGGAAGGAGAGGATACAGAGAATACAAACAATGTTCCTGAATCATTACCCCCTGCGTCAGGCGAAGAAGCTCCCCCTGTAACAAACAAGAGGGAAGATGCCTATGTCGAAGAACCTGTAGAATATGTCGAAAAGGGAAACGATGAGGAAGAACCTGACGCTCAAGGCGAAGAAACACAGGAAGTCGCTGTCGAAGAATCCCATGAGGATAGCAACAGCGGCGAAGGTGAAGACGCTCAGTAATCTTAATTAAGAGCTGACTCTAAGCCATATCTGTAGCTCTATCAATATTTAAACTTAGCATTTAATGTTTTGCTGGGGGGCAGTTGCCCCCCAGCTTTTCTTTATTTATCTACACAAAATTTTAATCAACACAAAATACAAACAATTACATTTCCAATACTAAATTGCATTTACATAACCTTTTTATTGTAAATGCATTTCTTTTATATTACATACATTTATTTTTTTACAAAACCTCCAGAAAATTAACAAAAAAGTAACGTTTTATTAACAAAAACTGTTGCTTTTTTTTATAAATATATTATAATATAAATGTTAAAATCAAAAAAATAGGGATATTCAACAATATTTAATAATTTCGGAGGTTTATATGATTAAATTTGTTAAGAACAACAGACAAAAAATTATCGTTGCAATTATAACATTTGTAATGATAATTTCAGCAATTCCTTTTATTTCATTAGCAGAAGATAGCAATATTAATACAACTACACAAGTAATTGCTAATGTAAGAACAGGTAAAATTCAAAACAGTAATGACCAAGTCAAAACTGAAGTAAGTTTTACCATCAAAGATCCAACAGGTATAAAACATATCTATTGGATGTGGGATCGTGATTTTAAACCACAAAGTGAATGTGACAGAGGTGTATTACACCCAGAAGGAACTCCAACAGAATATACTTTCAGCATGCCTGTTTCATTTGCTGACGATGATTTAGGATTACACGAATTCGCAATACGTGTGTATAATGGTGAAAATAAAGCATCACTCTATAAAATTTTCCCATATAACGTAGTAAATGAAGAAGTACCAGACAATTATAGAGATCCTAACGAACAAGTTCAGTTTTTTGGTATAGGTGAATATGGTTGTCCACCATCTGGATCCCAAATTGAACCTAATAGAAAATTCAAGTTAAAACTTGAAGACGAAGATTATGTATTTTATTTCGTTCAAAAATGGGTTAAAGGTACAGTACCTGAAAGCAGTTATAAAGCAAACGCTACAGTAACCTTTAAACCAGAAAATGGTATAGTTGAATTTTATGCTCCAGCAGAACCTGGACCATATGTATTACAATTCTTCGCAGTCAATGGTGCAAACCATGACCCTGAAGGTCACTACTATATATATAATGTAGTAGATACAGAAGCACCAGTACTAACATTAAACGAGCCAGACAACAATGAAGTAGAATTAGGTGGTACATATACAGACCCTGGTGCTCAATGGACAGATAATGTTGACGGTACTGGTACAGTATATTCAGAAGATAAAATAGACACAAGTATCGTAGGGCCTCAAACAATAAAATATACTGTAACTGATAGCTCAGGTAATACAGCAGAAATTACAAGAACTGTTACTGTCGTTGGAACAGAACCTTCTTATAAATTAGTGCTACCTAGCAAAACAGAATATATGTATGGTGAAGATTTAGATTTATCTGATGCTAAACTTCTTTATATAGATGAAAGAGGAAACACTATTAGAGAAGAAACTATAACACCAGATATGTTTGAAAACTTTTCTACTACAAACTTCACTGATATTTCAAACATAACAGAATCTAAAAAAGCTACATTCAAATATAATAATTTGTCTGTAGATTACAATTATACTGTAACACAAGCAGTTGATAGAATAGAAGTAACACAAAATCCAACAAATACAGTATATGAATACGGTGATAATATAGATTTATCAGGTGGAAATTTATCTGTAATATATCAAACTGGATATTCAAAAACTGTAGATTTATCAGAAGCAACTATTAAAACTTTTGACCCTAATTTAGTAGGAACAGAACAAACAATAGTTATAAGCTATAATGATAAAGAAACAAATTTAAATATAACAATAAATAAAAGAAATGTTACTGTAACTATAGATCCTGTAGAAAGTTTCTATGGCGAAGAAATCAAAGCAATAAGCTATAAGTTAGCAACTGATTCTTCTTTAGCTGATGGAGACACACTAGATGATTTAGGTATTATTGCAACAACAACAGCAACATCTACATCTAATGTAGGATCATACCCAATTACAGTTACAGCTTCTAATAATAAATATAATGTAACAATAGCTGGAAATAGTACATATGAAATCAAAGCAGCATCTCTTGTAGATGATGATTTAACAGTAACTGCTCCAACAGATTTAATATATAATGGTTCAGCTAAAACTGTTACAGTTAATAGCAATCAAAATAAAACATTTAATACTGAAATTACATATACAGGTAAAAACACTACAAGCGGTAGTGCTATTAATGCTGGAAATTATACAGCTACTGTAACTATCACTGGTACTGGTAACTATACTGGTACTATCACAAAATCAGTTGACTTTACAATCGCTGCTAAAGCTTTAACTATTACAGCAAATGATGCTTCAAGTTTATATGGAACACCTGTTGCTACTAATGGTTATACAATAACTGATTCTGAAGGAAATGTAATTACAGATTCAAACTTAACTGTTGAATTAACAATTAATAATGTAACAGCTTCATCAAATGCTCAAACATATGAAGATGCTATTACTGCAAACGTTACAGCAGGAAATGAAGATAATAACTTTGATATCACATATGTAGCTGGTAATTATACTATTACTCCTGCTACACTAAAAGCTGCTGACATAAAAGTATCAGATCCTAACATATTTATATATGATGGAAATGCAAAAGAAGTTACTGTTACAATTAACAATAACAAAACAGCTAACATAGAAGTTGTATATACTGGTGCTAATGTAACAAATGGTAGCGCAATTAATGCTGGAAATTATACAGCTACTATAACAGCAACTGGTACAGGTAACTATACTGGTACTGTTAAGAAAAAAGTTGATGTAATAATCAATGCAAAATCATTAACTATTACAGCCAACAATGTTACAACAGACTTTGGTAGAGAGGTATCTACTAACGGTTATACAATAACTGACTCCGAAGGAAACACAATTACAGATTTAGACTTAACTGTAAATCTAGCAGTTGATAATAGCATTACAACTACAACAAATGTTGGTACATATACTGATGTTATTATGCCAAATGTTACTGCTGGTAATGAAAGCAACAATTATAAAATTACATATGTAGCTGGTGATTATACTATTAATCCAGCTCCTCTTATAGATGACGATTTAACAGTAACTGCTCCAACAGACTTAATATATAATGGTTCAGCTAAAACTGTTACAGTTAACAGCAACCAAAATAAAACATTTAATACTGAAATTACATATACAGGTAAAAACACTACAAACGGTAGTGCTATTAATGCTGGAAATTATACAGCTACTGTAACTATTACTGGTACAGGTAACTATACTGGTACTATTACAAAATCAGTTGACTTTACAATTGCTGCTAAATCTTTAACTATTACAGCAAATGATGCTTCAAGTTTATATGGAGCTCCTATAGCTACTAATGGTTATACAATAACTGATTCTGAAGGAAATGTAATTACAGATTCAAATTTAACTGTAGAACTAACAGTTAATAATGTAACATCTTCATCAGATGCTAAAACATATGAAGATGCTATTACTGCAAACGTTACAGCAGGAAATGAAGATAATAACTTTGATATCACATATGTAGCTGGTAACTATACTATAAATCCAGCTTCACTTGCTGATACAGATGTAACAGTATCAGCGCCAAATAATCTAGTATTTGATGGAACAGCTAAAGAAGTTATTGTTACAATTAATAACAATAAAACAGCTAATATAGATGTTCAATACATTGGAACAAATGTTATTGATAATCAAGCAATTAAAGCTGGTAACTATACAGCTAATATAACTGTAACTGGTACAGGTAACTATACTGGTACTATTACAAAAACAATTGACTTTACAATTTCAGGAAATGAATTAACTATTACAGCAAACAACGTTTCAAAAGAATACGGTGCTCCGGTTGAGTCAAACGGTTATATAATAACTGATTCTGAAGGAAACGAAATTGAAAATCCTGGATTAAGTATAGAAGTAATTGTAGATAACTCAATTACAAGTACTTCAAATATAGGTATATATACAGATGCTGTTACAGTTAATGTTACAGCAGGAAATGAAGATAATAATTATGCTATCACATATGTAGCTGGTAATTATGAAATTACAGCTGCTACAATTGCAGAAAGCGATGTTACATTCAACATTCCAGGTGAACCAATAAACGAAACTTATAATGGAATCCTTTATAATGGAGATACTCAAACTGCATCAATTAGCATAACAAAATACGAAAACACATTATTAGAAGATACAGACTATACATTAACAACAAAATATTCTGTATGGGATAGTACAGCAAGTAAATATGTTGAACTAGAAGATGGTCAACTACCAACAGAAACTGGAACATACAGAGTTAACTTCTTAATTAATGGTACAGGAAATTATGTAGGTAGAATTTCAAAAAATAGATTCTATAGAATACAACCTGCTACAATTTCTGAAGAAGATATAACATTCAACTATCCAGGTGAACCATTAGATGCAACTTATAACGGAGTTGAATATAATGGAGATTCACAAACTGCTACAGTAACTATCGTAAAAGATGAAAAAACATTAGAAGAAAATAAAGATTATACATTAACAGCAGTATATGCTACTTGGGATAGTGAAGCAAAAAAATATGTTCAACTTGAAGATGGTAAATTACCAACAGAAGTTGGAGCATATAGAGTAGCGTTAACAATAACTGGTACAGGAAATTATACAGGTAAAGTATCAAAAACTAAATTCTATAAAATCCTAGTATCAACAATTTCAGAAGAAAATGTAACATTTAATTTCCCTGGTGAAGTATTAGATGATACATATAATGGAGTTGAATATGATCCTAATGGACATAGAGCTACAGTAACTGTAGAAAAAGATAATAAAACATTAAAAGAAAACCAAGATTATACAACATCTATCACATATAGTGTATGGGATAGTGAAGCTAAAAAATATGTACCATTAGCTGATGGTGAAATACCAACAGAAATGGGTGCATACAGAATAGCTATAATTGTTAGAGGAACAGGAAACTATAATGGTGCTGCCTCTAAAACAAGATATCTAAAAATACAACAAGAACAAATAAAAGAAGAGGACATAAAAATTACTATACCAACTGATTTAGAATATGACGGAAATCCAAAACAAATATCAGTCGAAATTATAAATGGTAAAACAGCAAATTACACAATCAAATATACTGGAAATAACACAACAGACGGAGAAGCTATTAATGTTGGTGAATATACAGCAACTGTAACAGCAAAAGGTACAGGTGAATTTGGTGGCGAAGCTACAAAATCTGTAGTATTCACAATCATAGATACTACTATACCTGAAATCACATTAATTGGTGATGATACAGTAACTGTAGAAGTTGGAACAGAATATTCAGATTTAGGAGCAACAGCTACAGATAATTATGACGGAGATATTACTTCTAAAATAATAGTAGACACTACTGATGTAGATACTACAACTCTTGGAACTTATACTGTTACATATAATGTAGTTGATTCTAGCAACAATAGCGCTATTCAAGTTGTAAGAACTGTTGAAGTAGTTGACACAACAGCTCCAGTAATTACAATTGATGGACCAGAATTAATAGTAATTGAAAAAGGTAATACATATACATTACCTAATGCAACAGCTACAGATAATTATGACGGAACAGTAAATGTAACAAATGATTCTTCAAAAATAGATACAAACAAAGCTGGAGAATACACAATTACATATACTGCAAAAGATAGTAGCAATAATACAACTACAAAAACAATAACATTAAGAATATTAGACTTATACAAATTACATGTTCAAGAAGGTAAAATGGCTGACTTAGAGATATTTGCATCAGACGACATTTTTGAACCATTAAATGAAAACAAAAACGACTACACAGAACAATCAATAAACGAAAAACAAGCATTAATAGATAATTTTAAAGAAGACTATAACAACATACTTTCTGGAAATTCATCTATTACATTAGAAGAATTAACACAAGAATATGTTGATAATAGAATAAAAGAAATTGAAGATTTCCAACTAGTTTCTGCTGGATTAAACAAAGAAAAATATAATTCAGTTTTAGAAACAATTGAAAATCTAGTAGAATCTGATTATACTGAAGCTACATGGAACGAATTAATGTCAAAAAAAGATACAGACATTTCTAGCATTACAATTCAAAGTTCTTTAAACGTAGTAACATATAAAATTGAACAAGCAATCAAAGATTTAGAGCCAATCGATTTCAGACAACATGTAAATAAAACAACTACAGGATTATATATGAAATTAACAACAGATTATGTTCGTTCAGATTATACAGATGAATCATATAGAATAGCTACCGATGCTTTATTTGAACCAGCTTATCAAACAATATACTATCCTCAATACCCTGGTAACATTAACTTAAAGAGCGAGTTTGATAAATTAGTGGCTGAATTCAAATTTGAAGACTATTTAGTAGCCAAACCTGTAGATCAAAGCAAATTAGATGCTATTGAAGCTGAAATGTCAAAATTAAATCCAAATCACTATACACCAGAATCATGGAAAGCTTTAGAAGATAAAATAGCAGAAGCAAGAAATATTACAGATTTACAAAGTAAATTTGATAATGCTATGAAAGACATCTCAATAGATGACCTAGTAGTATTAGACAACGAACCACCAGTAATCACATTAACAGGTGATGAAGTAGTAACAATCGAAGTTGGATCAGAATATGTAGACGCAGGTGCTACAGCTACTGATAACTATGATGGTG
>Ga0209064_1003634_pt1 | contig 13093 bp, 10 predicted proteins | sample Inofromicrocosms_FD_187498 | JGI IMG/M metagenome (GOLD analysis project Ga0209064, IMG submission 187498) | Mouse cecum microbial communities from Vienna, Austria - Inoculum for glucosamine and mucus D2O microcosms (SPAdes) (version 2) | ecosystem: Host-associated > Mammals > Digestive system >... | reverse complement strand
CCCTATCCTGACATCATTTTCACTTTTAAGAAGTGATTGCCGATATCACAAAAAATACTTTCTCCCCCAGGGGTAGGCGTTAAACCCGGCCCAGGAGAAATATTCCTCCAGGTCCTTTCTCAGCCAAAGCTCGCTGCCCTGGTCCCCCACCGGGAATTTGAGAATCTTAAAGGCCTCGGCGTACCGGACCCCCGCCACGTGCCCCCGGAAGGCGGCGCTGACCTCCTTTTCCTTCCAGAGCCACTTTCCGCCTGCGCCGGGCTGGTCAAAGGCCAGCAGGCTCTCCTTGACCCGGTCCATCACGCTGTCCGCCGTGATGTACAGGTCCGGCTGGAAGTATACCATCGTCTGATAGGGCCCCGCCTCAAAGGCGTATACCTCCCTGGGGGACCACCCGCCGCAGGGGGCAAGGCAGATGGCGTCCATGGAGCAGCGGGAAACCGCCGCATGGTCTACATGGTTGTCCTTGGGCCAGTGGATGAAGATCAGGTCCGGCTTCTCCTCCTGGAGCACCCTGCGGATTGCCAGCATATTTTCCCTGTCATTGGTATAGATGACGTCGTCGTACTGGTAGGGCGGCTCCCCATGGGGGCCCATGACAATCTTTCTTGCGCCCAGAAGGCGGGCGGCTTCATCCTGCTGCCTCAGGGCCTCCCAGAAGGTTTCTCCGGAAAGAGGGGTGCGGTGGCGCACGGCGGGGTTCAGGAAGACGGTCTCATAGCCTTTGTCCGCCAGGAGGGCGGCGGTAGCTCCGGCGGCGCATTCGCAGTCGTCGTTGTGCGCGCCGATGAAAAGGGCCTTTTTGCTCACATGGTTCACTGCCTTTCTGTATGTTATGGAAGATGCGGGAATCCCTTTGTACTTTATCATAATACCAACCGTCCGGAAACACAAGGTGGATTCACAACGGTATTTAGAAAAGCCGGACATCTTTTATTTGTACTGTCAATGGAATTGAAAAGGGAATTTTCCCTGAAATTCTTTGCGGATTCTTTAATAGATTGGTTTATAAACCCCATTGACAACCAAGGGCAAGGCGATTATACTATGACGTAGCAGCAAGGGAGCTGCGGACATCTGACAGGGTCCGCGGCTCCTTTTCTATTTGCCGGTGAGGCTTGGAACAGACCGTATTCGCAATTTACGACAGAAAAACAGGAGGTTTTCCACCATGAACAATTTACCGGAAATGTTTGGAAGTCTGGTTTTTAACGACGCTGTTATGAAGGAGCGTCTTCCCAAGGCAACCTATAAGGCGCTCCAGCGCACCATCAAAAACGGCGCTCCCCTGGACCTGGAGGTGGCCGACGTTGTGGCCAACGCCATGAAGGACTGGGCCATCGAAAAGGGCATCACCCATTACACCCACTGGTTCCAGCCCATGACCGGTGTAACCGCCGAAAAGCACGACAGCTTTATTTCCCCCACCGATAATGGCCAGGTCATCATGGAGTTCTCCGGCAAGGAGCTTATCAAGGGGGAGCCGGATGCTTCCAGCTTCCCCTCCGGCGGACTGCGGGCTACCTTTGAGGCCAGGGGCTACACCGCCTGGGATCCCACCTCCTACGCCTTTATCAAGGACGGCATCCTGTGCATCCCCACCGCCTTCTGCTCCTACGGGGGAGAGGTTCTGGACAAGAAAACCCCTCTGCTCCGCTCCATGAAGGCCCTCAGCGAGCAGGCCATCCGGGTGCTGAAGCTGTTCGGCGTGGAAACCAAGAGCGTTTTGAGCACCGTGGGTCCGGAACAGGAGTATTTCCTGATTGACGAGGATGTGTACCGCCAGCGGCGGGACCTGCTCTTTACCGGGCGCACCCTGTTCGGGGCGCGGGCCCCCAAGGGCCAGGAGCTGGAGGACCATTATTTCGGCTCCATCAAGCCCCGCGTCAGCGCCTATATGGAGGAGCTGGACCAGGAGCTGTGGAAGCTGGGGGTGCTTGCCAAGACCAAGCACAACGAGGTGGCCCCGGCCCAGCATGAGCTGGCCCCCATCTACACCAGCACCAACGTAGCCACCGACCACAACCAGCTCACCATGGAGATGATGAAAAAGGTGGCCGCCCACCATCATATGGTCTGCCTGCTCCATGAAAAGCCCTTCGCGGGGGTCAACGGCAGCGGCAAGCACAACAACTGGTCTATCTCCACCGACAGCGGCGCGAATCTCCTGGACCCCGGCAACACCCCCTCCCAGAACGCACAGTTCATGCTGTTCCTCACCGCTGTCATCAAGGCGGTGGACGATTATCAGGACCTGCTCCGCCTGACAGTGGCCAGCGCCGGCAATGACCACCGCCTGGGCGCTAACGAGGCTCCGCCCGCCATTGTCTCGGTATTTTTGGGCGACGAGCTGGGGGGCATTGTGGATTCCATCATCTCCGGCGCCCCCTATAAGGGCGCGGAGGAGTCCACGATTCAGATTGGAGTGGACACCCTGCCGGATATCCCCAGGGACACCACCGACCGCAACCGTACCTCTCCCTTTGCCTTTACTGGCAACAAATTTGAATTCAGGATGCTGGGCTCCTCCTCCTCCATCTCCTGCCCCAACATCTTCCTGAACACCATCGTGGCCGAATCCCTCCGCCAGTTTGCCGACGAGCTGGAAAAGGCCCCGAAGGAGGACTTTAACGCCGCCGTTTCCCAGCTGATCAAGCGGACCCTGACCGAGCACCAGCGCATTATTTTCAACGGCAACAACTACTCCGAAGAATGGGTAAAGGAGGCGGAGCGCCGGGGACTCCTCAACCTGAAGACCACCGCCGACGCTCTCCCTTACTACATTGCGGAAAAGAACATCCAGCTGTTTGCCCGCCACAAGGTGTTCACCCGCACAGAGGTGTACTCCCGGTACGAAATTCTGCTGGAAAACTACTGCAAGGTCATCAACATCGAGGCCCTCACCATGCTGGATATGGTGAAGAAGGATATTCTCCCCGCCGTCATCGCCTACAGCAGGGAGCTGAGCGATACCATCCTCAGCAAAAAGCAGATTGCCCTGGACCTGCCAGCTGACGCGGAGGAAATTCTGCTGCGGAAGATATCCGGCCTCACCGCCTCCCTTTACCGCAAGGTGGAGGAGCTGGACGCCGCTCTGCTGGGGGTAGGCGAGCACCCCGACCGGGCGGACTGTGCCAAATACTACAGCACCTCCGTACTGTACGCCATGGCGGGGCTGCGGGAGGTGGCCGACGAGCTGGAGACCCTCACAGCCAAAAAATACTGGCCCTTCCCCTCCTATGGGGAGATGCTGTTCAGCATCCAGTAAACGGATGGAGCAGGAGATAGAGAAATTGTCCGTGTTTCTCATTTTGTAATTTTTTCTTCATAAAAACTTTTCATTTTCCTCGTTTTATGTTATAATACGGGTGGAAACAAGGGAAACGCTGTTGTCCCCTTCTTATCTGCTGTTCAGCGCCTTCTTTCCGCTGGAAGAGGGCGCTTTCCCGTTTTCCCTCTGAAATCCGATTTTTTGAGGAGGTATCCGTTATGATGATGGCTATGACCAACACCCTGTGGCTGCTCATGGGAGCGATGCTGATATTCTTTATGCAGGCGGGCTTCTCCATGATGGAGACAGGCTATACCCGCGCCAAAAACGCCAGTAATATCGTACTGAAAAGCTTTCTCAGCGTGTCCGTTTCCATTCTGGTGTTCTGGTTCCTGGGCTTTTCCCTGATGTTTAACGGCACCGGACCGATGGTGGGCGGACTTGACTTTTTTACACGGGGCGACTATTCCATGGGCGGCTCCTTTGCCACCTCCGCCTTTGTCCTGTTCCAGACCGTATACTGCGCCGCCGCTGTCACCATCGTTCTGGGGGCTATGGCTGAGCGGACCAAGCTGTTGGCCTTTATCCTCTACGGCGCGGTCATCGCGCTGCTTATCTTCCCTGTCTCCGGCCATTGGATTTGGGGAGGAGGCTGGCTTTCCTCCATGGGCTTCCACGATTACACCGGCGCGGCGGTGGTACATATGGTGGGAGGAGGCGCGGCCTTCTTCGGGGCCAAGCTGGTGGGCCCCCGCATCGGCAAATACAACAAAGAGGGACAGCCCCGCGCCATCCCCGGCCACAACCTCACTCAGGGCGCGCTGGGCATCCTGATTCTCTGGTTCTGCTGGTTTGGCTTGACCGCCGCCGCGGAAATCTTCCAGAACGGCATTGAAGCGGTGGACGCGGCTTCCACCGCCATCCTCAACACCAACCTGGCCGCCGCTGCCGCCACCCTGACCGGCGCGGCTGTCACCAAGCTGCGGTACAAAAAGCCGGACATCTCCGTTATCATGAACTGCTCCCTGGCCGGTCTTGTGGCCGTTTCCTCCGGGGCGGACGTGGTCTCCCCTCTGGGCTCCATCCTCATTGGAGCTGCCGCTGCCGCCGTGGCGGTTTTCAGTATTGAGTTTATTGAGCGCAAGGCCCAGGTGGACGACCCTGTGGGCGCTTCCAGCGTTCACGGCGTCTGCGGGATGTTGGGTGTCTTAATGACCGGACTGCTCTCCACCTCCGAGGGACTCCTTTACGGAAAGGGAATCCGCCTGCTGGGGGTTCAGCTGTTGGGCATTGCTGCCGTGGGCGTGTGGATTATGTTCATCTCCTACCTGGTGCTTCAGGGGATCAACAACACGGTTGGCCTGCGGATTGACAAGCAGGAGGAGGTCAAGGGACTGAACACCGAGGAATACGGCACCCTGATCAGCGAAGAGGACCTTTCGGTCACAGGTGCGCTGGATACCCCCCAGGCCCCCATTGCCAACCCCAACGACCAGTTTATCACCTTTGCCAAGCCAATTCCCGTGGATGAGGCGGTTCCGGTCGCCCATATTCCCCAGAAGAAGCCTGCCGCCGACAAGGACGGCCTGAAGATGACCCTGGTTTCCATCATCACCAAGGAGAGCAAATTCGAGTCCCTGAAGTCCGCCATGGACAAGATCGGCATTACTGGCATGACGGTGACCCAGGTCATGGGCTGCGGCGTGCAGAGGGGCAATACCGACGAGTTCTACCGGGGCGTTCCCCTGGATATGACGCTGCTGCCAAAGGTCAAGGTTGACATTGTCATCTGCAAGGTCCCGCTGGAGACGGTAATCAAAACGGCGAAAAAGGTCCTCTATTCCGGTCACATCGGCGACGGCAAGATTTTTGTCTACGACGTGGAAAATGTCATAAAGGTCCGCACCGGCGAGGAGGGCTTCGACGCCCTTCAGGACGAGGTGGAAAAATAGTACACAGGGAGACGCCGCCGCTGACGGCGTCTCTTTATGCCCTTTTCCGCCCTGCTTCCGGAGGGAAAATTTTCCATAAAAGGGGAATTTACCGAGGGATTCGCCCAAAACCAGTTGCGCCGGTTGGGTGAATATGATAGAATGAGGGGACGGACTGTACCGTATGCTTTCATCGGTGGAGGCAAATTCTGTTTTTTCAAATTTTCTCGTCCCTGCCCTGTCAGGCAAGGATATCCTGTGCATATAATATACTGCGCTTTCCGCGCAGTATTGACGAATTGATTTGGAGGGTGATTATCATGTCGAAATTGAGGATTGCAGTGCTGTTCGGCGGCGCGTCCACGGAATACGAGGTATCCTTGATGTCAGCCGCGTCGGTGCTGCGAAATATCCCGGAGGACCGCTACGACGTCATTAAAATCGGGATTACCAAGGAGGGCGCCTGGTACCTTTACAGCGGCCCTCTCCACCTGATTGAGCAGAACGCCTGGCAGACCAACCGCTACCTCACCCCGGCCGTTCTCTCGCCGGACCGAAAGTCCCCCGGCATCCTCCACTTTACCGGCCGAAACAGCTTTGAACACTGCGAGCTGCTGAATATCGACTGTGTTTTCCCTGTCCTCCACGGCAAAAACGGTGAGGATGGGACCATCCAGGGGCTTCTGGAGATGTCCGGCATCCCCTATGTGGGCTGCGGCGTGCAGGCCAGCGCCGTCTGCATGGATAAGGTGGTCACCCACACCATGCTGGATTTAGCGGGGATTCCGGGAGTCAAATGGCGCAGCGCCGTCCCCGCGGACCTGGAGCGTCTGGAAGAGCTGGAGCCCCAGTGGGGCCGGGAGCTGGGCTACCCCATGTTTGTAAAGCCTGCCAACGCTGGTTCCTCCGTGGGGGTGACCAAGGTCAAACAGCCGCAGGAGCTGCGGGCCGCCCTGGAGCTGGCCTTTACCATTGACCGGAAGGCTATCATCGAGGAGGGGGTAGACGGCATTGAGGTGGAGACAGCCGTCCTGGGCAACGACAACCCCCAGGCCGCCGCTGTGGGAGAAATCGTCCCAACCCAGGAATTTTACAGCTATTCCGCCAAATATTCGGACGAGAGCACCGACCTGTATATCCCCGCCCGCATCACTCCGGAGCAGACGGAGGCCATCCGGGAAATGGCCGTTCGGGCTTACCGGGCCCTGGGGTGCGCCGGAATGGCCCGTGTGGACTTCTTTATCCGGCGGGACACTGGGGAGATACTCCTCAATGAGCCCAATACCATTCCCGGCTTTACCTCCATCAGCATGTATCCCAAGCTGTGGCAGTACGCCGGACTGCCTTATCCGGAGCTGATTCACCGGCTGATCCAGCTGGCCTTTGAGCGCGGGAAAAACGAAATCCCCCTGTCCAAATAACCGCCGCGGCCGCGGCAGTAGAGACGTATTGTCACTAAGTGAGTATCTGTGTGCAGAGAGCTGAGGAGGAAGTAGAAAATGACAATCGCCCCGTGTGTTACCTTTTATGGATGCTGCCTGGAGGCAGTAGAATTTTACAGCCGGGTTTTCCCCGTGAAATCCAAAACCGTGCTCTTTTTCCGGGATCTGAACGGACCATTTTCCGGCTGGATCAACCCCCAGAATGAAAACCTGGTTCATTCCGCGACCATTCGCTTCCAATGCGGCACAGTTGTGACCTTTAAGGACTCCCTGGCCATGATTTATAAGGACGGCGAAAACGCCTGCGGCAACAAGGACAACGTGGTCTTTGAGGTGTCGGATTTGTCCTCGGAGGAAATCCAGCACATCTATTCCTCCTTTATGCAGGATAAGGCTGTGGCCAACATTCCCCTGGGCCCCCGCCCCGATAACCAGCTCTACACCAGCTTTATCGACCGGTTCGGCGTGTGCTGGAACCTGACCGGTTCCAGGGATTAGGAACGCAAACCACTACATCAGCAGGAAGAGGAGGAACCCCCTATGCAGCAAAAAAAGCCCTCTTTCCCGTGCCACAGCAGCCATGATAACCGCCCGATTGGTGTTTTTGATTCCGGTCTGGGCGGCCTGACAACCTTTAAGGAGCTGCGCCGTCTGTTCCCTAGGGAGGATATTGTCTACTTTGGGGACACGGGCCGGGTGCCCTACGGCACCAAGAGCCGGGAGATTATCCGGAGGTATGCCCGGCAGGATGTGGAATTTCTGCTCCAGCATCAGGTGAAAATGGTGATTGCCGCCTGCGGGACGGTGAGCGCCAATATTTCTCCGGACTTTGCCGGTTCCATACCGGTGCCCTTTACCGGCGTTGTCGGCCACGCCTGTGCCGCAGCCTGCGCCGCCACCCGGCGCGGCCATATAGGGGTGGCGGCCACCCCGGCTACTATCCGCAGCGCCGCCTATGAAAAGGAGCTGAAGGCCCTGTCCCCCCAGATAAAGGTATCCTCCATTCCCTGCGGGCTATTTGTGCCGCTGGTGGAAAACGGCTTTATCCAGAGGGACGACCCCATCACCCGCCTGACGGTGGAACGTTATCTGGCCCCCATGCGGTCCAGCGGCGTGGATGTACTGATTCTGGGATGTACCCACTACCCGCTGCTAGCGGATATCATCGGGGAGTTCATGGGGCCGGAGGTCACGCTGATCGACTCCGGTAAGGCGGCGGCGGAATATGCCCGGCAGTTCCTGACCGAGCAGGGGATGCTTGCCGCGCCGGATAAGGGACCGGGCGAAAACCGGTTTTTTGTCAGTGATTCGATAGAGGGATTCAGCGAGGTGGCGGAGATTTTTCTGGGAGAAACCATCCGCGGAGAGGTAAGGCAAGTATCTGTCGGCTAAACAGAAGCAGCGCGGATGAACACAAAGAAAAGGACAGGAGGGGCAAAGGGCATGAAAAAAGACGTTCTCATCACCATAAAAGGGGTGCAGACTATAGAGGGGGACCAGGATACGGTGGAGCTGACCACCACCGGCAGCTTTTATCGAAAAAACGACACCTATTATCTCAGCTATCTGGAGACCGCGCCCAGCAGCTTTGAGGGGCATAAGACCACCCTGAAGCTGGAGCAGGAACGACGAATTTCCCTGCTCCGTCACGGGGGAGGGGACTCCTCCTTGGTTGTGGAGCAGGGGGTGCGGCACCAGTGCTGCTACGATACCGGATACGGCTCCATGCTCATCGGCGTATCGGGGAGGAGCATCGAGAACGACATCACCGACGATGGCGGATGCGTCCATTTCCAGTACTCCCTTGACATCAACACCATTCTTACCAGTATTCACGACATATATGTAACGGTAAAAACCTATGAAAATGAGCTGAAAGCGTAATTGACCGGATACCCTTCCGGCTGGACGCCGCTTTCCCAAAGAGGAGGAATATCAAACATGGCAAACCTGATTGCCGTCGCCGAATCACAGGCGAGACAGCTTTTAACGACCGCTTTCCATGCCGCCATACAAAAGGGGCTGCTTCCCCAAGGGGAGGTGCCCCCATTCACCATAGAGATTCCGGCGGACACTTCCCACGGGGACTTTGCCTCCAACGCGGCCATGGTATCCGCGCGGGCCTTTAAAAGCGCCCCACGTAAGATTGCCGAGGCGGTTTGCGAAAGCCTGGACCTGTCGGCCACCTTTTTTGACCGCTGGGAAATTGCCGGGCCGGGCTTCATCAACCTGTTCCTGAAGGATCTGTGGTTTACCCAAACGATAGACTTCGTCCTGGAGGAGCGGGAAGCTTACGGCAGCTCCAACTACGGCAATGGGGAAAAGGTGATGATCGAGTTCGTCTCCGCCAACCCCACCGGCCCCATGCACATGGGCAACGCCAGGGGAGGGGCCCTGGGCGACTGCCTGGCCGACGCCATGAGCTGTGCCGGGTACAAGGTAACAAAGGAATTTTACGTCAATGACGCGGGCAATCAGGTGGCCAAGTTCGGCAAATCCCTGGAGGCCAGGTATTTGCAGCTGCATCTGGGGGAGGACGCGGTGGAGTTCCCGGAGGACGGCTACCATGGCGACGATATCCGGGAGCGGGCCCAGGAGTTTACACAGATACACGGCGACGCCTATGTCAAGGCCAGCCCGGAGGAGAGGCAAAAGGCGCTGGTGGACTACGCCCTGCCTAAAAATATCAAAAAGATGAAGGACGACCTGGGCAAATACCGCATTGTCTACGACGTGTGGTTCCTGGAAAGCACCCTGCACGAAAGCGGGGCGGTCCAGGCCGCCATCGACGCCCTTTCCCAAAAGGGCATGACCTACGAGAAGGACGGGACAATCTGGTACAAGGCCAGCAGCTTCGGCGCGGAAAAGGACGAGGTTCTGGTCCGCAGCAACGGGATACCCACCTACTTTGCGGCGGATATCGCCTACCACTACAACAAATTTGCCGTCCGGGGCTTTGACAGGGTCATCAACGTCTGGGGGGCGGACCACCATGGCCATGTGGCCCGGCTCAAGGGGGCGATGGACGCCATCGGCCTGGACGGGAGCAAGCTGGACATTCTTTTGATGCAGATGGTCCGGCTGATGCGCGGCGGGGAGGCGGTCCGGATGTCCAAGCGCTCCGGCAAGGCCATCACCCTGACCAACCTCATTGACGAGGTGCCGGTGGACGCGGCGCGCTTCTTCTTCAACATGCGGGAACCCAACTCCACCCTGGACTTTGACCTGGACCTGGCGGTGGAGCAGTCCTCCTCCAATCCGGTTTACTATGTGCAGTACGCCCACGCCAGGATATGCAGCATTCTGAAAAACCTGGCGGCGGAGGGGATAGCCTTTAACCGGAACAAGGCGAAGCTGGAGCTTCTGCGCACCGTTGAGGAGCGGGAGCTGATCCGGTTGCTGGCCAGGTATCCCCAGGAAATTATAGAGGCGGCGAGGGGATATGATCCGGCGCGGATTACCCGGTACACCCTGGACCTGGCGACGCTGTTCCACAAGTTCTACAACTCCTGCCGGGTCAAGGGCGAGGAGGAAGGTCTGATGCAGGCCCGGCTGGCGCTGTGCCTGGCGGCGCAGATCACCCTGCGCAACGCCCTGCGTCTGCTGAAAATAACTGCTCCGGAGGTAATGTAGCCAAGCTTCTTTCGGAAATATAAGTCCGGCAAAGCCCCAGAAATTGAGCGTTACAAACGTTCTAATTTCTGGGGTTTATACTTGGTTGCCCTGCTTTTATGTTTTCCTGCGCGGAAGCAATTGAAATCTGCCACCTATTGACAATCAGTATAACATTCAGCAGGCGTCACATTGAGTCAGATTAAATGGAATTTCGCAGACAGAAATAACGGCGTATTAGAATAAAATCTTAAAATCTCCCATAAATTCATTGAAAACAGTGTTTTTACCATTGACTTTTTTCAAAAACATTGTAGAATAAAAGTAACAAATAAAATTTTTATCAGGGGAAAGGTTGGTGTTACCATGAGCTATAAGCAATTGTTTTACTTTGTCTCTATTGTGGAAGCGGGAAACATCTCCGCGGCCGCCAAAAAGCTGAACCTTTCACAGCCTCCCCTCAGCAAACAAATCATGCTGCTGGAGGAGGAGCTTGGCGTTAAGCTGATGGAACGCAGCTCGCGAAAGATTTCCCTGACAGACGCCGGATATCTCCTCTACCAGCGCGCCAAAAATATCGTCTCTATGATGGAGAGCACCACCGAGGAAATGGCGGCCTTTGAGACGGAGCGCCCCCATCTGCTCCGGCTGGGGGTCATTTCCTCCTGCAGCCGTTCGGTGACACAGGATTGTATGGTAGAGTTCTGCCGCCTCCATCCCCATGTCCGCTTTGAAATATCTGAATCCAACACCTATACCCTTCTGGAAATGCTGGACAGGGGAATGCTGGAGGCGGCGGTAGTCCGCACCCCCTTCCACACAGAGGGGCTGGAATGTATGTACGGACAGGAGGAACCGCTGGTGGCGGTGGGAAGCAGCCAATACCTGGGGACATCGGGGAGTCCCATCACCATCCCCCAGCTGGCTGCGCTGCCCATTGACTTTTACCGCAGGTTTGAGCATATCCTCATCCCCGTTTTCCAGGACAACGGGGCGGAGCCTAACTTTTTCTGCAAGAGCGACGACGCCCGCACCCCCTTGATGTGGGCAAAGTCCGGACTCGGCGTGGCGGTGGTGCCCAAGTCCATCAGCATGCTGGTGGAGCAGGACAACCTGGTCACCCGCGACATCGCCTGTAAGGAGCTGGTGACGAGGACCGCTGCGGTATACAAAAAGGATGGGTATATCTCCGAAATCGGAAAGACATTTGTGGATTTCTGGGCAAAGAAATACTGCGCGTAATATTTATTATGCTGTGCGAAGCAAGAGGGCGGCCTCAAATCGGAAAACGATTCCTGATTTGAGACCGCCCTCTTGTTATTTCAGCCGACCGCGGGCCGCTGCTACTCCCAATTTACACCGCAGTTCTCCAGCGCCTTGCGGAATTTCTTTTTCACCGTCGCCATACGGGAGCGCAGAGTGGAGGCGGGCACCGCCAGTATCAGCTCCATCTGCAGGCTGGTCAACCCCTGCCACTTGTAGGTCAGCAGCTCCCGCTCCGCCTGGTCCAGCATCTGGAACGCCTGCTGTATGGGAATTGCCTCCACACAGTCCTCCGGGTTCCCGTAGGGGGAAGGGTCCGAAATGACGCTTCTGCAATCCTCCAGCGTGCCCCCATAGGGGAGGGCCCGCTGCTTTTTCCGCAGCCAGTCGTTTTTCACATTGGCCACAATGCTGAAAATCCACGCCTTCCGCTGTACCGGGGTGAAATACGGGTTTTCCCTGAGATACCTCCACACCTTTTCAAAGGTCTCCTGGCTCAGCTCCTCCGCCGTAAAGGGATCGCGGAAGCAGGACATAAAGTAGGCGTATACAATTTTCTGGTTTTCCTCATATAAGGAGCGGAACAGCTCTTCCGCAGAATTCCCATAGAGCATTTTTGCTTCTATCCTTTCCCGTCGGAGACATCAATCCTCGGACTTGATTTCCACCAGCTCATTTACCATCGATGTGGTGGCCTTGAGGTAGGGGAGCAGCCCCTTGTATGCGCGGAGCGTTTCCGCCGCCAGTATCTTCAGTTTTTTCTCCATCATCATCTCCGGGGTGACGTCCTCTGCAAAGCTCAGCTCTTCGCCCAGTATCACCGTTCCCTCCGGCATGTAGGAGAGGGTGGCGGCGTCGATATCCAGATTTTGGACCATTTTCAGCTTGCTGCTGTCAAACTCCTCATAGAACAGCGTGCCGTTGATGCTCAGTTCAAGGTTGCCCATATGGCGCAGGCTGGAGTGGAGCAGGCACACCCCGTTGGCGTGGAGCACAATGGAGACATCTTCCTTCACCCCCGGCAGCTCCGGTATGATGCAGACCCCGTTGACCTTTATGATTACAGAGGTTTTGGGGACCTGTTCCATGATGAATACGCCGTTGGCCCGCTGAACCTTATAGGGCACCGGCTCCCCGTCCTTCAGGTAGATGGTCTTTCCGATATTGCTCCTGGGGATGGCGGCAATGGCGAACTGCACCTCCGGGCTGGCGTCTGTGGGGAGCACCAGGACAGAGATATCGTTGATTTTCTGTATCTTTTGGAGGGCCTCCACGCTTTTGACCTCCCGCAGGTCCAGGATATCCATGCCGCTGTACTTGACGGCTTTGTCAATCTCCGCCTCCAGCTGGGCATAGTCGATTTCCTCCTCCAGGGAGGCGCGGATTACCCTGCCTATCCCCTTTTTGGGGATGCTCATAATGGCATTGCACACGTCCATCTGCCCGTCGGAGGGGACGATCAGGACGTTGACCCGCTTGATCTCCTCAATGGCCTCCGCCGTCTCCACCGTGGTGATGGTCCGCAGGTCCAGCACTCGGATGTCCTTGTATACTACCTGCTTTTTGAGGTACTT
>Ga0209064_1003630_pt1 | contig 13098 bp, 7 predicted proteins | sample Inofromicrocosms_FD_187498 | JGI IMG/M metagenome (GOLD analysis project Ga0209064, IMG submission 187498) | Mouse cecum microbial communities from Vienna, Austria - Inoculum for glucosamine and mucus D2O microcosms (SPAdes) (version 2) | ecosystem: Host-associated > Mammals > Digestive system >... | reverse complement strand
TAGATGGTTTCAAACAAACCATACAAGAGAAAATGAAAGAAGTAGTTTCAAAAGTAGAAGGGAGAAAAACAAGTAAAGTATGAAAAAGATTTATCTTGTTTTAACATATACAGGCACATGGCTTGCCAAAATCATTCGCCAGTATACCAAAAAGGAATATTCCCATATTTCCATTTCTTTGGATGAAAACTTGCAAAGAATGTATTCTTTTGGAAGACACCACCCATATATCTTCTTTTGGGGAGGGTTTGTCCACGAGTCCGTCCATTATGGAACATTCAAACGTTTTTCCAAAACGAAAGCAGCCATTTATGAAATGGAAGTAACCGAAGAACAATATGAGAAAATAGCAGAGGAAATCAATGTATTCAAAAAGCAAAAAATGCTTTATCACTTCAACATCTTAGGACTTTTTGGAGTTGCCTTTCATAAAAGGCGTATCAAGAAAAACTACTATTACTGTGCGGAATTTATCCGCCATTTATTTGAAAAAGCAGGGGTTTTACAAGAACCAATGCCGGAGGTTATTAAACCAGAAGACTTTCAGAAATTGCCAGGACTTCACCAAGTATATGAAGGAAATCTCAAGGTATACCAAGGGAGAAAAGACGAAGAAAGAAGCATCAAAAGGAAAAAAAGAAAAGATAACGGAACTGTCTAAGAGTTTCCGTTATCTTTTTTTAAGTAATGATAGTATACATACAATTTATTTAGGAACGATTGAGCTACATTTTTCATAAGATATTGTTCTTCAGTCAAATCTTGTGAAGTGGTATATTCTTCTCCTGAAAAAGTGGATACAAAAGAGTCTTCCAATACATCACAAAAATGGTTATAGGCAATATCTTCTGGCGAGGTATCCAGTGCCAATCGAATTAACTTTTGAATATCGCTAATGGTATAAACTTGCTTCAAAAAGGTAATTACAAAAAGTTCAGCAATATGCAAGCGGGTATATTTTTTCTTAACTGGTGCTGCCATAATTTCATGTTTGACATAGTTGTTAATCATGGTTTTGGTAATGCACGGTTCTTCTAAAACAGGACGAAAAGTCTCTGGGATGGTTTCATTCATATAATTCAAAACTTGGTCCATATATAAATCAATATTCGGTAGTTCACTCCAACGAGGGATGTGAACCTTTGGAACAGATAATTCTAGCATTGGTTTCACCTCTAGCATAAATTTGACATTATCATAACATTTTTTGAACTATGAGTCAAATCTATTGCAGTTATTTCTGTCTTTTGATAACATAGTATAGAAGACTAGATTGTGGGAGGATGAAATGGAGAAAAGAAAGCCGAGACGAATCAAAGAAGTCGCAAATGTAAAGGAATTGTTAAAAGAGGCTGTAGAAAATTATGGCAACGAAGATGTATTTCAAATTAAACTGTCGCCAGTTACACAAAAAAAGGATATCCAATATCGAACCGTAACTTACCAAACGTTATGGGATGAAGTAATGGCATATGGAACCAAGTTATATGACCTAGGACTCAAAGAAAAGCGTGTTGCAATTCTAGGAAGAAACCAATACGGTTGGGTCGTAGCGCATCTTGCTAATTTATTAGGAGGAATGGTATCCATTCCATTGGATAAAGACTTGCAAGACGAGGAGTTAGAAAGTTCCCTTGTACGAAGCAAAGCAGAGGTTTTTGTGTTTGATGCCAAATACATGGATAAAGTCCAAAAAATCCAACAAGAAAAGAAAACGCAAGTGAAAACGTTTATCTGTATGACACCGCTAGAAGGATATATCGACTTGCCAAGTTTGATTGAGCAAGGAAAAGAATTGGTGGCAAAAGGCAAAACAGAATTCTTAGATTATGAACCAGATGGAAAGAATATGAGTATCTTATTATTCACTTCTGGAACGACTTCAAAATCCAAAGCCGTTATGCTTTCTCAATATGGAATTGTAACCAATATTTATGATATGCTTTTAGTGGAAAACTTTTATGAAGGAGATGTCAACATTGCCTTCTTACCATTTCACCACATTTTCGGCTCAACCTGTATGCTGGTCATGCTAGCAGCAGGCGTCAAAACGGTATTCCCAGATGGACTTCGATATATTCAAACCAATTTGAAAGAATATGGTGTTAGTGTATTTGTTGGAGTACCAGTCTTAATCGACAAAATGTATAAAACGATTGAAAAAGAGATTGAAAGACAAGGAAAAACAAAACTCATTCAAGTAGCAACCAAAGTGAGCAATTTCCTTCTAAAACTCCATATCGATATTCGACGCAAGCTATTCAAGCAAATTTTAGATGCACTCGGTGGAAGATTAAGGTTTGTGGTATCTGGTGGAGCACCATTGGATAAACGAACAGCCGAAAAATTTGGCGAGTTTGGTATCTATATTGTACAAGGTTATGGCTTAACCGAAACTTCTCCAGTGCTTGCAGCAGAAGACGAGAAGCATCACAAAAGTGGTTCGATTGGAATTCCAATGAAACATGTTACCATTGAGATTGTCAATCCAGACGACAAAGGAATTGGAGAAATGCGTGCCAAAGGTCCAAATGTGATGTTGGGATATTATGAAAACGAAGAATTAACGAACGAAGTGCTAAAAGATGGCTGGTTCTATACAGGCGACTTGGCTTACCGCGACAAAGATGGCGTTATCTTTATCACAGGTCGTAAAAAAGATATGATTGTACTTCGTAATGGAAAAAAAGTATTTCCAGAAGAATTAGAACTCTTAATTGGCCGCATCAAGGGTATAGAGGAGTCCATGGTATTTGGTATGCCAGAAGAGGATGATGAAAATGATGTGAAGGTATATGCAAAAGTGGTATACTTGCCAGAAGTTATGAAGGAAGCCTATGGACTAGAAGATGAGGATGCTATCCATCAAAAAATCTGGGAAGAGATTAAAAAAATTAACCAGACCTTGCCACCATACAAGTATATGAAAGGGCTTATCACCACAAAAGAGCCATTGATTAAAACAACAACCAATAAAGTAAAAAGACAAGAAGAAATGAAACTAATTTTGAAATAGAGAGGAAAAGTAGATGGGAAACCATTTACTTTTTTTCTTGCAAAATAGGAGAAAAAAAGAAAAACCTATGATATAATCAGGCTGATAAAAAAGTGAATTTTGAGAAAAGGAGAAAAACACTGTGAAATTAAATGAAAACATACCACTTGATTTCAAGAAAAACTGGAAATTCTTTACGATTTTAGTCGTTTCCGTATTGCTCATGCTACTATTTACAACCTATATTGTATCCGTAACGAATAAACTCTATGATATAACAGATGTAAAAAAGGCAACAGGGGTTGTAGAAGAAGTAACAATAGGAACTGTACTAGAAGAACAATTTTTAGCAATCGAAGATAATTTAGAAAAAGTAATTGTGCACTTTGAACCATATGCTGACGATTTATCCTGTGGTGGAGAGGTAACCATCGGAATAAAAGACGAAAGCGGAATGGTTCTAAAAGAAGAAAAGATAACGAGAAACCATATCAAAAACAAAACCAATTATGAAATGAAATTCCAAAAACAAGCCAAATCTTTTGGCAAGCAATATACCATTTTTATTCGTTTTGAGGAATTGCAAGGAAAAGAGAAATTTTATACACTTGCCATGACCGATAAAAATGAAGCCAAAACAGATAAATTCTATTATAACGGGGAACTACAAGAAAACCAGGCGATAATTTATCAAAGCCTTTATCGTAACCAAGATAAGGTAACGCTTCTTGGTATTACACTTTTCCTACTCATCTCATTTGTTAGTATTTTATCCGGTATCCTGCACTATAAGAAAAATTGGAAAGTAGAAAATATATTCTTGTTAGTAGTTCCAGCCATTTCGGTAATGTTTATGCTAACGATGCCAACCTTGAAAAATCATGATGAAAGATGGCATTGGTTACGAGCTTATGAAGTAGCAGAAGGACACTTGATGACACCAATTGACGAAAATGGGGTACAGGGTTCCGAAGCTCCACAAGGGGTAAATGCTTTTGCAAACTTGAGTTGGAGAAAAATTACTTATGACCGCCTAAGATTAATTGCAGAAATGCGTTTATCTAAAACGGAAACCGAAAGAATTGACCCATACACGGATGCTTTTTACTCCTTTGTTTCCTATATTCCACAAGCATTGGGCATTAAATTAGGAAGTTTGGTTACCAACCGAGTGTATTTCATTACCTATGCGGGAAGAATGATGAATTTAGCAGCAGCAATGGCAATGCTTTACTTTGCAATAAAACTAATGCCGTTTGGAAAAAAGTTATTGCTCATTCCTGCCATGATACCGATTGCAATTGAGGGATTTTCTTCGTTATCCCCAGACGCCATTACAATCTCAATGTCCTTCTTATTTATTGCTTATATATTCCATTTGGCATTTGGAGAAAAGACAAAAGTAGAGTGGAAAGAAAAGGCAATTTTACTGGTGATGTCCATTGTAATTGCCCTAAGCAAGATTGTGTATTTGCCATTAGTAGGATTGATTTTAATCATACCAAAAGAAAAATTTAAGCAAGGTAGCCAAAAATGGAAAGTGATTGATTTTGCTATCATTGCTGTTGTTGCGACGATTGTTAATCTCATTTGGCTTGCAATTGCAGGAAAATATCTAGCCGTTTTCCAAGAAGGGGCTTCCAGCGTCAAGATTATGCAAGCAATCCAAAATCCAATTCAGTTTGGGCAAATGATTTTATTTAGCATTATTTATGGACAAAGTACCAATACCCTTTCTTTATTTGGAACCGAACTAGGCTATTTTGAATTTGTGAAAACCTATGCTATCGTACCATATGTTCTCATTGGGCTATATCTATTTATAGCGGTAACAGATAGCAAGTTGAAAGACAAACTAAAAAGATATCAAGTGGTATGGATTTTATTGGTTATTCTTGCCACCATATTACTTCTCTTCATGAGTCTCTATGTGCACTGGACAGCAAGTGGTTCCGCATATATCCAAGGAATTCAAGGAAGATACTTCCTACCAATTCTTCCACTTGTTATGCTACTCATAGGACATCGTTTCAAAAAAGTACAATCCACGTATCCAGAAGAGAAAATTAACAAAGTGGTTGGAATAACAGGATTACTAATCAACCTATTTGCTATTATGCAAATTGTAATTTCCAACGTTAGTGTTACGTAATCAAAAAGATAAAAAGGGCTATGTAGCATAGCCCTTTTTTGCTGGTTATTTGGTAGGAGTGCCAAGGTTTCCTACATCTCTTGTTAACCTATTACTAGGTGCGTGGAAGGCACGAAAATTTTCCACCTCAAATGTATTCTAATTATAGCATTTTTATTCATTTTTGTAAATGAACGAATGACAAAAGTATTCCCAAGAAAAAAATAAAAAAATTTCAAAAAACTACTTTGTATTTTTATTCTGTTGTGGTAGAATAGCCATAGAATGAAAAAGAAAACCATCCCAATGGGGATTTTACAAAAGAAGTTATTGGAGAATTTCCATATAACTTCTTTTTGCCATTTATACCAATGGAGGAAATACCATGAAAAAAGAAGAGAGAAACGAGATTAAAAGCCGTATGTTAGCAGGAGAAACGGTAGAAGAAATCTTGCAAGATGCCAAATTCCAAGGAAGAGAGGAAGAGTTACGAAAAGTAGCGAGTAATTACCAAAGACTTAGCCTTGTCGCAAAAGGTATGCCATATACTGAAATCGCAAGACAAGAACTCTTAGCCAAAGGGATTAAAAACCCAGACAAACAGCAAATAAAAGGAATATATAAAGCGGTAGCAGTAATCGCAAGTGTTGGAAAATTAGTAGAACCAGTAAGAGCCAAAAGAGAAGAAGTAAAACGAAGATTAGCAGAAGGGCAAAGTGTGCAAGAAATTGTGGCCGACCGAACGCTTAATGTATGTGAAGAAGCCGTAAAAGCATGGCAAGAAAAGGACAAGAAAGCGAAACCACAAAAGAAAGAAAGAGCAAAAAAAGCAGAGAAACAAGTCAAGAAAAGAACGCGTCCAACCAAAGAAGAAAGAGAACACATCATTACGCAAATTTTGCTCGGTAAATCCTCAGAAGAAATGAGCCAAATGGAAGAAGAATTAAAAGGACTTTCACAAGAAGGTATCCAACAGGTTTGTCAAGAGGAAACTTGGGTAATCGATGCCATACGTTTAGTAGATTATGAAACGATTACAGAAGATATGGGAAGAAGCAAAGATAGTGTCCGAAACTCTGCACGAAATAAGAGTTCTCAAGGAGAAACGATTGCCCAAATTCGAGCACGAAAAAAAGAACAACTAGAGGAACGTATCCAAAAAGAGGGAAAAGAAAAGATTGAAACAATCGCACAAGAATTAGAAATTGACCTTGCAGTAGCCCAAAGAATAGCAAGCCAGTGGCAGCCAACAGAAGAAAAGGGGAAAAAGAAAATTCGCCGAAGAGAAGATAGCTTAGCGGTTGTCGAACAAATGCTAAAGGGGAAAACACCAGAAGAAATTGGACAAATGGATGAATTTCGAGGATTTTCATTCGCCAGTATTCAAGCCCTTTGCCAAGAAAAAGCATGGATGAAAGATGCGTTAAGATTGGTGCCATATACTAGAATTGCACAGGAAATTTCGGTCCGTAATGCACAAGTTTACAAAGACGGGAGAGAATACACCATAGATGGAAAAAGTCTGACCCAAATCCGTATGGAAAAAGAAGCAGAAGTACAACTAGCCTTGCAAGAGGAAAACGATGTAGAAAAAATCGCTACACAGTTCCAAGTAGATCTAGCAGTTGTTTTGGAATATCAACAAATGCAAGCAAAGAAAACAGAACAAAAAAGCCAGCAATCCATACGAGCAAGTAGCCAAGAAGTAAGAGATAAAGTATTGGACCAACTATTAGATGGAAAAACGCCAAAAGAAATTAGTGAGATGGAAGAATTTCAGCACTATACCCTAGAAAGTCTAGAGGCATTTTGCCAAAACAAAACTTGGATGATACTAGCCCTACAGTTGGTATCTTATGACCAAATTGCGGAACAAATGGGGATAAAAAAGAACAGTGTAAAGGCTGCCGGTTTTTCAACGACTTATCAAGGAAAAAGCATCAATCAAATGAGAAAAGAAAAGAGAGAAAAACTAAAAGAGGGCATCGAAAAAAGAGAAAAATCAATCGAAACTTTGGCACAAGAACTGGGCATTGATTTAGAAGTAGCAAGAGAGGCACTACGAAAAGCGGAACAAAAACAGAAAAAAGCAGAGCGTGCAGGAAGAGGCAAAAGACCTGTAGCAGAAAAGAAAGAAGAAAGCCCAGAACCACAATTTCAGCTAAAACTAGAATCAGAGCTAGAATTAAAGCCAGCACCGAAACCAGAACCAGTAGTAGTATCAGCACCAGTACCAACCCCAAGACCGATACCGAAACCAACCCCAACTCCAGTGCAACAATCTACACAGCCAACCGTAAGTAGAGAAGAAAGAAAACAAGCCGTACAAAAAAATTCAGCCTATCTACGTATGCGTATTATGCAAGGAAAATATGAGCGTAAAAAACAAGGTGAAGATAAGCAAAAGAAGGAACAAACGGTGGCAGGGGCAGTTCAAAGCGAAAAAGAAAGAGAACTTATTGAAAAAACATTAGCAAGTATGGAAGCAAGAATAGCAGAAGCGGAGCAAGAAATAAGCAGACTCGAAAGAAAAACAATCATGCAAGCCTTGTACCAAGAAATAAAGGTGCTAGAACAACATACCCTTGTTTCCGCTCAAGCAGAGAGATTTCGCAAAATCATGTATAGTAATGCAATGGATTTATATATGCATGCCTGCGGACCAGAACCACATGCTCGAATGGAACGTATGCAAAGAGCAGCAGACCGTAAAATGATTGGTGCGATTGAAGTAGAAGCTGAGCTAACAAATGATCTTCAAAAATTGCAAAGTTTTGCAAGTCAGCTATATAGCCTAAAAGGACAAAACTCTTTTGTCAAAGAAAGGTTATCTAGTATTATTAACAATAAAATGACAAAAATACGTAGCGAACAAGCCGTTTATCGCTTGTATCATGAAGTGCCACCAGAAATTGAGCAAATTATTGCAGGAGTTGCTTCCGGAAATTTAGATGTCGAAAAGGCAAATGAAACCATAGAGGCTCTTGCAGAACAAAAAGTAGCCAATCATCCAGCAAAGGGACGTTTTGCTTTAACCAAAGAACAACAAAGACGACAAATTCAAATGCAAATCCGAGGAGTGCTTTCCAAACAAGCAGAGCGTTTTCCAATTCAGGCTCCAGAGGTAACCTATCGATTGCTACAACAGATTGGAATTCAAGAAACGATGCTGAACGTAAAAGCGATTGTAGAAAACCAAGTTGAACGAAAAAGATTTACAGAGGCTAAGGCATTTTGCAATGTATATGGAAGAGCAGATAATGGTTCGACAAAAGTAGATTTTTATGGAATTCGCAATCAAATTCGTAACGCAGAAATTGGAGATTTAGTGCTACGTGGCATACAAAAACAAATTTCACCAGAAGGAGCAGCCAAGTTCTGGGAAACCCTAGAAACAGGAATACGAATGGGAAATGTGAAGCTATCTCAAGTCGTTTTAGGAAAAACAGCAGATGGTACAACAGACATTACCCTTGCAGATATATGGCCAGATCATCAAAAACAACAAAATCGATAAAAAAGAGAAGATACTTTCAAGCAAGAGAGTATCTTTTTTTCGTAGAAATGTATAAAAAAAGAAGGGAGCGAAAGAATAACCAAAGGAGGAAGAAAAATGAAATCAATTTGGCTAACGGGAAAAGAAAAAACACAAATCAATCAAGTACAGAAAACAGGGAAAACAGAGGTCTGTATTATTGGTGCAGGAATTTTTGGCTTAAGTACAGCTTATTACCTAAGTAATGCAGGTGTGGATTGTCTTGTTATTGACCAAGATGGAATTGCTTGTAAAACAACGGGGCATACAACCGCAAAGATTACCAGCCAACATGGACTCATTTACCACTACCTTGTCAATACTTATGGACTGCATTTTGCGAAACAATATTTTACGGCTAACGAAAGTGCGATTGGAGAGATTGAAAGAATTATCCAAGATAATCAGATTGCTTGCGATTTCTCTCGCAAAACACATACTATGTATACCAGAAGCATTAGCGATAAAAAGAAAGTAGAGGAAGAAATCCAAGCCTTAGAGCAAATTACCAAGCAGGCAGGAGAGGTAACGGAAACAGAACTTCCCTTTCCGATTGAATTGGGCGTTTGTATGAAAAATCAAGCACAGTTCCATCCCATCCAATATGTATCTGGACTAGCACGTGTTATCCAAGAAAAAGGTGGAAAAATCTATTTGGATACACATTGTTATCAGTTGGAGAAGGAAAAAGATGGCTACCATATTGCAACCAATCAAGGGGAAATCATAGCCAAAAAAGTGGTACTTGCTACTCATTATCCGTTCCTTCGCTTTCCTGGCTGGTATTTCCTTAAAATGTATCAATCTACTTCGTATGCGATTGGTATTTCAACCAAAAAACAAATTCCCTCCAATCTGTATTTACAAGTAGAAAATCCGAAACTATCCTTCCGTCCAGCGGTAGATAATGAAGGACGAGAAATCTTAATTCTAGGGGGATATGGACACAAAACAGGAAAGGCTGTAACCAGACAAATGACTTATGGGAAACTAGAACAAACAGCCAAGCAATTTGACCCAGATTGCGAAATCCGCTATTGGTGGAGTACACGAGATTGTGTTACATTAGATAAAATCCCATATATTGGACAATTCTCTAATTTCTATCCAGATATCTATGTTGGAACTGGTTTTAATAAATGGGGAATGACGTCAAGCAATGTAGCGGCTAGAATAATATATGACGCCATATGTGGAAAGGAAAATCCGTATGCAGAAGTATTTACTGCAACGCGTATGAAACCAATTCAAAACCGTGGAGAAGTGAAAAATATGTTAGTTGACTCTGCCAAAACAATCGTTGGAAGACGTTTGCAAAGAGCAGATTTAACGTTAGCAGACATTTCGCAAGGAGAAGGTGGAATAATTGCTTATCAAGGAGAAAAAGTAGGGGTATATCGAGCAGAAGATGGAAAAATCTATGGCGTAAAACCAGTATGTACGCATTTAGGCTGTTTACTAAATTGGAACGGAGCAGATAAAACATGGGATTGCCCTTGCCATGGTTCAAGATTTAACTATGATGGAAAAAATTTGTATGACCCAGCGATTGAGCCATTAGAAAAGGTAGAGGTGCAAGAATAGAGGATTACGGTGAAGAAACTGTTTGACAATCGAAAAAAGAGATGGTAAAATAAGGATATAAAAAAGAGGCAAGGAAATATCCTTACCTCAATGGGTTTATTTTTGATTGGAGTTCCTGGTACGAACTTCAATTTTTTTATTGCCTTCTTGAGCCTTTAGATATGTATTGAAGCCTAGACTAGTAAGAAAAGCAAAAACAAATCCGATGGCTAAAATGACTAAAGTTGTCCCAAGAAATAGCATTGCAATAAACTCGGTTGACAATCCAATCACCTCCTCTTTCGTACGAGTTAAACTGCGAATAGTAGGTGCAGTTTATCAACAGTTGTTGCTGTTGACCAGCAGAGCAACTGCTGATGAATACACCTACCAATAAGAGGAGAAAAAATAACCCAGACAGAATATACCATAAAATGGAAACGAAGACAAGAAAAACTGGTAAAAAAAGTAAGAAAGACAAAAAGCGACAAAAGTAGATAAAAAGCAACAAACAGGCAAATGGAGAAACGATAACCATCTGCCTGTTTGCAGTAATGTGGTCTTTTTGGAAAGAAATAAAACAAAAAACCGTATATATGGTATGACTAGTAACAATAGTCGTACTGATTATCCTTGCAGGCATAACGCTCAATGCAGTCATAGGAGAAAACGGCATTATTCTGCAAGCAAAAGAAACCAAAAACCTAGTAACGAACGAAACAACCTATGATAATGCCCAACTAGCCCAACTGCAAAATGAGCTGAAGGATAACGGCTTGTATAGTGGTATAGGGATTATACCAGGCACCGATACAGGTGGAGGTTCTGAGGGAGGAGAAAATGGAACTCATACCAACCAAGGAGGAACAAACCAGGGTGGACAAACCAACCAAGGTAGCAACACCAATACAGGAACAGGAGATAACTCAAGTGGAAATGCAACGGTAAAACCAATTAACACGCAAAACCAAAATCCAGGTGGAGGAACCTTAGTAGGTGGCAAAACGGACGAAGACCCACTTATCTATGTGGTATCAGGAGAAGAAATAGCAGCCAGTTTCTATCAAAGTGATGTAACTATCCAAATTTACACCAATGATAGAACCAAGAAAATAAAATATATCTTAACAACAACTGTACCAGAAATCAGCAACGAACTTTATCCAAGTGGATTGGTAAGGGAGTTAGATATTGAAAATGGCGGAACATTGACGTTTACGAAAAATGGAGAATATACCATAACAGCCTATGCTTATGATACAGCAGGAAATAAATCTAATCCAACCATAATGTGGCTCAAAAGAGAAATAGGAGGAAGTACAACAGGAGGAATAACGGTAAGTATCGCCAGTGGAAATGAGGGAGCAAATAAATGGTACACCAGTAATGTAACACTAAGAGTACTTAGTACCGATACAGGTTCTAAGAAGGTAAAATATAGAGTAAGAGGAACAGCAACGAGTACAGGACAAATAGGAGATGTAGAAGTAACAGGAGTAGGAGCCTTTGACTCAGACGAAGTAGAGATAACCAATGGAACGACATTTAGAATAGTAGCAGATGGAACATATAGTATTACAGCCTATTCCTATGATGCAGGAGGAATGAGATTATCTTCAAGTGAAGTATTAACATTAAAGAAAGATGCAACAAGACCAACGATAAAATCTTATACAGGAGAACAAATACCAGGACAAGGATTTAAGGTAAAAGTGCAAGCAGAAGATACAGGATCAAAATTAACAAGTAATGCGTATACCTATCGACATAAAGAAAGTACAAGCCTAGCAGATTATACAAGTGAAGTAAGTAAAGATGCAGAAAAACTATATACGGGACTAAATCAGCAAAAAACATATGATATGTATGTAATGGTAACAGACGAAGCAGGAAATGTAGCGATAACAGATGTGATAGCAAAACCATCCCTATGGATAAGTAATAATATCACAGTAGGAGAAACAGTAAGTAATGGAGTAGAAGGAGCAAGAAAGTATAGTAGAAGTGATACAATAGAACTAAAATTTAGAGGGCAAGATAGTAACAATGTAGATATTATGAAGACAACGTATCAAGTCTTAGGAACAGTAGATAAAGAGGGAAGTATAGCAGGAAACAGTGTAACAGTAGGACAACAACTTAGCGATGAGTATGCCATAAATGATAAAGAAACAAGAACGATTGCATTACAAGCAGATGGAAACTGGACAGTAAAGGTACATAACTATAACAAAGAGGGAAAATTAGTAACAACAAATATAGTGGAAGTAACAAGAGATATAACAGTACCTACAATAACAAATATAGCAAAAAAGATAACTACTACTTCATGGACAGCAACAGTAACAAATAATGACTTTGGAGCAAGTGGACAGGCAACTGGTGGAGGATACACATACTATGTGAACAATACAAACGAAGGAAGTAAAACAGCAAATACACATGGACATACAGTGAATTGGACAACGAAGCCAAATTTATCTAGTATAAAAGTAGTAACAAAAGATAAGGCAGGAAATACAAGCGAAAAGACAGTATCAATAACATATACAGCAAAAGATTTTGCTTATACAGGTTCAGCACAAAGTTATACAATTCCTAAAACAGGTGCTTGTATCCTTGAAGTATGGGGAGCACAAGGTGGTAGTGGCTCGTATGATGGCAAGAATGGGGTTGGTGGTAAAGGAGGTTACTCGGTAGGGGTATTCTCTATTAATAATAGCCATGTTATTTTTGCTATGGTAGGAGAACAGGGAAAAATAAGTAGTAATGGAAGCTTTAATGGGGGAGGAGGGTCGTATAATGGACAAGGCGGTGGCGGTGGTGGAACGGACTTTAGAATAATTGAAAATGACTTAAATCATAGAGTAGTTG
>Ga0209064_1003623_pt1 | contig 13118 bp, 12 predicted proteins | sample Inofromicrocosms_FD_187498 | JGI IMG/M metagenome (GOLD analysis project Ga0209064, IMG submission 187498) | Mouse cecum microbial communities from Vienna, Austria - Inoculum for glucosamine and mucus D2O microcosms (SPAdes) (version 2) | ecosystem: Host-associated > Mammals > Digestive system >... | reverse complement strand
AAAAAAACAAGATTTTGATAACAGGATAACCTTTTGACATACAGACATAGAAAAATTACCCGCTCCGGACTGAAGCGGGTAAGGGAGGATGTGCTCTTTATTTTAGTTTAAATGAAAGAGCCGTGTTGAAAGTGAGTCATGGTATTTGATTCAATCGCAAAGATAATAAATATTAATAAAATCACAAAATTTATGTTATTTTAAAACCTACTTGGCTTAATCAGTTTTGTAAATAATAGAGTATTAATTATCTTTGCAAGATAAATAAGTAAACTTGCTTACTTGTAAATAAGTTTGAAAACAAATATGTAAACTTGTAAACATGGTTAAGATTATAGCAGTCGTGAACCACAAAGGAGGAGTCGGCAAAACAACGACCACCGTAAACTTGGGAGCGGCTCTTTCTCGTTTAGGAAAACGTATTCTATTGGTTGATATGGATAGCCAACAGAACCTAACAACCTCTCTCATGAAAGAAGAGGATGTAACGAAATCAATATTTGACAGTCTCATGCAAAATGAGCCGCTGCCGATAGTCAGAATCTCCGAAGGATTGGACCTATGTCCATCTGAACTTGCATTGGCAGCAGCAGAACTGCATTTGCAAGCCCGTATTGGAAGAGAGAGTATTCTGAAGAAGTTGCTCAATAGGGTACGAGATGATTATGATTTCATCTTCATTGATTGTCCGCCCTCTTTGGGGTTGTTCACCATCAACGCACTTGTTGCAGCAACAGATGTATTTCTTCCATTGACCGGGGAAACTCTCCCGTTACGAGGAATCATAATGCTCGATGAGACTTTAAACGACGTGATTCAAAATGCAAATTCGGATCTAAAGATAACCGGGGTAATTATCCAGCGGTACAATAACCGTAAACTCAACAATGAGGTGATTGAGGCGATAACCTCCAAGTTTGGGGCTAGGGTATTTGATACCAAAATTAGAGAATGTATAGCCCTCGCCGAAGCCCCAGCTGCACATTGTTCCATATTCGATTATGACAGTAAGAGCAATGGAGCATCTGATTATATGGCATTGGCTAATGAAGTTCTGATGAAGTTAAGTTAAAGAAGATTTGTAAATAAGATTACTTGTTTATAAGTAAACAAGTAATCAAATAAACAATATAACGATGGCAAAGCGCAAATACAGCCTGATGGGAGAGGTGCAAAAGTCTTCGTCAACTATAGAGCCTGATGCACAACCCTGTCAATGTGAGACAACGGAAAACGCAACGCCGAGTATTAGCGTTGCCTCGGTGAATGAAAAGCCAGCAGAAATCCGTGCTACGTTCATAGTCTCTCCCAATTTGATAAGAAAACTAAAATTAATAGGGATGTTGGAGAATCGGAAGCACAAGGATGTCATTAACGAGGCATTATCTGTATTCATATCCAAGTGGGAGTCCGAACATCCAACAGTAGATCTTATGCAGATTGATAATTTGGCAAAAGGATAGATGAGTAAACTTGTAAATATAGTTACGAGTTTACTAAATTACAAATAAACTAATTCATATCAAAATCCGTTATGGGGGATTCTTCCCATAATGGATTTTGATACTTAACCGCATTGTGCTATCTTTGCAAAAGTGTAAAAAAAATATATTGATAATATACGCCCCCCCGTATGGGGCACGAGGAACGAGTGCCCCTCTGTTCAAAATTTTAGATTATGTATATAGATTTTAGTAAGGTTGACATGAATAATTTTGATTTCGATACTCTTTCTGCGGATGAGTACCGGGAGTTCCTTCAGGCTTGGTCGGATTATCATGGTCGGATGAATCGTGTTTCTGTGGACGTGTTGGAGCAGGAGTTTGAGCGTAAATCCGATTATCTTCAGTGTGGGGAGCATTATGAATTGTCAGAGCTTTATCCTGATGAGTTTGTTGAGTTGTTGTTTGAGAGGAAAGCCTTTGAACAGGGTGAGGGGATTATTCCTTTTGAGGAAGTACAGAGTTATGAATACCAGTTGTGGTTGAAGCAGAAGATTCGGAACAATGCTTTGAGGTCAGAGTCTTCCTTTTCAGACGATGAACAGTCAGACAAGATTGACTACAGTGGTTATCGTATGTGGAGATATAATCCTGTGGTTTTCTACAAGGATGGAAAGAAGAACAGGCATCGGTTGTTGCTGAAGGATGATGGTGAGAGTTTGAGTTTCCTTAATGGGAGAGACTTTGCTATATTGTCCCCGGTGACTTATGTAGGGCGTACCAACTCTTATAGGAACGCTCGGTTTCTTTATGCCTTTGCGATAGATCTTGACGGTGTGAGTATGCACGAGGTTCGGATGTTGTTGCGAGGTATGACAACAGGGGTTTATCCGGTTGCCAACATTATAGTGAATTCTGGGCATGGGATTCACGTGTATTATCTGTTGAAGCGTCCGATTGAGATGTTCGCCACTCGCCTTGAAGCGTTGAACAAGATGAAACGAGGTTTGACAAAGATTGTGTGGCTCGTGTCAAAACTCGGAGCTGAGAGGGCGCAGGTTCAGAGTGTGGTGCAGGGCTTTCGTGTGCCGGGCACCAAGACAAAGTTCGGCAAACCAATCCGGGCGTTCTGGAATCGTTCTGCGCCTATGCACACGCCGGAGGAATTGAACAGTTTTTTAGGGCGTGCTTTCAGTTTGACTGATGAGGAACTTGGACAGATAACTGACAAGACACCTCATAATCCGTCCCGTGTGACGCTGAAAGAGGCGCAGGAACGATGGCCGGAGTGGTACGCCTCCCGAGTTATCGGACGCAAGAGAGTTGGCAAGAAATGGCAGCTCAACCGTGGTCTGTATGATTGGTGGCTGAATATCCTTAAAGATGGTCAGCAGGTGGAAGTGCATCACCGGTACTGGTGCATTCTCACATTGGTTGTCTATGCCGTCAAATGTGGTGTACCCCGTGATGAAGTCCTTGCAGATGCCCTCTCTTTGGTTCCGGCTTTTGACCGTAAGACTGAGACGGTGGATAATCCCTTTACGGAAGATGATGTTAACGATGCCATGAGAGCCTATGACGAGGAATATAACAAGTGGCCGCTCCGAGTTATTGAGACAACCACCGGAATAAAGGTAGAAAGAAATAGACGTAATGGACGAGAGCAATCTCAACATTTAAGACGAGCCCGAGCTAATAGAGATATTTCATGTGATGAAAAAGGTAAGACATCTTGGATAGAAGGAAATGGTAGAAAGCCTCAATCAAAGGCTGTTCAAGAATGGCGGGTAAAGAATCCGGACAGCAAGAATAAATCTTTGTGTGCCCGGGAAACAGGTCTATCCAGACCAACTGTTACTCGGTGGTGGAATGTGGAGTTAGAGAGTCACTGATAATCCTCTGTTGGTATTTTGAGTATTGTAAATAAGTTTACAAATAATTTGGTAAATTAGTAAATTTGTTTCATGATTTCATTCAAGAACCATAACCATAGTATGAATGTTATTTGTAAGGAAGATATTTACGCCTGAATGTTCAGGTAGAATAATTTTCAGAAATATGAATTTTCAGAACAAATAACAAATGCTTTATCAATGGATGAAACAGAAGAAGAAAAAGTTGACCTTTTAGATGTGAGAAAATCTTTTGAGAAAGATCCGAGAAAGGTCATTGAGATAGAGATGAACAAGGACGGCATATTCTCCGAGAGAACCATATATGCCATGGAAAACACGTTGAACCTGAGCCTGCTTTCGCCCCCTGAGGGACCGAAGCTGGCAAATGAGGCGGAGGCTCTGTTCGTGCTGTCAAAGAACGGACATATTTTGGAAACCGTAGAGTCTGATTTCATAGAGGGTTATATCTCCCCTATGGTATACCGTTCTTCCTCGATGAAGTTCCCACAGGTTCCAATCGCTCCGAAGTTCGTGAAGATGATCAAGGATATGAATGCTGGAAGCGGTGTTCCTCACGCTACAATCACATCCACAATCAACAACATTCTTGACCGTTTTTTCGGTGCTTATATACGTGTGAGTAATCGTGTCAGATTGGGATACGGCAAGGTCGAGGAATAGCACAGGTATCCTCCGGAGGTCAGTTGTTTCAGGCGGTTCCATCGCTTGCGCGAGAGCAAATTTTTTTAATTTGCCATAGCTTAATAGGGCAAAATATTGGCGGAGCCACCGCATCCACTCCGTTGGGATGCTATATTTAACCCTATTAAGGCATGTGGCTTCGCCCCCTACAACCCCCACAAGGGGAGTGTCCTCTCCCCTTTGAACCCCACCGCCGGGATGACCCTTCCCGGACCCTCGGACAAGGGCTTCCAGCCCCCGTCACCCCTGGGCAGAGAGTGACCCTCTCTCTGCACTCTCCGGCAAAGGGAACAGCTCTGCGGCCGCTGTTCCCCTTGCATCCCTTCCCGGCCGTTTCCGTCCACCTTCCACTTAAAATATATGAGCCACTACACAGTCTGCCATTATGAGAAATGCTACGGTCCACCGGTGTCTTACTCCACCCATATCGAGAGGAAGAAGGCGGACGGCAGGGAGCATGTGCCGTACAACATCAAGCGCAGCGACCTTACCAAGCATAACAAAGAGTTCATAAAGGAAGCCCGGGAGATAGGTCGCAGCGCAGCCATCGAGAACAGGCTTGATGCTGTCCGTCATCAGAAGGATGCCGACGGCAATGAATACGAGCGCAAGATCCGGAAGGGTCAGATATGCTGCATCGAGATCCGCATGAGCGCATCGGTCGAGGGCATGGCTGAGATCATCGAGCAGGGCAGACTGATGGAATGGTGCAGGGAGTCTATTAAGTGGGCGCAGAAGGAACATGGCAAGGAGAACATCGTGAGTGCGGTTCTGCACATGGACGAGGAGACACCGCACCTCCATATTTCACTTGTTCCTGTCGTGTCCGGCGAGAGTAAGAAGCAGAGGACTACGAAAAAGAGAGCCGCCAAGGATAAGGAGAAAGCGGAGAAGAACGGAGAGGAAGCCCCGAAGAAGAAACGCCGTTACAAGAAAAAGGCGACAGTGGAGACCTTGCGGTTGTGTGCCGATGATGTCATGACCCAATGGGATCTGAAAAGACGGCAGACCGAGTATGCTGTTGCGATGGCTCCTTTCGGACTGGAGAGAGGTGAGGAAGGAAGCCCTGCAAAACATAAGGATCTTGCCCAGTATTATAAGGAGCAATACGAGCTGCAACGCGGACGGCTGGATGAGTTACTCAAGGAACTCGCCGGACAGGAGGCTCTGGTGAAGGAGAAGAACATGGAGATTCTTAAAAAGGACAGTCAGATCCGGGAGCAGGAAAAGGAACTGACCGAGACGAGGGGTGAACTCGCTGAAAAGAAAAATGAGTTAGTCCGGCAACAGCAACAGCTTGACAAACTCCTTCCGTTGATAGAGAAGGCTCAGGACAGGTTCGACACATATACTGAAGCTGGGGAATATGCCGAGGGACGTATAGAGTCCGCTGGCCGTCTCCTTCAGGTGGCGGACAGCAGGGAGAAAGAGGTAGCCAAGGTGGAGAAGGAGGCATTGGAAAGGATAAACAATGCCTCGATAAGTTTCCTTGCCAAGAAAGAGGTTGAGAGGCTTGCAAAGGAGAATGCGGAGCTGAAGTTGCTCGTGTCCGGCAACGCCACCGCACTGGAGAGAGCAGCCGCAGCCACTCGTCAGGAGAAAGCCGGAAGAGATAAGGCGGAACGGGAACTGCAACAGTTGAAGGAAACAGTGTCCGGCTCTCAGACCGCACTCGAACGCAGACATCCCGATGAAGCCCGGCTGATCAGGGAAATGGTTTCGATACAGATAACCAATCCCGAATGGCAGGATTGCATCCTCGATGGAGGTGTGCTTCGTCTGAAGCCGTATGCGTTCACCGATCCGGCAACAAGGAAACGTATTCCGGATGAATACTGTCAGGATACAGAGATAAAGGTCGAAGGCGAGGGAAAGGACTCCTTTATATCCATCTGTGGCAAGCGCATCGCGGATTTTTTCCGTGAAATCTGGGCTAAGGTAGCGGCAGCACTTGGGCTGAAGCAGCGTCAGGAGGAAGAGAAAAGGAAGCAGCAGACACAAAAGCCGGATATAGGACAGACTCAGGAACCTCCGAAGAAAAGCAGGGGAATGAGAAGATAGGGATAATGTGTGATGACAGTCGGCTTGCCGCATCAGACGGCAAGGGGGGTAGCCTAATACCCCCCTTGCCGGGGTCATGGCGATTTACGTTGCCGGACCCAGTGTCGGACAGCAAGCTGAATTATGATGATTTCTTTCGGTTGTCGATAGCCCTGTAAAGGGTTGCCCGGCTGATTCCGGTAGCCTTGGTTATCTCATCAATGGTGTGCAGCTTAGAGTCATACATCTTCAGTGCGGTAGATACCTTGCTTTCATCAGACTTGGGTCTGCCTCCCTTACGTCCTCTTGCCCTCGCAGCTTCAAGCCCCTGCCTTGTGCGCTGCCGTGTGAGGTCTCTCTCAAACTGTGAGAGTCCGGCAAAGATTGTGAGCAGTAGATTGCCCTGTGGTGTGGTGGTGTCGAGCCATGTCTCCCTCAGTGATTTTATCGACGCTCCGGCTTCATGTATCTTCTCGATGATTGAGAGTAGTTCCTTGACGGAACGCCCCAGTCGGGTAAGTTCCGTTATTATCACGGTGTCTCCGGAACGGAGTGAGTCCATCATCCTGTCAAGTTGCGGACGTTCCTTTTTTACTCCGGATATCTTCTCACTGTATATCCGCTCACATCCGGCTTGAGTGAGTAGATCAGTCTGCCCATCGAGGTTCTGCCCGGTGGTCGATACTCTTGCGTAGCCAATCTTCATCTAAGGTTATTAGGTAATAATGTCTATATTTCCAGTAGAAACTTGTTTTAGTGAACATTTATGCTTGGCTTTGAATTTTCTTTTTTCTAATTCAAATTTAGGGTTTGACTTGCTGGAAGGAAATGATTTAGCAACAATTCTAGCGTGTTTTTCGTCGATACTACCATGGCTGAATATAGAATTGGACATTGTTGCATCAAGCTGTTTTAGAGCATGTTCAACATCCGTACCTTTTAATTCTACGAAGATAGCTTTCCAATTGTTATTGTTCTCATCTTCTTCTTGTTTTGCTAAAATAAGAAAATCACATTTATTTCCTGTTTTTATAATATTTCCATCTATTTGATAGGAAACACATTTGCGTCGTTTCCCAAAATCAAGTTTATATAATGTTTGTTGTTCTTTTAAAGATAGATTTTTACGATCAGTGAGAGGTAAATATGGCGCAAAACTTCTTTCTAGAACAGAATGAAGAGACTCTTTCATATTTGACAAATTATATCGTTAAGACGGTCAAGAGCATCTTCTACATATTGAGATTCTCTATCAATATATGTTCCGTTAACCATATATATATCATTATCTACAGCATTAGTAACAAATCCATCTTCAGATATGTAGTATGCTGCTATGCTACCTTTATCAAGAATGCATTGTTTTGGCACTATTTCTGTAGTCCGTTCCGGGTCTATCGCATAGGCTTCAGAGGCTGCCATCAAGACATTCAATGCGGATAATATATATGGACTATGGGTGGCTATTGATACCATGCTGTGTCCAGATTCTAATTTACAATTTGCAGTTTTTATAGAAGCTGCTATGTGGTACAGGAGCTTTGCTTGAGATTCTGGGAATAAGTTTTGTTCCGGTTCCTCAATAAAGAATATGGCACCTTTATAAATTAAAAGATCTTTCGCTATTTTACTTTCGATAGAATCTTTATTAAAAGTAGCATTTTCTTCAATAATAGCCGAAACTATGTCCATTAAATCGGATTTGCTTAGATTAGCTTTGGAACCGACTGTTTCAACTAGAGCATTGACCATGACTTCCAATGGTAACGCGGACTGGACCCCACTAGATGCGTAAAATGGTGAAAATTCCTTTCTTTCGTCAATAGTACGTAGTTGTTCTCCTTTGGATTTGTCATAATAGTATTCTAATTTGGGAGTTACAACAAGCCGAAGAGCATTACTAGGAGTATAGGTTTCTCTTACCTCATCCCATTCAAAGATAAAATTAAACAGTACATCAAAATCTTTAGGACGATACCAAGATTCAATGTCTTTTATTGCTGAAATAAGATTTCTTTCAGATGGAATAAAGCTCAATTTTACATTATATGGCTCAGAATTCTCTAATACTTCTATTCTTGCATTGGTTTTAATTCCTCCAATAAAATCAATTCGATATGTGTCACCTACATATCTTATTTCGCTATTAGCATTGAAAAATTTTGAATCAAAACGATAAAATTTTATCAATTCTTGGATAAAACGATAATGGTGAGTGTATGCATATTTTACACCTCTTCCATTTTTCGGTTTACCGATACAAAGTAATTTTTCTATCCATCTGCAATGGCTTATAATCTTTAACAAAGTACTTTTTCCGGTACTTTGTTTACCAATGAATAGATTAATAGTCTGAAGTTGGATAACACCAGAGTCTCTTATTGGCCCAATAGATTTTATTTGGATGGTTGACATATTAGAACTGTATATGATGCAAAGATACGAAAAAGGTTTGTATCAGCAACAAGTAGTTGAAAAGTTTCAAAAAAGGATAAGTTTATATATATGAGACGATGAAATATAGATGGGTTTTGAGACTCATTTTAAAATCAACCAATTCCCACTGATAGACTATGGAGCATAATCCCAAAAACGAGTGTTTTTGAGATTGTGCAATAAAGAATTTTAATTGAAAAGTTTTATGAATTTGCATAATGTTGATTGTTTGCTATATTTGTATGAAATTTGTAAAAGCGAATTAACACTCAATTCAATATGAAACAAAATTTAATGATTCTGCTTATTTGGGCGTTCATTGCTTCTTGTGGCTCGAGAGAAATGACGCAAACTTTTGAAATTGCAGGTGATAACCAGTCTGAATTAATGGATGTTTTGCATTATTATTCTAAAAAAGATAGTATCTACCAGCAAGCAGCACGGTTTTTGATAGCCAATATGAAAGGGCATAACGAAGTAAAGAGTATAGCATTAGATTCGTTGATAGAATTGGCGAAAAACAAAAAATATTCGGATGAAGAGTTGCGAAATTTATGGACAACTTTATCACAATCGGATCAGGTCTCTAAAACCGAAGATGCTGTATTTATGTCTGCTAAAGATATTATTGATAACATTGATATGGCTTTTACAACGTGGATGGAATCGCCTTGGAAGGATTCTGTCTCATTTGATTTGTTTTGCAACTATATATTGCCATATAGAGTAACTGAAGAGAAGTTTGTAGCAGGTTGGAGGGAGCATTTAAAGAATCAATATGAAAAATTTATTGAGAAAGAGGATAATCTCATTAGAGCTTACGAGACCATTCATTGTGAAATTATGAGACGTTTTCGAAATAGTTCTTTGGGAATACCATATACTGCTCCATTGAAATATCTGGAAGTTTTTGGGACAGGAAGTTGTTTCCAGGGGTGTGCATATGAAGTTGCTGTGATGAGATCTTTGGGTATTCCAGTGGCAATAGATATTGTCCCTCAATGGAGTAACTATAGCCGTAATGGTCATGCATGGTGTGCCCTTGTAACAGAATATGGTAGTTATTCGATGACCAAGCATGATACAGTAGCATCCAAATCTAATGTGATAGACTCTTCCATATTTTCAATCACTAAGACGATCGAAGATGACTTTCCATATTCAACGAATTTCAAAAAGAAGGTTTCTAATACACCATATCTAATACAAGCAGAAGCATGTCCAAATTCATGAAATAATGAAGACAAGATGGTAATGCTGAATATTACTAGTATCCCCTCAAGACCAATATGTCCATTATAATGTAATATGTTAGGTTGAAGTAGATATACCGTATTTAATATTACGGCTAATATTAACATGCATACTATTATGTATTTATTAAATAGGGGGGAGAGCGGTTTAGAAATAGTCCTTACTGTTTGTGCTGAAAATATAGAGCGTTTAAATATAAAACCGAGAGGTTTCTTGGGCTCAATGACATTATTATATATGATTGGATTGATTGCATTTTCAATAACATATGATATTTGTTTCCTTGAGTAAGAAGAGCCACTCTTTTTTTGATATGAGGTGATCGCAGAATCCATATCTTCTCCATGTGATAGACAAAGAACCAATAAGAACGCCTGTTTGCTTAGTTTATAATATCTATCTTGGATAGATATTATAAACTCTGTATTGATGTCTAATTGACTAGATGGAGTAATTGGTGTTATTTTATCGTATGGTTCCATTAGTGGACTTTTAAAATAGTATTTTCAATCTCTATTTTCTGCTTTTCTATCTCACTACGTTTGATGTGCTTCCCAAACTCGAAATTGAAAGCAAGTTTAATAAAACCTGAGCATCCGGCAGAACGTGAAGTTAACTTATAGTTATAATTATAAATCTGATTATATGATTTGAAACCATATTTATTCCCCTTTAAAAAAGGATTGTTTATCCCAATCTCAATTAGCCATTGTCCAATGTTATAGTTTATTCTTGCGCCATATTTCCAGGGCGTTTCTACCCTTGCAAGATCCATTCCCATAACTTTTTGCGGAGTGTTTATGAATGCATTGAGGGCAACATTATGATAATAATATATAAAATCCAACTTACAGTCGAGCCCGTGAGTCTTGGCAGATTGAACACCTGTATAATTGTACAGATTATAACCGCCAGAGAGTTGAAGGGTTACCGTTTTAATGGGACGGTAGGAAAATGATACGAAAGAATTAAAATAGTGAGCATCTTCGTCTGTACTCCAACTTTCTATAATGACATTGTCCTCCTGAACATACGAGCTAATGGGTATGTGATGGTTGTACTGATATTGTGCGATAGCTTGTAATCCGAATTTATTAGTGTTTTTGCCATAAATAGTCATGAGTTTATATAGCTTGGTGTTGTCTATATAAGGATTACCTCTAATAACATGAAGATTGTTGACAGGTTGCTCTGCCGTAGTTAAACTGGCAATATTTGGAAATGAATTGCCTATGTTGCAGGAGGTCACGATGTATTGCCCTTGGGGTAGGTTGACTGTGAGACGAGTGTCAAGTCTGGGGGAGAATGTGCTTATTTTATCACCCAGCTTTTGTTGATATTGCAATGCGGATATGCCAGGTTGAAATGAAATGCGGACTTTGTCGGATACTTTATGAGAATACTGCACAAAAAATATTTCTTCATTGCTCCATAATTCAGAAGATGGTATGTTTGACCCGGAATATTGAGCTTTGTTATTTTTGTACAGATTAATAAATTTTGCGGCTAAAGAATTATTAGAGTTGAATTTTATGGTATAAGTGGTTGTTAAATCTAAGTTCCACAGGTCATTTGACGTTCGAGTTTGATAATTTGATGAGAAGTTATCAAACTCATAAGAATATTTATTATAGGCATAGGAGCCATTCAAGTTTATGTCAAGAGTTTGTTTCTTGACAAGGATGAATCTTGTATATAATTTAGTCGCTATATAGTTTATTCGGTCAGATGAGTTCTTGTTCTGATATGAATTGTCGGGTTGCTTCTCTACCGTATTGCTTGAAGCATCACTATTGCTCAGGTATATACCTCCTTGAAGTGTTCGTGCTTTGGTGGTGTTAGTAACATCTATATGGATGCTTCCATTGTTTGTCCTTGATTTACCATCTATGCCCACAATTTGTTCTTTATAATGGCCCTCCTTAAAATTATAATTGATATATCCGTCTTTCCTGTCAGACTCCATTTGATTTATATTGTAGTCTCCAAATGCTTGTATAGTAGTGTTATTGTGCGCTATCTTGCCTGAAAATCCATAATTACCTCCTAAAAATCCTATATTTTGTTGTGCATTGATATTACCGAATCCTCCGGAGTTATATTGTTTTACCACATAATTAATCACAGCGTTTTCCCCAACATATTGATTTGTGGGGGTGTCATAATATTCAATTTTTACTATGTCAGCAACTCGTAGTGCTTTTACTGCCGGAATAGTAGCTTTAATGCCATTAATATATAGAGCAGCTTCGCCAAACACGGCTGAGACAGCTCCTGAAATACGGTCTACTGTTATTCCTGGAATCATTATATTTGCCAATAGGTCAATACCACCAAAGGAATGCCGTTTTTCAGATTTTGTGGGTAGTGCTATGAGATGTCCGTCTTTTGAACGGATAATATTATTCCCTGTTATAGTTACCTCTTTTAATTGGTTTGATTGTGGTTGTAGAAAAAAATTTTTAATGGTGGGATTAGTTAAAATATGAAATGGTATAGTTTGGGGAATATATCCAAAAGCTGAGATTTGGAGAATACCATCATTAATATTGAATTCAGATATATCATAAAAGCCAATGGAATCAGTCATTGCATGGGCTATATACGATGAATCAGAACTCATTATTTTTACTATTGCAAACTCAACCCTTTCCCCGTTTTCAGAAGTCACATAACCATTCACTCTGTTTTGGGCTGAGCAAAACAGAGTGTGAATGGTTATTAATGACAGAAGCCAAAATTGCTTATAAAAATTCACCACAAGTAAAACAGAGCGTACAAGTAAAACATTCAGTAGATAGTTGCATTGCAGAGTCAGCGGCTGTGCCTAATGCAATTGGATCCATTTGAAATTACAATGATTCGGTAAAATTTGAGGTTGTTCATCCTAGGTTAAGCCGCTAACTGAGCCAACCGATGATTTATTTTCTGAATTATTTTGAGATGCGGAGATTTTCCGTAGGTCGAAATAATTGTAGAGGCGAGATAAGATTCAAACATAAGCCGTTTGAACTGTGCTAACGAAAGATCCGGATAATCTTTCCTTATGACCTCCTTGCAGACATTGAGTGCAGTGAAGGAAAGATTGAATGCGAAGTCAAGCCGGTCTTTGTCGCGTGTCTGTTGCGACTGGAGTCCTGTAAACTGTTTGGCATCGCGTATGCCGAACTCAATCTGAAAGCGGGTGCGGTAGAAACCGATGATCTTTTCAGACCTCATATTGGTGTCGGTAGAGAAGTAAAGAAGAGGCTCTGCGTTTTCAACCGGACAGACCACGATACGGATGTCGCGTTTCAATGCCCTCGAATGTACGACCGCCGTGTGACATCGGGTTTTGTTTCCTTTGGAA
>Ga0209064_1003622_pt1 | contig 13122 bp, 15 predicted proteins | sample Inofromicrocosms_FD_187498 | JGI IMG/M metagenome (GOLD analysis project Ga0209064, IMG submission 187498) | Mouse cecum microbial communities from Vienna, Austria - Inoculum for glucosamine and mucus D2O microcosms (SPAdes) (version 2) | ecosystem: Host-associated > Mammals > Digestive system >... | reverse complement strand
GGCGGACAGACCTGGTCTGGCGGCCTGATTCAGTGTTGCCTGAATGAACAGTTCATGGGGCATCCTCAGCTATTTTATCAGTTGAGGATGTCTTATTTTTAGGCAAACCTCATTGTGCGGTATTGCCTTAAAATTTTTATGGCAAAGAGGTTTTTTCTTTTAACTTGGTTTTAAGTAGCTGCCTTATAATGGCCCCATCAAGACAAAAAGGAGGGGTCAACCTTGATTGAAATCGAGCATTTGACCAAGCGATATGGCGGCCACACAGCGGTCTCCGATCTGAGCTTCACTGTGGACAGCGGACAGATCTATGGTTTTCTAGGTCCCAACGGCGCGGGGAAATCCACCACCATGAACATCATGACCGGCTGCCTGTCCGCCACGGAGGGGGCCGTCCGCATTGACGGCCACGACATTTTTGAGGAGCCGGAGCAGGCCAAGCGGCTGATCGGCTATCTCCCGGAACAGCCTCCGCTTTACATGAACGAGACGCCGGAGGAGTACCTGCGGTTCGTGGGCGAGGCCAAGGGCCTGCGCGGAACGGAACTGGAGCGGCAGATCGATGAGGTGATCCGCCAGACCGGAATCGAGGGTGTGGCCCGCCGCCGCATCTCCGCCTTGTCCAAGGGCTATAAGCAGCGGGTGGGTATCGCCCAGGCTCTGCTGGGCAATCCAAAGGTCATCATTTTGGATGAACCTACCGTGGGCCTGGACCCCATCCAGATCATTGAGATACGGGATCTGATCAAAGAGCTGGGGCAGGCCCACACCGTGATTTTCAGCTCCCACATTCTCTCCGAAGTGCAGACCATCTGTGACCAGATCATCATGATCGCCAAAGGAAAGCTGGTGGCCTTTGACACACCGGAGAATCTGGAGCAGCACCTGCTCACCCCCAATGAAGTGATTTTGACTACAGATACTCCCGCCAGCGAGGTGCGGACACTTTTGGAGGGCATCAGCAATATCACGGAACTGTCATTGGAGGAACCAGATTCCGACCTTGTGACCGCCCGCATCAAAACCGGCCTCAGCGATGTCTACCAGCTCTCCCGCGCTGTATTTTCAGCCTTTGCTGCCAGCGGGAATACCCTGCTGGAGCTGGCTGTGAAGAAGGCCAACCTGGAGGACATCTTCCTGGAGCTGGCGGACAACGATGCCGCCGCCCCGGAACTGCCTGTGGTGGAAGGAGAACTTGTGGAAAGTGAGGTGCCGGAGGAATGACCGCCGTATTGAAGCACGAGCTGAAGAACTATTTCCACTCCCTGACGGCCTATGTATTCGGCGCGGGGCTGCTCCTGGCGGTGGGGCTGGGCGCGCTGCGCTACAATCTCCAGGCGGCGGTGAGCAACTTTGAATTTGCCCTCAGCTATTTCAGCATCGTTCTCGCTGTCATCGTTCCCATCCTGACCATGCGGGTCATCGCGGAGGAGCGCAAGCAGAGAACCGACCAGCTTTTATACGCCCTTCCCATCACCACCACCCAGGTGATTGTGGGCAAGTATCTGGCGCTGCTGACGGTGTACCTGATTCCGCTGTGCGTGATTGCGGTTTATCCCCTGATCTTCTCCCAATTCGGGGATGTGTATCTGCTGACCTCGTACGGCTCCATTCTGGCGTTCTTTCTCATGGGTGCGGCGCTGATCGCGTTGGGGGTGTTCATTTCCTCCCTGACAGACAACCAGGGCTTCGCTGCCGGGATCGGGATCGCGGTGATTCTGCTGAACTATTACAGCGTGAGCCTCTCGGAGTACGTTTCCTCTACGGTTGTCGGTTCTATTGTTGCGCTGTGCGTGCTCGTTCTGGCCTTGGGCGCGGTAATTAAATATCTGACCAAAAACGAAAATCTGGCTTACGCTGCCTGCTTTGTCTTGATCGCGGCCATTGCCATTGTTGCCTTTATGGACAATACGAAATTCGAGGGGCTGCTGCCCGCCGTGATGACCAAGCTGTCCCTGTTTGACCGCTTTACCGGCTTTGTCAACGGCGTTTTTGATATGACCTCCGTTGTCTACTACGCCAGCGTGGCCGTGTTTTTCCTGTTCCTGTCTGTCCAATCGCTGGAGAAACGGAGGTACAACTGATGAAAAACCGAAACGCTTTTCGCGGCGGCTCCTACGCTCTGGCGATCTCCGCGGTGGTGCTGGCCATTTTGGTGGTGGTCAACATCTTTGCCTCCGCTCTGCCTCCCGCCGCCACCAAGTACGACATCAGCGCCTCCAAGCTCTACTCCATCACCAGCAATACCAAAGTGGTGGTCAATGCCTTGGAGCAGGATGTGACCATCTATTGGGTGGTGCAGTCCGGCGAGGAGAATCAGGTCATTGAAAACCTGTTGAGCAAGTATGACAGTCTCTCCGACCACATTGAGGTGGTGAAGAAGAACCCGGACGTCTATCCGACCTTTGCGGAACAGTACACCGATGAAACCGTCCAGAACAACAGCCTCATTGTGGAGTGCGGTGAGCGCAGCCGCTTTATCGGCTATGAGGACATCTTTGTGCAGGAGCCGGATATTTACTCCTACTCTTACAGCACCTCCTTTGACGGCGAGGGCGCCATCACCTCCGCCATCGACTACGTGACCACCGAGGAGCTGCCCAAGATCTACATTCTGGAGGGCCACGGGGAGGCTGAGCTTCCCGCCTCCTTCCGGGATCAGATCGAAAAGGAAAACATGGAAACGGAATCCCTCTCCCTGCTGACGGTGGACGCCATTCCGGAGGACGCGGACTGTGTCATGATCTACGCTCCGTCCAGCGACATCTCCCGGGAGGAGCGGGATCTGCTGGCGGACTATACCTCGGAGGGCGGCAAGCTGTTTGCAGCAGCCGGACCTGTGCCTGACAGCGATCTGGACAATCTCTATAGCCTGCTGGCGGACTACGGCATAGAGGCCAATGAGGGCGTGGTGGTGGAGCCGGACCGGGAACACTATTCCTTCCAAGGCCCTCTCTCCCTGCTGCCTGATATGAACAGCCATGCCATTACGGATTCCCTGATGGACGAAAACTACTACCCAACCATGCCCATCTCCCTGGGTCTGACGATTCCCCAGGACTCCGAGAGTGTGACTGCTCTGCTAACCACTTCCGAATCCGCGTTCAGCAAGTTAGATGGCTACGACATGACAGATTATGAGAAGGGGGAGGGGGACATTGACGGCCCCTTTGCCTTGGCCGTCTCCATCGACACCGCCGGTGAAGGGCAGATTGTTTGGTTCACATCTTCCCATTTCCTGGACGATATGCACAACGCGGTTTCCTCCGGGGCCAACGCCAACCTGAGCATGAACGCCCTGTCCTCCCTGATTGGTGAGACAGAGGCCATGGCCATCCGCAGCAAGTCGCTGAATTACAACTATCTCACGATCAGTGATTCCACCGCTTCTCTGCTGAAGGTGCTGATGATCGGCGTATTCCCGCTGGCGTACCTGGGTATCGGTGTTGTGGTAGCGTTGAAAAGAAGGAGGCTGCAAAATGAGCCGGTCTAAAAAACTTTATATTCTGCTGGGTGTTTTCGTTGTGGCCTGCATCGCCACCCTTGCGGTCACTCAGATAGCGGAGCGCAAGGAACAGATCAAGAACAGCGGCGAACCTATCCTGGAGCTGTCCGGCGACTCCGTTCAAGCCCTCTCCTGGGAATACAAGGGAGAAACTCTGGCGTTCCACAGGGATGAGACATGGCTTTATGACGAGGACGAGAAGTTTCCGGTGAGCGAGGACAAGATCAACGAACTGCTGGAGCAATTCCAGCCACTCAGCGCGGCTTTTGTTATTGAGGAGGTAGAGGACTTTGGGCAGTACGGACTGGACAATCCCGTGTGTACCATTCACCTGACCACGGAGGAACAGTCCTATGAGATCAAGCTGGGAGACTTCAGCAAGATGGATTCCCAGCGGTACGCCTCCATCGGGGACGGAAACGTCTACCTGGTTCAGAACGACCCGCTGGATCAGTTTGACGCCGTTCTCAGCGATTTGATTGCCCATGATGAAATGCCGGACTTCGATCAGGTAACCAGTATCCAATTCTCCGGCGCGCAGGATTATTCCGTTTCCTACGAGGAGGACAGCTCCAATACCTACTGCGCCGAGGATGTCTACTTTACCCGGCGCGGCGAAAAATCTCTGCCTCTGGATACGGAACGGGTAGACAGCTATCTGCGTAAAATCTCAAATTTGAATCCGACCAACTATGTCACCTATAACGTGACGGACGAGGAGCTGACTACCTACGGCCTGGATACACCGGAGCTGACGGTCACTGTGGAGTATACGCCAAAGGACGAGGAAACGGCAGAAGTGTTTGTTCTCCATATCAGCCGTGATCCGGAGGAGATCAAGAAATCGTCCGATGAGGATGACAGTGAGGATGAGACGGTCACGGCGTATCTGCGGGCAGACCAGTCCCCCATCATCTATCAAATCTCCTCCGACCAGTATAAAAATCTGATGGCCGCATCCTATGACGACCTCCGGCATCTGGAGGTATTCACCGCGGACTTTGCGGATGTCCGGCAGATTGACATTTCTCTGGAAGGGGACTCCTATACCCTGACTTCGGAGGAAAAGGGAAAGGAGCGCACTTGGTCCTGCCAAGAGGAGGAATTGGAAATTGATGACCTCAAAGAGACTTTGGAGGCTCTGCGCGCGGACGAGTTCACCAGCGAAAAGCCCTCTCAGAAGGAAGAAATCGGCCTGACCGTCCACCTTGACAATGAGCATTTCCCGACAGTTTCGATTCGGCTGTACCGGTATGATGGAACCCATTGCCTCGCGGTAGTAGACGGAGAGAGCGTGGCTTTGGTGAACCGTGGAGAGGTCGTTGATCTGATCGAGGCGATTCATGAAATTGTGTTAAACTGATAGACAAGCAAACAGCGGCATTGAATCTGACGATTCAATGCCGCTGCTGTTTTCATCATGCTGCATTCTTCAAAAAAATAGGGAAAATTCAGAAAACCTATTGACTCTCCCACAATGGGATAGCTTATAATGCCTTTCTGCCAAGGAACCGCTTGATGAAATGGGGTGAGAATATGCGCCGCCATATCCTAACCATCGGAATACGAACTTCTCTCCTGAACGCGCTTGAGAGTACAGTAGCGAAGGACAAGGTACAGATCATTTCCTCACCCGACATCAAAATAGCGGAGCGGCTGCTCGCGCATCGCGGGTTTGCGGTCATGATCGTTGACCTGGAACTCTTTTTGCAGCTCACACCGGACTTTCTAAACGAGATCAGGCGGAAGGCTCCCTATATCATTGTGCTGGGGAATGCCGGAACAAAATATAACTGGCGGGTAGAAGATGCCGCCGATTTGTTCCTATCCTACCAGATACCGCTTCTAAAGCTCTGGGTGCTGATTATGAATGCGTTGTCTCTGCGAATTGGTGAATGAATATTTTCAGTCCAATATCCTGTCAGGGCGCGAGGTCATTGGGGAGTGAGCAGCAAAGCTCAAAAAGAGGCGCGGTGCAGTCATAGTCCCCAGGAGACAGTTCAGATTCTATGACATACTTTTCATAATCCAGCGCAAATTGCTCCAGGAAAATATCTGCGGCCTGTTCAATCGCGGGAATCTCCTGTTTGCAGCAAAGATACTCGCCCGCCGGAAGCCGCAAAAAATTCTTGGGAAGTTCCCGCACTCCCTCCGGAACGTCTACGCCAATGTAAAAGAGCAATTCTCTCATGCTCTCTTGGCAGTGAAGCAGCCGCCCGGAAAAATAATTGATCGTCAGCCCGCTGCTTTCCGCTATCTGCACTAAGCTGTGGAATAGGGCGAGGACTTTCATTCCCGTACCATTTTCTGGATATGGGGTAAGCAAAAGATTCATAGCGGGGTAGCTGCACCGCACCATAGTATTGCTTTTTTGAACCAGCTCGCTGCGTTCGATTTCAGCCTGCATTTTTTCCAGCTTAGCCAGCCGCTCCTGTATGGCTTGAATTTTCTCCTTGGCCAGTATCGTGCCGCGCTCAACCAACTTGCCGTAATGAATCCGGCTGCCGCCGTCCATGCAATAATCCGTAAACTGCTTGAGGGGGATATCCAGATCAACACACAGCTGGATCGCGTCTACCACAGGGATTTGCTGCAAGCTGTAATAGCGGTAGCCGCTGCTGGGGTCAACGTAGGCAGGGCGGAGAATGCCCAAAGAATCATAGTAACGAAGGGACTTGATGTGAACGCCAGTCTGCTTTGATAGAGCGCCGATGGACAACAGATTTTCTTTCTTCATGGTGAAAACTCTCCTAAAATAGGATGCTTCATTCTATCATCATCTAAAAAACTTGTCAAACAAGAAACCCTGCGGAAAGGCGCGGGGGAGGAGGTAATCAAATGCACAATGTAAAAATTCGGACTGTGGCCCGGTATGTTTTCCCGACCATGTTAAGCAACTTTTGCTTTGTCCTGTTCACGATTATCGACGCCATTTTTGTGGGCCGGGGCGTGGGGACGAACGCTCTTGGCGCAATCAATCTGGTCAATTCCTTTGTTTTGTTGGTTAGTGCAATGAATCTGTTTATCAGTGTGGGCGGTGTGGCAATTTACGCTGTCCACATCGGATAAGGAGATCACGAAGGAGCTAATACGGTATTTCGGCACGGAATCCTTCTTCTGCTCTGCGCCGCCACAATTCTCAGCCTTGCGGGGACGCTTTTTACGGATAGTATTTGTTCGCTTTTGGGCGCCGGCGAAGCCTTCCACCAGTATGCGGTTGATTATTTGTTTTGGTATTCGCTCTTTATCATCCCCGCTGCTCTATCTGCGGGATTACAAAATTATTGCCGGAATGACAACGCCCCCGGATTGGTAGGCATGGCAGTGATCGTTTCCTCGGTCTGCAATGTTTTTGGAGACTGGCTGCTGGTCTTTCCTTTGGCAATGGGGACAAAAGGTGCGGCGATTGCCACCGGCATCTCCCAGACCATCGGCCTACTGATCATGCTGACGCATTTTGCCCGGAAAGACGGGAATCTCCGTTTCGGCAAAGTTACGCTGAATATGGGCCTGTTCCGGGAAATCATAGCTCACGGCCTGCCGGAGGGAGTCAGCCAGTTGGCTACTCCGATGATGAAGTTCTGCATGAATCATGTTTTGATTGAACGAATCGGTGATCTTGGCGTGAATGCGTTTTCGGTTGTCAGCAACATAGCAATCCTTTCAACGGGAATTTTTACTGGCGCAAGTGAGGGCTTGCAGCCCTTGTTTGGGCAGAGCTACGGAGCAAAAAGCGAAAAGGACTTGAAATTCTACTTTAAGTCGGGACTGATGATCAGCTTTGGCGGCAGCGTCATTATTACGATACTGTCTGTTCTGCTCAGAGAAAATGTCTGTGCCCTGTTTGGCTCTGACGCCGCGACAACGGAATACGTTGTGCAGATCTATCCCATGTTTTCCCTTGGCTTTATTGTTATGGCAATCAATGTCATGATCTCGGCCTATCTGTATTCCACAGAACGGTCTGCCCTTTCCACAGGCATCAGCCTTTTAAGGAGTGTAGTTCTTAATTCGGCAATTATTTTAATTTTGCCCCGTATCTTTGGGGATGGGGCGATCTGGCTTTCGATGTTTACCTATGAAACAATCGTATTGGTGATCGCGGCAGTATTGCTAAAGCACTCTGAACGTAATGGTATCCAGTTTAAGTAAGGAGGAAACGAATATGATCATCACGATCAGCCAGGAATTTGGCAGCGGAGGCCGGGAATTGGGGAAGCGTCTGTCAGAAGCGCTGCATATTCCCTGCTATGACAATGAGATTATAGCGATGATTTCTGACGAACAGGGGCTTGACCCGGACTATGTGGCCCGTGTCTCGGAGAGCAGCTTGCGGGCGGAGTATCCGCTGACGGTTGGGCGGCGCTTTTCCATTCCCTACAAGGTGATGGAGCAGTCCATCATGGTGGCTGTCACCCAGCAGAAGGTCATTGAAAAGCTGGCGCGGCAGGGCGGCTGCGTGATGGTCGGGCGCTGCGCGGACACAGTGCTGGCCCACCTGCATCCGCTTCGCATTTTCGTCTATGCTGACCGGGCGTCCAAGCTCAAGCGTTGTCAGGAGCGGGCCGCGGAGCCGGAGAACTTTACGCTGGCGGAGATGGAGCGCCGGATGCGGCAGATCGACAAGAACCGGGCCAAAAAACATGAGCTGACGGCAAGTATTCCCTGGGGAGCGAAAGAAGGGTATGATCTCTGCGTCAACACATCCGGCAGAGAGATCAAAACACTGATTCCGGCTCTTGCAGCTTATTGTCAGGCTGTCGGCAAAGACCGATGAACTGTGATAGGCCGTCAATGCGGCAAAACGAGAGAGCATCGCTTTCTGAGCTAAAAGCTGTGCAAAACTTAGACATTAATGCCACCAGGAAGGAGAGAACATCTTGGGCGATTTCAAGGTACAGGATGAGAGCGCTATTGAGCCTCCCAAGAAAAAATCGCACGCGACACGTTTGACGCTTTTGTTAGCTGCTGTAATCGCACTGACCTGTGCCCATGTGATTTCAGGCGCTAATTCCATCCAAGTTACTACTTCTGATGGAGTAGTGTATACGGCCACTGTGGTGGGCAGCTATGAGGATGGGGATATTGCTGTGCTGAAAATCGGGGCCGAAGGACTGCAAACGGCGGTGCTGGGAGACAGCGATAAAATACAACTGGCGGAGACTGTGTACGCTGTGGGCAATCCTGGCGGAACGCTCGGTGGCAGCATAACAGATGGCATCATCAGCGCTACATCCCGGACAATCTCAATTTCCATAGAAAATGGGGGGCGGCCCCTACGGTTTAGGAATCAATAATCGTATCGTTTCTTTAGATGTTCTCCAAACAAATGCAGCCGTCAGCCCTGGGAACTCCGGCAGCGGGCTGTTCAATGCACAGGGAGAATTGATCGGCATTGTCAACGCCAAAAGCTCCGGGGAAAATCAGGAGGGACTTGGATTTCCTATCCCTGTCAATACAGCTCAAGAAATTGCAGTTTTATTGATTAACACGGGCAGCTATACTCCTCCCAGTGCAGCAATTGATGGAAAGGGTGCTGTGCTGGAAATTGCGGTTGTTGAAATTGCCCCGGCTGCTGAGCACATAAATAATCGTGAGCCTGGTGTTTATGTGCAGTCCGTTAAAGAAGGTGGCGCTTCTGACGGAAAGCTGGAGGTTAATGATCGCTTTGTCAGCGCCAATGGTTATATGATTCACACCACAGCGGAACTTTCCGCACAGCTGGCGGAGCATAGCCCTGGTGACAGCGTGAAATTGACTGTGGAACGAAATGGACGTCTGGAGGAAATGGAGATTACGCTGGCAAAGGGAGAATAAAGAACCACAAACGTAGTTTGTTGCTGTTCAGGAAAAGTGTTGGATATTTCCTCTGAAACGTGATAGCCTACCAAATAGGCTGGCAGCAAAAAGGAGGAATACGCAATGCTGACATTTGAAAAGGTCCTGGCGGCGTTCAAGGACTACCTGGAAGAAGATGATCGATACACCATACTTATGACCCCACGCGGCTACACCATCATGGAGTGGGATGCCTCCCAGCAGAATTTGGCGGGCGCGGAGATGGTAAGCTCACTCCAATAAGATAACAGCAGCACAATAAAATCTGGCGGTTATTTGAGAGCCGGACGCCAGACGCAGAGTCGTAACCGCTAAAGTAAGGAGAGCTCTAATATGTGAACACATCCTAGTTTTGCGATCTGATATATTTGATAGTTTATAGCAATCATCAAAAAACCTAACAATAGACAGAAGCGGCGAACCAATGGGAGAAGTCCAGGGGAGAAACACAAGAAAGAGCTTCCTGGATGGCCTCCGGGAGGAGATTCAAATTGCGGATTTTTCAGCAGCGCAGGATGGCGTTCATCTTGGACCACATTTCCTCAATAGGGTTGAGATCAGGGCTATAGGGCGGAAGGCACAGGACTTTCATACCCTTTGCCTCCGGAATTTCCCGGACGGCCTTTACATGGTGAGAACGCATATTATCCATCACTACGATGTCATCTGGCCGAAGGGCCGGAAGTAAAGTCTCCTTCAAATACTGGACAAAACGTTCTCCGGTCGTTCCGCCCTGGTAAGTTGTAAATGCTTTCTCCCCATCCAAGCGAATGGAAGAAAGAACGGTTGTTGTCTGCGGCGTATTTAAGGGGGCGTGGTCCGCTGCTCTTTGGGATGAGGGCGCCCGTCCATAAAGACAGGTCAAATCGGTATTCACTCCGCTTTCGTCCAGAAACACCAGGTGTTCCGCCATCTCAGGTCTTATGGTTTCTTTCCATTCCCTGTTCTTTTCCCGCACATCGAACACGGTCGCGCTCACTTGCGCAGAGTGATTTCTTTTTCAGCGTATAGCCCATCGCGGCTATTGCCCGTTCCACAGTTGAATGGCTGGCAGAAAGATTCCGTTTTTCCCGTATCTTTTCTATTGTGCTGTCTGGACTCTCATCAATACAATGCTGGATTTTTTCTTTGTCCTCTGCCGTCAGAACTGGTTTCCGACCGCGCCGGCTGGTCCGTGGAGCAACGCTGCCTGTTTTCCGCTTTTGTTCCGCCAGCCGGTACACCGTCCATTTGCTCACCGAATATGCCTTAGCGATCCCTTTCGCATCATGGGTCCCTTCATAGCCTTGTACCAGTAATTCTCGGGCTTCATTGTGCAGCATTTTATCATCTCCTGATTCCGTTATACCACCTCTGTCTGCCTTTGGCGGTTTTTTTGATGGTTGCTATAGATGGCTGTCCGAGCTTCTTTCAGCGTGGAAGCCGTTTCTGCCAGGTAGCCTCGCCGTTGTAAATATTTTTGCAGACACCATATATAGGTGTTGCTGTCGTCGATCAGCAGTATCTTTTTCATATGTTCTCACCCCCCAATATTGATTTACTACAAGCATAAACTACAAATGTTACACAAATGTCCGAGGTGTCTTTGATTTCGACAGAAAAACAGGCTGAGTTGTTACAAAGCTCGGATATTTCAAAATATTTTGTCAAGGGATAGCAAAAAATCAGTGGCGCAGCTAATGAACCGCTCCACTGATTTTCCCAAATGTCCAATTTACTTTTGTGTTTTCTTCCACTTTGCATATTCATTCGCAGTGGCATTTGCTTTTCCTTTTATGGGAAGCTATAACGGTAGCACCATGATTAAATAGTATTCGTTCCTATTTCTCAAAAACTACAAAACCACATTCGTAAGGATGACCGCAATACCCACTTTCTTGCTTATCAGTGCGGCATAGCATAGATAATACCTCCAAATTTTATACGCTTATTCCATTGCCCGCATTTGTTCAATCAGGGATTGCTTTTTCTGTCTGCGGATTGTCCATACAGACAAGATCAGCTCCATTCCGAACAATACCAGAATGAACAGGCCCATTTCCAAAACCGGGAATTTGTAAGGCGCTACCTTTCCGGCAAAAGCACCTATGCTCATTTTTCTGCAAGCAAAGATGGAAGCGGGAAGCCCAACGATCAGCGTCGCCAAAGTTGCAAAGAGCGCATAGCACAATCCCTCGCAGATGTTCATTTTACACAGCTGTTTTTGTGTCAGGCCGATGGAGCGCAGAATACTGTTTTCCCGCTTTCGGGCTATCTGGTTAGAGAGCGTCGTATTGATAAGGTTGATAACGCCAAAGAGGAACACCAGCCATGAAAGTACTTCCATACTGCCAAACGCAAGAGAATTTGACAGTTTTTCATATTCAATCGCTGTTTTGATTTCGTCTAAGGCAATATTACTATGGCTGGCTACAATATTTTTCAATTCAGACTCTACATGGTACGCTTTTTTCGGATCGCTTACAATGCTCCATGAATAATCAAACGAGGTTATTTCTGGATGTAATTCATGGAATAATGCTTCTGGTGCAAATTCAAGCGGACCGTCAATGTGGAGTGCTCCATGTCCACTGGTGGGTATGCTATTGTTGTCAAACACTCCGGATATCGTAACAGGAAGGGTCGATTTCCCGGAGATAAGTTCAACTGTTTCTCCTGCTCCTATATTATTATTGCTACTTGTATGCGAATCAATTATGATGCTGCGCGCATCGGATGGCATAGTTCCATCTATCAATGCAGCTTCAACCGCAGAATAATTTTGTTCAGTCAGTATATCACACATACCACCACCCTCAATTCCGTTGGCACGATGATTTATATGAAGGCTTTGCCTTCTTGCAATCACATCGGTTACACCATCAATAGACAAAATTTCCTGCTTTAGCTCTTCACTTAGTGGATTTCCCGCCGCCATAACTTCTTGTTCTGTCAACTCAGAACGCAAATAAATTTTATAGTCACCGTCCGGGAAAACCTGTCTTGCAAGCGCCTCTGGGGAGCGCAGCAAAACGAGGGAGGATACCACAAGCAGAATGATTCCACCTAAGCTTAATGACGCAATAATACTGATTGTCTTTTTTCGGTCACGCTTAAAATTCGCAATTCCCATTGAAACCGGATTGAGCTTGATGTTCTTTTTCCGGCTGCGGATGTTCTTTTGTACCGAGGTGTAACGGACGGCTTCAATCGGGGAAATCCCTGCCGCAATTTTTACCGGTTTACGGATGGAAACAGATACCATGATCCAACTGCTTACGAGTGTCAAAATAACCGTTGCCACATAGGAAACAGCGTTAAAACCTTTGGAAAATAGGAAAAATCCGCCGCATATGCCCAGCACTGTACCAATCAGAATCCCGATACTGCCGAGTTTGTGTCCCTCCCGCTTTACAATCCGCTTGATTTGTTTTGGCGTCGCGCCAATCGTCCGAAGCTGTCCGTAGCTCTGGATTTTGTCATTGATGGAGATACGGAAGATACTCTGGATCACAATGTAGCCGCCGATCAGGGCAATGGCAGTCACGCCAGCCATCAGTGCAAAATCAAAGGATTTAGAAACATAGACAAAATACTTGCTGTTCATTTTGGACATAGGAAGCTGATATTCCTCTGCAATCTCCCTGCAATAAGAGGTCATCAGTTCTTCGCCCAACTGCTCGCTGTTTTTGAAATGGACATAGGCACGATACCCAGCCGGGTCAAACCCATTCCATTCTGTCAGGGCAGCTTTAGAGATAATGATAGCGCAGGTATTCGCTTCTTTTTCATTTACGCTT
>Ga0209064_1003621_pt1 | contig 13125 bp, 16 predicted proteins | sample Inofromicrocosms_FD_187498 | JGI IMG/M metagenome (GOLD analysis project Ga0209064, IMG submission 187498) | Mouse cecum microbial communities from Vienna, Austria - Inoculum for glucosamine and mucus D2O microcosms (SPAdes) (version 2) | ecosystem: Host-associated > Mammals > Digestive system >... | reverse complement strand
TGCCCCTGGACTTCGCCATTCAGGGGGAGGGTTTCTTCGCCATCCAGACGGTGGACGGGGTGGCCTACACCCGGGCGGGCTCTTTCACCCTGGACAACGAGGGTTACCTGTGCCTGTCGGAGCTGGGCCGGGTGCTGGACCGAGAGGGCAACCCCATCCAGCTGCCCACCGACAAGCTGGATGTGGACGCCCAGGGCAACCTGTCCACCCAGGGCGGGGAGTATCTGGCTACGCTGGGCGTGTTCATGTTCCCGGACAATGGCGAGCTGGAGCGCACTCCCTACGGCCTCTTTACCGGCGAGGGGGCGCAGCTCAACGATCAGGTCGTCATCCATCACAAGTGGGTGGAGCGGTCCAACGTGAATATGATTAAGGAAATGGTCAACATGATGACCACCCAGCGGGCTCTCCAGAGCGCGGCCCAGCTGAGCAAAATCTACGATCAGGTAATCAATCGGGCCGTGAACGACATCGGCCGTCTGCAATAATCGTTTCCAGGGAAAGAAAGGCGTGAGCAAGCTATGAATATGTCCTTCTACACCGGCGCTGTGGGCGCCTTCCAGCAGCAACAGCGCATGAATGTCCAGGCCAACAACATTGCCAATGTAAACAACTACGGCTACAAGGCAGAACGGGCCACCTTCCACCACCTGATGTATGGCAACGTGGTGGGCATTGACAACGAGGACCTGCCCCGGGGCACCGGCACCAAGATGGTGAAGGCCAGCGTGGACTACACCACCAACGGCTACCAGGAGACGGGCCGCACCTTCGACTTTGCCATTGTGGGCGACGGCTTCTTTGCCCTGTATGACCCAACCACGGAGGATATCTCCTTCAGCCGGGACGGCGCCTTTATGATGGCCCGCTATACGGTCCCCCCCGACGAGGACGCCGAGCCGGAGATCGACCCCATCACCGGCGAAGAGATTGAGCCCCAGCCCACCGAGGAGTGGCGGCTGTCGGACAACGAGGGCCGCTGCGTGCTGGACCGCATGGGCAACTTCATTGTGATCGACCCCCAGGACCGGAAGGCGGACCTGGACATCGGCGTGTTCGACTACCGCATCTACGATGGTATGCTCCATGCCGACAGCGGCCGCTTCTCCCCCATCGAGAAAAACGGCGATCTGTACCTGGGCACCGGCGAGGTGAAGCGGGGCTATCTGGAGCTGTCCAACGTGGACCTGGCCCAGGAACTGACCAAGGTGATCGAGTCCCAGCGGGCTTACAGCTACGCGCTGCGGATGGTTCAGACATCGGACGAGATCGAGCAGACCATCAACGGCCTGCCCAACTAATAGAAAGAAGGTAAGCTAGGGTATGATAAAAAACTTTGAACAGTTGACGTCACTGGAGATTGATACCCTGCGGGAGATCGGCAGCATCGGAACGGGCAACGCCGCCACGGCGCTGTCTCAGATGCTGGGCAAAGAGGTGCGTATCACCATGCCTGAGGTACGCATCATGGGCTACAACGAGGCCATTGAGTGGATCGGCGGGCCGGAGGCGGTCACCGCCGGCGTGCTGGTGAAGATGAGCGGCGATGTGGGCGGCATCATGCTGTCGGTGCAGAAGCTGGAGCTGATCAACTTCATCCTGGAGACCATGCTGGACCAGGGCATCCAGAGCTATGAGGAGCTTCAGGAGCTTCAGCAGTCCGCCCTGATCGAGGTGGGCAACATTATGATCTCTGCCTTCGTCACCGCTCTGTCCGGTCTGGCGGGCATCAACATCAATCTGACTGTCCCCGCCTTCGCGGTGGACATGCAGGGCGCCATTTTAACGGTGCCCATGGCCGAATACGGCGGCATGTCTGACTACCTGATGACCATTGGGGGGAACTTCGTATGCAACGGGCAGGAAATCCCCAGCCACCTGCTGCTGTCCCCCGACCTCCGGTCTCTGGATTTCCTGCTGAGAAAGCTGGGCGTTAGCGATGGCTGAGCAAAAACTGACGGTAGGGATCGCCGATATGAAGATGCTCCAGGGGGAGGGCATTCTGGTGACTTATGCGTTGGGCTCCTGCATCGGCCTGTGCTTTCATGACCAGAGGCTGCGGTTGGGCGCGTTGCTCCACATCATGCTGCCGCTGAACATGGAAGCCGGCCGGACCCATCCGCTGAAGTATGCCGATACCGGCATCAAGGAGACGCTGAAGGCCATGGAGGCCAGGGGGGCCTCTCGCAGCCGCATGACGGTGAAGATCGCCGGCGGGGCGAAGATGTTTGAAATTGCCGGAGGCAGCGGCCTGGGCAATATCGGTCAGCGCAATATCGAAAGCGTCCACGCCATTCTGAAGCGGGAGAACATCCGCCTGCTGGCGGAGGACGTGGGAGGAAAGGTGGCCAGGACCCTGCTCTTTGACGTGGGCAGCGGCCAGGGCTGTATCCGGTCCTACGGGCAGAAGGACATTATTTTCTAAGCACAGCCAACGCGCCGGGCGGCGCCATCTGAAATAGAGTGAGGAGTGTCAAACATGGCGGAGGTACATAACAGCGGTATCCTTTTGGAGTCCGGCACCAACGAGATAGAGATTATGGAGTTCACCATCGACGGGAGCCTGTACGGCATCAACGTGGCCAAGGTGCGGGAGATTATTATGTCCGCGCCGGTGAAGGTGATGCCCCATGCCCACCCGGCGGTGGAGGGTATCTTTAAGCCCCGGGATGTGGTTATCACGGTGGTGGACCTGCCCAAATACCTGGGTGTGGACAAGGAGAAGGCCGAGAAGGACCTGTTTATCATTACTAACTTCAATAAGATGTATATTGCCTTCCGGGTACACACCGTGGTGGGCATCAGCCGCATCTCCTGGACGGACATCCATAAGCCGGACAAGACGGTGTCCGGCGGCTCTGAGGGGGTGGCCACCGGCATCGCCCAGTGCGGCCCCGACCTGGTGACCATTCTGGACTTTGAGCGGATTGTGGCCGAGATTGCCCCCGAGACCACCATCCAGATGGACGAGATTGAGCAGATGGGCCCCCGGGCCCGGAGCGATGAACCCATCTGGATTGCGGAGGACTCCATCCTCCTGTCCAAAATGATCGAGGAGTGCCTGCGCAAGGCGGGCTATGTCAACCTGCGCATGTTCCCCAACGGCCGGGAGATGTGGGAAGCGCTGAACGCTCTGCCCCAGTCACATAAGCTCTTTGAGCAGGTGGCGCTGATCATCACCGATATCGAGATGCCCCAGATGGACGGCCACCGCCTGACCAAGCTGGTGAAAAGCAGTCCCCGGTTCCAGCCGATTCCCCTTATCATTTTCTCCTCTCTGATCAGCGAGGAAATGCGCATCAAGGGCCGCCAGCTGGGGGCCGACGAGCAGATGAGCAAGCCGGAGATCGGCCATCTGGTAGACGTGATGGACCAGCTGCTGCACAACGCAAAAGATTAAGAAAAAACCCGCCTTCGGGGCAACTCCCGTAAGGAAGTTGCCCCGAGGGGATTCCCGTAAGTGAAAATCATTCGATTAGGACGGCGTAGCTTCGGCTACGCTGTCTTTTCCTTGCGCTTCTGCATGGAATTATAATAGGCCAGATATTCCCGTTCCAGCATTTCCGGCTCCGGCGCTACCCATAAGCCAATGGTGTTGTAGTGAATGTCCACCCTCTGATGCCGCTTGCCGTTCAGCTTGTCAGGCTTGGACACTACAATTTTGTCAATGAACTCATGGACAATCTCAGGCGTCAATTCTGTCAACCGTGTCACTCGTCTGGCTCGCTCAATAAACCGCTGCAAATCAGCGGCCTTATCCGTGGTAGCGTCCAGAGTGGCCTCCATCTCCGGGATGGCCGCTTTCAACTGCTTCTGTTCGGTTTCCAGCGATACCGTCAGCGTGGCAAAGCGTTCCTTGGACAGCAGGCCCTTCGTCATATCCTCGTAGCTTTTCTGGATAAGCTGGTCGATTTCCACAACCCGAACTTTAGCTTTGTCCAATTCCCGGCGTTTGGCGGTCAGCGCCTTTTTCTCTTGCAGGCCAAACCGCTCCATCTGCTCCTGGGCAAACCGCTTTTCATAGACCTGGACGTACCATAACAGCCTTTGCAGACCCTCCAGCACCAATTCTTCCACTACTTTCTCCTGGATGAAGTGGGCGGTACAAACATCGGAATTACTGCGATAGGCGGAACAGAAGAAAAACGCCTGCTCCCGCTTGTAGTTGTTGGTGGCACTGTACCCCAGCTTGCTTCCGCAGTCGGCGCAGTAGAGAAGCCCGGAGAACATACTCACAATGCCTGTTCTTGTGGGCCTGCGGCGGTGCTGTCGGAGATTTTGGACGAGGGCAAAGGTCTCCCGGTCAATGATGGCGGGGTGGGTATTGGGGAATACTTTCCATTCCTCTTGGGGCTTGTCCAGCCGTTTCTTCTGCTTAAAGGACTGGCTGAAAGAACGGAAATTCACCGTATCTCCCACATACTCTTGCCGGTCTAAAATGTCCGCTATCGTGTGGGAACACCAGTTGAATGGCCGCTCCGTGCCGGGGCCGCACTTCTTACCGATACTGCGCCAGTACTCGGTCGGCGTAGGCACCTGCTCCGCTTTGAGTTTTTTTGCGATTTGGGTAGGCCCCAGGCCGCTGACACACATTTGAAATATCCGTCTGACGATTGCCGCTGCTGGCTCGTCCACGATCCACCTGTTTTTATCCTCCGGCGCTTTCGTGTAACCGTAGGGCGGGTTAGTGGTGAGTGGTATCCCGGCGTTACCACGGCTCTGCATGACACGGCGAACCTTATCGCTTGTATTTTTTGGCGTGCCACTCGTTGAATAGGTGCTGTTGGGGAAGGGTACGAAAAGTTTTGAAAAAGCCAGGATTTATGCGGGATTGCGGCGGATTGGCTCCTGACTGTTCCCACCCTGGAATAGAAAACGGCAAAAGCCGACAACTGCATACTGTTTTTTGCGGGAGAATGTAGTATAGCTATGTTCTCCCTTTTTTCATCCCCATTTTGCGATGGGGTATTTTTATTTGTAGTAGGGAGTTGAGAACACATGAACGCCCAAGTGATCGCCGTAGTCAATCAAAAAGGCGGTACGGGCAAGAGTACAACTTGCGCAAACCTCGGCATCGGTCTGGCCCAAGCCGGGAAAAAGGTGTTAGTGGTGGACGTAGACGCCCAGGCCAGTCTTTCCATCAGCCTGGGCCATTCCCGGCCGGACGATCTGCCCGTCACCCTCTCGGACCTGATGGGCAAGGTGCTGAACGATCAGCCCATCGCTCCCGGCGAGGGCATCCTGCATCATGCGGAGGGCGTGGACCTCATGCCATCAAACATCCAACTCTCCGGCATGGAGGTGTCGCTGGTGAACGCCATGAGCCGCGAGACCATCCTGCGGCAGTATCTGGACACGGTTCGGAAACAGTACACCCACATCCTGCTGGACTGCCAGCCCTCCCTGGGTATGCTCACCGTCAACGCCCTGGCCGCTGCCAATCGCCTGATCGTCCCCGTCCAGGCGGAGTACCTCCCGGCGAAAGGGCTTGAACAGCTCTTGCAGACCGTGGGCAAGGTGCGGCGGCAGATCAATCCCAAACTGCTCATTGACGGCATCCTGCTGACGATGGTAGACAGCCGGACCAACTTCGCCAGGGAGATCAGCGCCCTGCTCCGGGAGACTTACGGCGGGGACATCAAGGTATTCGATTCCGAGATACCCCATTCTGTCCGGGCCAAGGAGACCAGCGCCGAGGGTAAGAGCATCTTTGCCCATGACCCCGGCGGGAAGGTGGCCGAAGCCTATGGAAATCTGACGCGGGAGGTGTTACAGCTTGAAAAGCAGCGCGCGAAAAGTAGAGCTGGCATCAGCCGCTGATCTGTTCTCCACGGAGCAGGAGCGTCAGGACGCGAAACTGGAAAAGGTGCAGAATATCCCGCTGTCCGAGCTGTACCCGTTCCCCGACCATCCGTTTTCCGTAAGGGATGATGATTCTATGAAGGAAACCGTGGAGAGCGTCAAGGAATACGGCGTTCTCATGCCCGCCATCGCCCGCCCCCGCGAGGGCGGCGGCTATGAGTTGGTGGCCGGACACCGGCGCAAACACGCCTGTGAACTGGCAGGGCTGGACACCATGCCTGTAATCGTCCGGGATTTGGATCGGGACACCGCCATTATTTTCATGGTGGATAGTAATATCCAGCGTGAAAATATCCTGCCCAGCGAGAAAGCGAAAGCCTATAAGATGAAGCTGGATGCTATCAAACGACAGGGCGCGAGACGAGATTTAACTTGTACCCAAGTTGGGTACAAGTCGGACGGGAAAAAGAGCGTTCAGGTCGTTGCAGAAGAAGCTGGCGAAAGCCGGTCCCAAATTCAGCGGTATGTTCGTCTCAATGATCTGTCCCCCCAGCTTCAGCAAATGGTGGACGATAAGAAAATCGCCATGACCCCCGCTGTGGAAATTTCCTATTTGAAGCCAGAGGAACAGGAACTTTTGGTGGAGACCATTGAGAGTGAACAGGCTACTCCATCGCTGTCCCAGGCCCAGCGGATGAAAAAACTCAGTCAGTCCGGGAAACTGGATGAGGACACCATGCTGGGCATCATGTCGGAGGAAAAGAAGCCGGAGGTCGATAAGATCGTTCTGACTTCTGACACCCTCCACAAATATTTCCCCCGCTCCTACACCCCCAAGCAGATGCAGGACACCATCATCAAACTGTTGGAACAGTGGATGAAGAAACGCCTGCGCAGCCAGGAGCGGTAATTGAATATCGGACGGTTAAGCCGGGCAGGGATTTTCTTTTCTCTGACCGGCTTTTTTGCTGTCCGGGAAAGGAGACCTATCGTTGTATATCAACACATTCCAGTATAAGCCGGAACACGTCGATTGCAGGCTGTGTACCGAGTACGCCGGGAAAAAGAAGGGCTGTACCGCTAAAACCTGTCCCTGGCTGGCGGAGCGGATCGAGGCTGGGGTTGTGGGCTACAAAGAGGCCGTCATGGAGACGTTTCCACGTAACGTCCACACGGACGCCCGCCTGCATACGGCTATCCGCCGGTTCTCCGGCTCCCTGTTCCTCACCGCCGCCCACTACCAGCGCATGGAGCGTATGAAGGTCCGGCAGGGCTACCGCCGACGCCGGGACACCCCGGCCTACTATGCGGCTATGTATCTGCTCACCGCCAATGAGGACATCTGCACCCGCGCCGCAAATTGCTTTTGCAGATATGGCATTGAGTTCGACTACGCCACCACGCAGGACATCTCGCCCCACAACTATACCCTGCTGTCGGCGGCGAAAGATATTTACTCGGACGGTTCCAGCGTGGCGCTGAATGACCTCGCCATTTCGGAGGTGGTGGACACGCTGGCGTTCAGCCTGATTGTCAACGCCCTGCTCATCGCCCGGTATGGCTGCTCTGTACTGAAAATCAGTGAGAAGGAGGGCAAGGAGTGAAAGCGGTCCATCTGCCCATCACGGGCCATGATCTGCTGGCTGTGGAGCGGTTTCGGGACGATACCCGCCACATGGCCGAGTTTCTGGTGCTGGAGGATTGCCCCCAGGGGCAGGAGGGCCAGTACATCCGGCGGTTTCTGACCGAGGACGGCTATGACCAGGTGCTGGACGCCCAGCGGCAGGGCCGTGTCCGCATCTACAAACACGCCAACATCATTGAGGGACACATCATCCCCGCCAAGCCTAAAAAGCGGCGGGGCAAATAACTATAAGGAGGGATTTTTATGTATTCTGTGGATTCTTTGGAGTATGCCGTCCGGCATCTGTTCCAGGGCGGCATCGGGGAGCATGGGTACAGCGAGGAAGAAGTGGAGACGCTGCTCCACGGCATTGACTTCGAGGCCCTGCTGCAAGCGGTCCGGCACAACGCCCAGACCGTCCACGCCTACACCACCGAGGGCAAAGAGCCTATGTCCTTCAACTACCGGGGCAAGGACCTGTTCGGCCAGCGGGCCACCCTGCTGTACGAGGACAACGACCAGAGCTGCGCCTCCATCGTGCTGACGGACCGCACCTATGAGCTGTGGCTGCTGGAGGACATGGATCTTGTTGCCGTGGCCTGCGTGTCCCTGGACTGCGGGGACGGCGAGTACGTCACCGAGTATCGGGAGATCAAGGAGGGGGACCCCTGGGACAGTCCCATGTATCTGGACCTGGATGAGCTGGCCGATGAGATCAACGCAATGTGCGCCGCCTACTATGAGAGCGACATCCCCCTCTATGAGCTGTAACAGACGGGAAAGGAGATAAAAAGGCAGTTTTCCCGTCATGGGAACCACAAAAAGCAACGAAACCTATTCGGCAGTCTCGCTCTCAGGTGGAAAAGACAGCTCGTGTCTTTTGATTCTGATGATCGAAAAGGGCCTGCCCATCGACTGCGTACTCTATGCGGACACTGGCATGGAGTTCCCGGAGATGGAGGCCCATATCGCCAAGCTGGATGATTTTCTTTTTCAAGAGCGCGGCATCCACATCACCACTTTGCGCCACCCTCACGGCTTTGAGTGGATGATGTTCGAGGAACCGAAGCAGAAGCCGAGCTGTTTGGAACGCCGCGCCCGGTTGGGCATACCGCCCTATGGCAACGGCTGGCCTGGGATCAAAGTTCGCTGGTGTACCGGCCAGCTTAAAACCCATCTGATTACCAAGGAGACCAACCGGCTGAAAAAAGAGAAGAACGCCCTGCACCATATCGGCATCGCCGCCGATGAAGCCCACCGCTGCAAAGACGATCCTCATAACCGCTATCCATTGGTGGAATGGGGAATCACCGAGGCCCAGGCGCTGCAAATCTGCTATGACCGGGGCTACGATTGGGGCGGGCTGTATGAGATATACCGCCGCGCCTCTTGCTGGTGCTGTCCCTTTCAACGTATTGACGAACTGCGAAAGCTGCGCCATCACCACCCGGAGCTATGGGTGCGGCTGCTGGACATGGACAATCGGGCGCGGGCCATGTTCGGCCCTGGTCCCCTGGGACAGTTCAAGCAGAATTGGAGCGTGGAACGGCTGGAAGAACGCTTTGCCCGCGAGGACGGGTCAACCACCGCATAACCAAAATCTAAACAGGAAGTGAGTTGAAATGGCTGTCTATCGTGTAGAACGGACGCGAGATTACACCGTCATGTCAAATTATCATCTGAAAGATACATCCCTGTCGCTGAAAGCCAAGGGGCTGCTGTCCATGTTTCTCTCTTTCCCGGAGGACTGGAATTACAGCACACGGGGGCTTGCCGCCATCTGCAAGGAGGGTGTGGACGCTATCGGCAGTACCATCAAGGAGCTGGAAAAGGCGGGCTACATCATCCGCCGCCAGCTTCGCGGGGCCAACGGGCGTATTACGGACACCGAGTACATCATCTACGAAAAGCCCCAGCCGCCGGAGCCGCCCGCGCCGGATGCGGACGAGCCGGATATGCCCCCGCCAGATACGGCCTCACCACATACGGAAAACCCGGATGTGGCTGGCCCGGATATGGCCGCGCCGCATACGGAGAACCCCGCCCAATTAAATATAAATCAATTCAAAACTCAAAAATCAAATACTCAGCGATCAAATACTCATTCATTCCCTCCCCCTACCCCCTCCGAGACACCCGCACAGCCGGTGGAAGGAATGAAAGAAATTTTTGAGAAGCGGGATGAAATTCGGGATCAGATCGAGTATGACCTGATCGCCACTCCCTCCAACCGGGAGCAGCTCAACGAGTTTGTGGAAATCATGCTGGAGGTGGCGCTCAGCCGTACCCCCACCATGAAGATCGGGCGGGACGCGGAATATCCTACGGCCTTCGTCCGGCAGCGGTTTGAGCAGATCACCTCCGCCCACATCGAGAAGGTGCTGGACGGCATTCAGGAGAACACCACCCGCGTTTGGAACACCAGGGCTTATCTTTTGGCGGCGCTGTTCAACGCGCCCTCCACGATGGACAACCACTACACCATGTTAGTCAACCACGACCTCAACGGCGGCAATTAGCCGTCTTATTTTTTACCCGGCCACCGGGAGAAAGGATTATGCCATGAAACGCCCCCTTGCTTACATCACCGCCGCCTGGAGCGGCAGCGAGATTGAGAACGCCGAAACCGCCGCCCGGTACTGCCGTCAGGTGTATGACGCGGGCTATTCCCCCATCTGCCCCCTCCTGCTCACCGCCCGTTTCCTCCACGATGCCGTCCCCCAGGAGCATAAGGACGGCCTCGACATTGCCCGCGACTACCTCCGCCGCTCCCGCGTCCTGGTGGTCTGCGGGCGGAGCATTGATGAGACGGTGAAGAATGACATTGCTACCGCCGAGCGCCTGCGGATCACCGCCACCACCCTGGACGGCATCCTCACCGTCAAGGGCCAGGGCCGAAGTAATTCCAATTCCCGCTGATAAATCATCGAAAGGAGTTTTGAGCTATGAAAAAGCGAATCCTGACGCTGCTATGTACCGCTGTTCTGGCAATCAGCATCGCCGCACCCCCGGCGCTGGCCGCTGGCGGGCCGTTCTATCCCATCTCCGTGGAGGAATACACCTACGGCAGCTTTGACGAGCTGCGTATCAACAAAGTGTACCAGCTTTCCCTGTCCGATGACCCTTCCGGCATCCCTACGGAGGACTTTGAGCGCAACGGGCGGCGGTATTTCCTGCTGGACATGATAAAAGAGGACGAGGTGGGGGTGGACACCCAGGACTACACCGACACCATCACCCAGGACAGCGACACCAATGATCTCTCGGTGGTCTTGAAACAGTTGGACCCCCATCGGGAGGTCACAACCGAGGACGGCTATACCGGCCTCTTGGCGCTGGACTATACCTCCGTCACCGTGGAGGCCAAGGGTTACAAGACCAGCACCAAGAGCCTGTCCGCCACCCGTACTTATCCCAACTTGTCCGATGCCGATCTGTCCCTTATTCCCAAGACCACCACGGACAACGGCAAGACCCTGACCCTGGGAGCCGTGGAATGGAGCGGCGGTGAGAATGGATATTACACCGCCACAGCTACCTACACCGGCACTTCCAGCACCCGCTACGCCACCGGCTATACGGTCACAGCCAGTTATACGGGCCAAGTGGCAAAGACCGGCTGCGAGGTTGTCACCTACACCGCCATCTTCGGCAGCGAGGAACTGGCAAAAGAGGAAAAACCGGCTGACCCTTCCGCCCCGTCCAACCAGACCGGGCCGGAGGCCCCTGACACGGACCCATCCCCCACTGAAACGGGCGGCACGCATTGGTTCTCCCTGCTGGGCTGTGCTGGCGGTGTGGCGGCGCTGGCAGCGGCGGCGGTTTGGACCATCCAGAAAATGAAAGGAAGGAGGAATTGAACATGAAACGGTTACTGCACATTTTTCTTTTGACGGCGGTATTCGCCGCCATGCTGGTGGCCCCTGCCCATGCGCTGGAGTACACCATTGACGAGCCGGAGGACTACCTGTTCGGCAGACCCACCAGCGAGGACGCCCCCTATACGGCGGAGAATCCCAATATGGACAGGAGCAAGAACACCGCCCTCATCCCGCCCGGTTTCGGGACCCCCACCAGCTATCTGCCGGGGAGCGGCGAATATCTGACCCCCAATCTGGTCCCCGGCGCTCTCAGCGGCGGGCTGGTAAATCAGGTGGGCAGCGTGGGCGGCGGCACTGTCACGAACAGCGGTTATCCCACGGTGGATGTGGGCGGTGCTGGCAGCACAAGCCAGTTCAGCTACACCACCACACAGACCACCGCCTACACAGAGGTCACGTCTGATCTCTACTATTCCGGGGGCTACCTGGGGACGCTGAAAATCCCCTCTCTGGGCGTGAACGTCAAAATCTACGAGGGGACGGACAGCGCCCAGCTTGCCAAGGGCGCGGGACATTTCACCAACACCAGCATCTGGAACGGCAACGTCTGCCTTGCTGGGCATAATCGAGGGGTAACGAACCACTTCGGCAAAATCCATACCATGAACGCCGGAGACACCATCACCCTCACCACTCAGCTCGGCACCCGGACCTATGCCGTCACCAGCGTCACCAAGGTCAGCGAGACGGACACCAGCGGCACCGCCGCCACGTCCAGCAATCAGATCACGCTCTATACCTGTGTCATGAATGAATCGGCCTACCGCTGGTGCGTGGTGGCCCAGGAGGTCTAAGGCGGCGGTCCGGGCGGCATCCTCGACACTTTTCTTCTTCTGTGGTATCTTTTTCTCAACGGAACCACCAAAACACCACAAAGGAGATAAAGAGCTATGAAGATGAAAGATTTTGCAAGCCGCCTGACCGCTGGAATCGCCTGCGCCGCCCTGGTATTCGGCCTGACCCTCCCCGCAAAGGCGGCAGCTCCCGCCGAGACAATCCGAGTGGGCAGCTACAAAGGCAATTCGTTGGATGTGGGTGAGCGCAGCGGCCTCATTATCGGCCCCAGCGGAACGGAGTACACCGTCACCTCCAGCGCCCCGGACACAGTAGCGGTAGAGCAAGTAGCGGGCTTTTGGGTGGCCGTTGCCAAGTCCGAGGGAACTGCGGAGATCACCGCCGCCAACCGCGCCGGAGAGAGCGGGACCTTGACGCTCACAGTCGGCACCGCCGTTGACCATGCTGCCCCCACCAGCACGGACACCGAAGGCCAGCCGGAAAATCTGGACGTGCGGCAGGAATTGATTCAGCTTATCAACCAGACCCGCATGGCAAACGGCGCGGCGGAGCTGCCAGTCAGCGAGGCCCTGATGACCGCTGCGCAAGCCTGCTCCGACCAGCATTACACTTACCACCACAATCAGGAGGAATGTGAGGCCGTGATTGCTGCTGGATATTCCCACGGCTTCGGCTCCAATCTCACGGTGTTTACCGGCGTGGCAACTGCGGACACCGCCCAGCACGCTCTGGACAACTGGATCAAATCTCTCGGCCACTTCCAGGCCATGATCGACCCGAAATGTGACAGCATCGGCGTGGGCGTGACGGAGAGCGGCGGAGTGACTTACTGCTATATGTTTGTCGGCAGGCCGGACACCATCAATCCCTACGGATAACAAAATACGGACAGAGATAGGTCTTTCAGCCCAGGCTGGAGGACCTTTTCTCTTGCCCGAAAAAGCAAAGGAGAACTTTTTATGAGGAAGAAAACCTATTCCGCACTCACCCGCATGACGGCTCTGCTGTTGGTGCTGGTGTGTA
>Ga0209064_1003616_pt1 | contig 13154 bp, 9 predicted proteins | sample Inofromicrocosms_FD_187498 | JGI IMG/M metagenome (GOLD analysis project Ga0209064, IMG submission 187498) | Mouse cecum microbial communities from Vienna, Austria - Inoculum for glucosamine and mucus D2O microcosms (SPAdes) (version 2) | ecosystem: Host-associated > Mammals > Digestive system >... | reverse complement strand
TCATTCGGAACCCTATCCCCCATACCGTTTCGATGGAATCCTGTCCGCCCGCTTCGGCCAGCTTGGCCCGCAGGTGGCTGATATGGGTTTTCAGGGAGCTTTCGGTGCAGTCGGGGGTCTGCTCGCTGATTTTGTCCAGGAGCGCGCTTCGGGGGACAATGCGGCTTTGGTTCTGTACCAGGATTTTCAGGATTGCGTACTCGGTGGGGGTCAGATGAAGCTCCTGCCCATTTACATACGCTGTATGGACGTCGTCGGAGAGCCGGATATCCCCAAAGGAGAGGATGTCCCTGTTTGCCGCCGTCTCGTAGGTTCTGAGCTGTGCCGCGATGCGCGCCAGCAGCTCCTGGGTGTGGAAGGGCTTGGTGACATAGTCCGCCGCGCCCCCCTGTAAGAGCTGGACCTTGTTTTCCAGCTCCCCCTTTGCGCTGAGCACAATGACCGGCCTGCCCTGGATGAGCGGGAGAACCTCTTCGCCGTTCAGGCCGGGGAGCATCAGGTCCAGGAGGACCAAATCCGGCTTTGACCGGTCCAGAACCATGATGGCCTCCGTGCCGGAGTAGGCCCGCAGCACCCCGTACCCCTCCTGCCGGAGGGCCTCCTCCAGGGCGTTTCCGATGTGGATGTCGTCGTCTACAATCAGAATGGTTTTCAAGGGGGTACCTCCTTTGTGGGATGAATATAATACAGAAATATCAAAAGTGAGCAACATAAAAGGGAGCCACAGAGTGACTCCCCCAGTGCAGTCCGAAAACATACACCTCTTTCAATAACTATAGTATACAATACAAGCCCAAAAAATGCAAGACAAATTTTGAATTTCAAAGCCTCTCCAAGCCAGTCATATGTCATATATTGAGATAGGTTTCCAAAGCAGATAACTTCTGGGTAACATTTTGTTGTATAATTTGTGCGTAAATACTAGGTGCAACATTGTTTTGAAGAAGCTGATTCTGGTCTTTATAGGTATTGACCAGTTTCTTTGCCCTTGCAGAACTAAAATCAACACGTTTGAGCAGACAACATACAATGATTATGTAGTCAATCAGTGAATATAGGGTAATATTTTGTATACTGGTTTCTTTTTCAACCCATTTTTTTAGTACCGGACTGATATTTCTGTCTTTGAATCTAGTATCAAAAATTATATTATTATGGGCAACGGAATTGCGGAGTGATTTGATGGTGTAAAGTATGCTGCTGAGTAGATTTCTGTTTGTATCAATGGAAATATCAAACATATTTAGCCGCATCATGATGCGCTCTCTCATTGATTCGTTTAAACACTCAAAAAAGCTGGCGAGATCGCTCAGATACAATATTTCAAAAACGACCCATAAAGGGGCATCTTCTCCTCGATTGTAAAAATGTCGAACCATCTGGTTATCGTTACCTTCTTCATCATGGTAACGTGCGGACAATTTTGAATATACAGAGTTTCTTAACTTGAGCCGTTTGGACTGTAATTTTGTATTGGTAGGATTGTCGCGCATACGCTCTTTATAGATATGCTCAAAGGTGCCGAGTTTTAAACCATCTACAGACTCATTACAGACAATATTTTTTATAGCAGTTTCAATAAACATCAAATCAGAATATAATGCGGCTTTTAAATTGTTATCATATTCAATTACAGCAACTACTTCACTGAAATCTGTATATAAAATTTGATTATGACTGTTTTTTACAAAACGATAGCCTTTATATCCATGGTAGTAACCATAACTGATTAATTGTTGTTTTTGGTAACTACCGCTGATTTGAATATGGCAGTCATTTCTTAAATGCCGCATTAAACCGTTTATTGTCTGTGGAGTACTCATCTGAGAACCTTCTTTCTTTAATATATTTAAAAGTATAGCAGTAAATAGAACGAAGTGCAATATGAATTTAACAGAATATCAAATTCCAGAAAAAAGGGAGACCGCCCACGGCAGTCCCCCTCTTTTGCTGTCACAAATGAAATTCCGATTAATCCAAGTGCCAGATATCCCGCGCGTAATCAGCAATGGCACGGTCAGCGCAGAATATGCCGGATTGGGCGATGTTGTGCAGGGACATCTTGTTCCAGACATGGGGCTGACGGTACAGCTCCTCTACCTTCTGCTGCGCTTCCCGGTAGGAATTGAAGTCCGCCAGTACCATATAGGGATCGTTGTATACCAAGGAATTGAATATCTCCGCGAACTGCTTGCCGCCAAAGCCGTCCCGCACCTCATTGAGCGCCTTGCGGACAATGGCGTTGTTCTCGTAAATGTCCTTGGGGTAGTACCCTCTGGCGCGGCGGTCGGAGACCTCTTCTGTGCGCATACCAAAGATGATGATGTTCTCGTCCCCGACCTGCTCCTTGATTTCCACATTGGCGCCGTCAAGGGTGCCCAGGGTGATGGCGCCGTTGAGCATCAGCTTCATGTTGCCCGTGCCGGAGGCCTCGGTGCCCGCCAGGGAAATCTGCTCGGATACATCCGCGGAGGGCATCAGCAGCTCGGAGAGGGTGACGCGGTAATCCTCCAGATAGACAATACGCAGCTTGTCGCGGATAATAGGGTCCTTCTCGATTTCCTTGGACAGGGTGCAGAGCATACTGATAATCTGCTTTGCCATAAAGTATCCGGGGGCCGCCTTGGCCCCGAAGATGAAGGTCCGGGGGACGATATCCATATTGGGGTTTTCCCGCAGGGCCTGGTAAAGGCTGAGAATATGCAGGCCGTTGAGGTGCTGGCGCTTGTATTCATGCAGGCGCTTGACCTGTACGTCGAAGATGGAGTCGGTGTTGATGGTCTGGCCGGTGGTCTTTTTGATGTACCGGGCAAACCGCTCCTTGTTCTCCTTTTTGATGACCGCCAGCTGGTCCAGCACCGCGCTGTCATCGGAAAAGTCGTTGAACTGAGAGAGCTGGGAGAGGTCGCGGAGCCAGCCGCTTCCGATTTTCTCCTTCAGCAGCTTGGTAAGGCCGGGGTTGGACTGGTACAGCCATCGGCGGGAGGCGATGCCGTTGGTGACATTTTTGAACTTTTCCGGGGTAATGGCGTAAAAGTCCTTGAAGATGGACTGCTTGATAATTTCGGAGTGGAGCTTGGAGACGCCGTTGACGCTGTGGCAGGCGGCCACGCACAGGTTGGCCATGCGGATGTTGTGGTCGCAGCAGATGGCCATGCGGGAGATGGTGTCCATTCCCAGGTGGTATTTCTCAAACAGCTCCTGACAGAAGCGCTCGTTGATTTCCCTAATGATTTGATAGATGCGGGGCAGCAGCTCCCGGAACATATCCTCGTTCCACTGCTCCAGCGCCTCCGCCATGACGGTGTGGTTGGTATAGGCAAAGGTCTTGGTGACAATGTCCCAGGCGTGGTCCCAGCTGTAGCCACAGTCGTCCAGCAGGACGCGCATCAGCTCCGGGATTACCAGGGTGGGATGGGTGTCGTTGATATGGATGGCGTTCTTTTCGGCAAAGTTATCCAGCGTGCCGTAAAGGGCCATGTGCCGGCGGATAATGTCGGACAGGGAGGCGGACACCAGGAAATACTGCTGCTTCAGGCGCAGTATTTTGCCCTCAGTGTGGTTGTCGTTGGGATAGAGCACCTTGCTGATCAGCTCCGACATGGTGCTGCCCAGGGCGCTCTGGTAATCACCCCGGTTAAAGGAGGCCATGTCGATGGCCGGGCTCTGGGCCTTCCACAGGCGCAGAACGCTTACCGCCCTGGAATCATAGCCGGTGACATACATATCATAGGGCACCGCATTGACAGTGGAATAATTTTTGTGGGAGATGAAGTGGTAGTCATCGTTCCAATACTCCTCCACATTGCCGCCGAAGTGGATGGGCACGGTCAGCTCCGGACGCTCCACCAGCCAGGCGCTGCCTCCGGGCAGCCAGCTGTCCGGCTGTTCCGTCTGCCAGCCGTCCTCAATCTTCTGCTTAAAGATTCCGAATTCATAGAGGATGGAGTACCCGATGGCGGGGTGCTCTGTGGTGGCCAAAGCGTCCAGGAAGCAGGCCGCCAGCCGTCCCAGGCCGCCGTTGCCCAGTCCCGCGTCCGGCTCGCACTCATACAGGTTTTCCAGCTTGACCCCCAGCTCCGAAAGGGCCTGGGTAAAGGGCTGCACCAGCTCCAGGTTGTAGATGCTGTTCTTGAGGGAGCGGCCCATCAGGAATTCAATGCACAGATAATAGGCGTTTTTCCGGGCGGCCGCGTTGCAGGAGGCCTTAAACTGGCGGCGCTTGCCCCGGAGAATCTCCCGGATGACCATAACGCACGCCTTGTAATACAGGTCGTCCGGCGCGCTCTGCGGGTCTACCGCCAGGTTTTCCGAAAGGGTCTGACAGATCATGGCCTTGATTTGTTCGCTTGTAAAGTTTGTTCGCATTTTTGTAACCCACCTTAACAATTCATTCTTCTGGTCCGCCGCAGGGAGAGGGCCTTTGCGGGGTGTTATCCGCTTTTCGGCCCCGGCCCCCGGCGGGTATTGGTACAGACTGCCGGCCCAGGGCAGGGCCATCCCCCGCCCTGTACGCCGGCTTCGCTTTATGCGGTTTGATATATTACGGTAAATTATATTATAATCGGGATTTCTCCGAATTGCAATGTATTTTAATGATAAATCTTGACCGGCTCTCGGTTTTTGCCAAAAATCCATAAATATAGTCCCATAAAATTGTACAGTTTCTAAAACGATTGCGGAAAATTTTCACCTGGTCCCCGCTTTTTTTTGCGCAAACGCTTTCTTCCACAGCGAAAATGTATTATAATATTTAGAATAGATGTAAGCGGAAGCAGAATCTCCAAAAGCTGCGGCACAAGAAAAAGGAAAGGAATGGGTCGGCTTATGCAGGCAGGCAATCGGGTAAGGATCGAAGTAGCGGGGTCCTGGTATGTCATATCCACAACAGAGGAATCATCATATGTAGAGGAGCTGGCGCGGGAGCTGGACGAGCAGCTGACCAAGCTCCTGGGCAAAAACGATTCCCTTTCCATAAACGACGCACTGATTCTTTGTTCACTCCAGTTTTTGCTGGACAAGCGGCAGTCAGAGCGGTCGGCGGATCGGCTGCGGCAGCAGTTTTCCGGATATATGGAGGAGATCAAGCGCGCCAAGGACGACACGGCGGCAAAGCAGAAGGAAAACGAAGAGCTGCGCCGGGAGGTATTGCAGCTTCGGGTGGAGCTTCAGCAAAAGCAGGGCGGCAAGCAGGCGGAAAAGTAATAAAGGAATGCAGCAATGAATTGGGAGAATGGTGTGAAATTGGAAATATTAGCCCCGGCGGGGGGAAGAGATTCGGTTGAGGCGGCGGTGCGGTGCGGCGCGGATGCAGTATACCTTGGAACCAAGGTGCTGAACGCCCGGCGAAACGCGGCCAATTTTGACGGCGAGGACCTGAGGGAAACGGTCCGGTACTGTCACGAGCGCGGCGTAAAGGTCCACCTGACCGTCAATACGCTGGTGTATGACAGCGAAATCCCTCAGGCGGTATCGGTGATAGAGGAGGCGTGCAGCGCCGGTGTGGACGCGGTGATTGTGCAGGACATGGGGGTGGCTGTCCTCTGCCGGAAAATCTGTCCGGAACTGCCCATGCACGCCTCTACCCAGATGGCGGTCCACAACCTGGAGGGGGCGCTCCAGGCCAAGGAGCTGGGATTTTCAAGGGTGGTGCTGGCGCGGGAGATGTCTTGCGGGGAAATCCGCCGGGTGGCGGAACAATCCGGGATGGAGACAGAGGTTTTTGTCCACGGAGCCCTCTGTATGTGTGTGTCCGGGCAGTGCTATCTCAGCGCCATGGTGGGGGAAAGAAGCGGGAACCGGGGCCTCTGCGCCCAGCCCTGCCGCCTTCCCCACAGGGCAGGGGGAAGCGGCGGGAGCGAATACGCCCTGTCCCTGAAGGATATGTGCCTGATTCCCCATATGCGGGAACTGGAGGAGATGGGCGTGACCTCCCTGAAGATTGAGGGGCGGATGAAGCGGCCGGAATATGTGGCCGCCGCCGTTACCGCCTGTGTCACCGCCCGCGGCGGCGGAAGGCCGGAGCTGGAGCAGCTTCAGGCGGTTTTTTCCCGCAGCGGGTTTACCGACGGCTACTTTACCGGAAAGCTCGGCCCCCAGATGTTCGGCATCCGCCAGAAGGAGGACGTCACTGCTGCTCAGGGCGTTCTGGGAGACCTTGCCGCCCTGTACCGGAAGGAAGTACAGCGGGTTCCGGTCAGCTTCTCCTTTGAGATGAAACGGGGCAGTCCCACCGTCCTCTCCTGCCGGGATAACCAAGGGCGGCCTGCGGTTGTGACCGGCGCGGTCCCGGAGGAGGCGGTTTCCAGGCCCACTACCGGCGAGGCGGTGGAGAAGAGCCTGAACAAAACCGGCTCCACCCCCTACCGGGTGGTGAAAACGGAGCTCAGCATGGACGATGGCCTGATGCTTCCGGTCTCCGCCCTCAACGCCATGCGCCGGGAGGCTTTGGAAAAGCTGTCGGAGCTGAGGCGGAATTCCGTCTCCTATACTGTCCGGAATGTGGAAATCGGGCAGAAGTCCCCCGGCATCGGTCCGGCGGCCTCACCTGTCCCCCAATGGAGAGGGCGTTTTCACACCCTGGAGGGGCTGACACAAGATATAGTGGATTCCCTGGACCGAGTAGTCCTACCCCTTGTGGATGTTTTCAACACTTTCAACAATCTGATGTTGAAAATTATCCCCCCGGAGAAGATAGAGGTCGAAATCCCCAGGATTCTGTTTCAAAATACCGAAGCAGTGGGGGAAATGTTACAAAAAGTCAAGAATTTCGGGATTCGCCGGGCGGTTGTCTCCAATATCGGTGCGGTTCGTCTGGCCAAGGAGGCGGGGATGGAGCTCACCGGGGGATGGGCGCTGAATGTCTTCAACTCCCTTGCCTTGGAGGAGTACCGGGCCATGGGCCTTTCCGGAGCGGAGGTTTCCATTGAGCTTTCCGCCGCCAAAATCCGCCGCCTTGGAGGGACCGGCGGGCATGAGAGCCTGCCCTATGGGGTGGTTTCCTACGGTTATCTCCCTCTGATGATCTTCCGGAACTGTCCGGTGAAGAACGCCATGGGGTGCAAAAAGTGCGGAAAACAATTCCGGCCGGTGACAGACCGCACCGGAGCGGAGTTCTTTGTGGACTGCGAGTCGGGGGGACAGTGCAGCTGCCTTTTCAACGGGACGCCGCTGTACCTGGCGGACCGCCTGGAGGACTTTGCCGGGGTGAGCTGGCACGCCTTGTATTTTACACGGGAATCGCCGGAGGAAATCCGGCGGGTGATACGGGCGTACCGGAAGGGGCTCCCCTGGGGGGAGGCCGGGCTGACCGGCGGCAAAAACGCCCATGGAGCGTTTACCAGGGGGCTGTATTACCGAAATGTGATGTAAAGCACAGCAACAGGCTTTACAACAGCAAAATATGAAAGGAAGAAGCGTCATGCAGCACAGGATCATTCTGGCCTCTGGTTCTCCCAGGAGAAAGGAACTGCTGCGGGAAATCTGTCCGGAGTTTACGGTGATCACCGCGGATATCGACGAGCGGCCATTTCCTGGGGAATCACCGGAAGAACTGGTGGGGCGGCTTTCCCTGGGAAAGGCGGCGGAGGTCTGGAGGCAGACCGAAAACTTAGGGGAGCGGGTTGTCATTGGGGCGGACACCGTGGTGGCCCTGGACAGGGAGATCATGGGCAAGCCCCATGGAGCGGAGGACGCGCGGCGAATGCTGAGGCGGCTCTCCGGAAGCGTCCATCAGGTCTTTACCGGCACGGCGGTTCTGTGGGAAGGCGGCAGGGACTGCTTTACCACCGCGTCCCAGGTGGAATTCTACCCCCTTTCCGATGGGGAGATCGAGGGCTATATCGCCGGAGGGGAGCCCTTCGGAAAGGCCGGGGCATACGCCATTCAGCTGGGGGGAAAGCTGTTTGTCAAGGAAGTTCACGGGGATTATTCCAACATTGTGGGGCTGCCCGTGGCCCGGCTCTGCCGCAGAATGACCGCTCACGGGTTGATTTCCCCGCCCTTTGGGGGAAAACTTTAAATTTTTTATGAAATCCCCATATTTCTTATTGAGAAAACGCCGGGGCGAGGGTATAATAAAAAGAGGATTTTTTGAAACCGGATTTATGCGGCGTTAGGTTTATCGGGAATCACTGCGGACTGTCCCTTGCCCATCGGAACGGGCAGCCGCTGCAATATCATCGGACAGATGGAATTTTACCGGCGCGGGACCGACGCGCTGGAAAGGGGTAAAAACGTGGGTATTTTTTCAAAAGACATTGGAATTGATCTGGGTACGGCCAATACCCTGGTTTTCATGAAGGGCAAGGGAATCATCATGCGGGAGCCGTCGGTTGTGGCGGTGGACACCAGGACCGATACTGTCCGCTATGTGGGGCAGGACGCCAAGGACGTCATTGGCCGTACACCTGGTTCCATTGTGGCGGTGCGTCCCCTGAAGGACGGGGTTATCGCCGACTTCGACATCACCGCCAGTATGCTTCAGATTTTTATCAAAAAGGCGTGCAGCAATACGTTTATCAAGCCCAGGGTGGTCATCTGCATCCCCTCCGGTGTCACGGAGGTGGAACGGCGCGCCGTCAAGGAAGCCGCCCAGAAGGCGGGGTCCAAGAGTGTGGCCATCATTGAGGAGCCCATGGCGGCGGCCATCGGCGCGGGGCTTCCCGTGGCCGAGGCAACCGGCAACATGGTGGTGGATATCGGCGGCGGCACCAGCGAGGTGGCGGTTATCTCCCTGGGCGGTATCGTTGCCGCCAAGTCGGTCCGGGTGGCTGGGGACGAGTTCGATGTGGCCATCATCAACTATGTGAAAAAGAAATATAACCTCCTCATCGGTGAGCGCACCGCCGAGGATGTGAAGATCAAGATCGGCTCTGCCTACCGGTACGACGGGGAGGAGCCCATGGAAATCAAGGGCCGCAACCTGGTGGACGGCCTGCCGAAAAACCTGTTTATCACCCCCGCTGAAATCCGGGAGGCCCTGGCGGAGCCCATTTCCTCTGTCCTGGAGGCTATCCGCATTACCCTGGAAAACACCCCGCCGGAGCTGTCCGCCGACATCATTGACCACGGCATTATCCTCACCGGCGGCGGCGCGCTGCTCAAGGGGCTGGATGTGCTGATTTCCCAGGAAACGGGTATGCCCGCCTATATTGCGGAGAATCCCCTGGACTGTGTGGCCGCCGGAACCGGAAAGGTGCTGGAGGACTTGGACCGCCTCCGGGAGGTGCTTTCGGAGGACAGCCAGAAATACTGATTCAACGGACTGCTTTGGTGTGTACGTTTTGGCCGTATGCGCCGGTAAATCGGGAAGCAAGGGCCGCCGTAACCGCCGAGCAGGCGTTTACCGGCGGCCCTCTTTGGAATACCGGGGAGGAACTCTCCCCCGCCGCCTACAACTGGACGAAACAAGGAGGGAGCGCCAATGGGCGATTTCTTTAAAAGCCTCCGCTTTAAAATCCTGCTGGCCCTGCTGGTGGTACTGCTGGCATTTATGCTCCGTGCTGCCTATATGGGTGGGCTGGGCACCATGGCCGACTATGTGCTGGGAGTGGTTGCCACGCCCTTTCAAAGGCTCTCCGCCAGCATCTCCTACTCGGTGACGGATATTCTGGACACCCTGTTCCGCGCCGGAGAATATAAAAGCGAAAATGAAGCCCTTCGGGAGGAAATCCGCAGCCTGCGCCAGCAGCTGGTGGATTACGATGCCGCTATACAGGAGAACAAGCAGTATAAGCAATTTCTGGAGATTAAAGAAAATAACCAGGATTTCCAGGTGGAGCTGGCGGCGGTGATCGGGCGGTCCCCGGACGCGCGCTTTGGCTCCGTGACCATCGATAAGGGCACCATTGACGGGATAGAGCTGCGGGATCCGGTGATTACCGCCGACGGGCTTGTGGGGTACATCTCCGAGGTGGGCCCCACCTATTCCCAGATTATCACGATTCTGGACCCCACCCTCCATGTGGGGGTTTCCGATGCCCGCACCCGCGATACCGGCATCGTGGCCGGGACCATCGCCCTTTCCCAGCAGGGAAGGTGTAAAATGTCCTACATTGACCGGGGCAGCGCGGTGGCCAAGGGGGATATTGTCGTCACCTCCGGCGTCGGCGGGGTGTTCCCCAAGGGGCTGATGATCGGCGTTGTCAGCGAGGTGCAGGTGGAGTCCCACGGTACCTCCCTCTATGCGGTGCTGGAGCCCGCCGTGGATATTTACGGAATCAAGGATGTGGTGGTCATCACCGGCTTTGAGGGGCAGACCCGCGAGCGCTCCTCCGCTCCCGGTCAGAATCGGGCCCAGGAGAAAATGGATGCCTCCTCTCAATCTGAATCTGAATCCCCCCAGTCCGGGGCAGACCCCCAGGAGGAAGAGCCATGACCGCCATTGAGAGAAAAAAGTTTTTTTCCTTTTTCCGGTATGTGGTCTACGCCATTCTCTTTCTCACCCTCTATGTATTGCAGAATACGCCCAGCCTCTTTTCGGTTTACGGGGTAAAGCCCATTCTGCTGATTCCCGCCGCGGTGGTCTTCGCCATGTACGAGGGGGAATTTGTGGGAGGGGTTTTCGGTGCGCTGGCGGGAATGCTGTGCGATCTGGGCGGATTTTTCCTCTTTGGGTTTGACGCCATCCTGACGCTGGTTTTTTCCGCCGTCAGCGGTCTGCTGACCATCTATCTGCTGCGGAGGAATCTGCGCAACGCCTTTATGATGGTGTTTGTCTCCATGCTGATTCGCTGCTGCCTCACCTATTTTTTCATGTACCACATATGGCAGTATGAGGATGTTGCCTCAATCTTCTGGGACAGCACCCTGTGGGTGATTCTGTATTCCACCCTGCTGACGCCGGTGTACTTTTGGATGTGGAGAAAGCTATGCGGGTTTTTCCACAAGAGAATGGAGTAAGCCCTGAGAATCTGTATTGTCTCGCTCATGCAAGCGGAAAGGGAAGTATATGAACCGTTCCTCATTTAAAATCCGGGCCTGGATTCTCGCCCTGCTGATTCTGCTGGCCTTCTGCATGTTCTCCCTGCGCCTGATGAATATGCAGGTGGTGGACGGGGCCAGCTACGCTCAGGAGGCCAAGGTCCGCAACAGCCTGGTCCAGACCCTCCAGGCGGCGCGTGGGGAGCTCGTGGACCGGTATGGACGCCCCCTGGTGGTAAACGAAAGCTGCTTTGATATCGTCTTCGATAAAACCGCCATGATAAAGGGCCAGGACAACGAGATTATCCTGAAAATGTTCCAGCTGTTCGACGAGGCGGGGGAAAGCTGGATCGACAACCTGCCTATCAGCCAAAATCAGCCCTTCCGGTTTGTGGAGGGGGCGGACAGCTCGGTCAGCCGCCTGAAAACGTTCCTGGAGCTCCAGGAATACGCCACAGTGGAGGATGTGATGCTCAGCCTGGTGGAGCGCTACGAGCTGGAGGAATATCTTCCCCTCACCCAGCGCCTGGTGGCCGGGGTCCGGTACGAGATGGAGCAGCGGGGCTATTCCATCAACCTGCCCTACACCTTTGCCTCCAATGTCTCCAAGCAGCTGGTCACTACCATCAGCGAGCGCAGCGACGAGCTCCCCGGTGTCCGGGAAAGTGAAAGCACCACCCGCAGCTATGTGTCGGGGGACATTGCGCCGTGGATCATCGGCCTTATCGGGCCCATCTACCAGGAGGAGTACCAGCAGCTGAAGGAGACCGGGGAATACCAGCTCAATGACCAGATTGGAAAGTTCGGCATTGAACGCGCCTTTGAATCCCAGCTTCGGGGGAAAAATGGTCAGCGCCGCATTGAAATTCTAAACGGAATGGTGGAGAATGTGATCGACGAGGTGGAACCCATGCCGGGGCATACCATTGCGCTGACCATTGATAAAAACCTCCAGGCTGTGACTCAGCAGGCCTTGGCCGACCATGTGAAGATGCTCAATGAAACCGCCGAGGAGTTCAAGGGCAGGGAAGCGGAGGGCGCGGCGGCCGTAATCATAGATGTAAAAACCGGGGATATTTTGACCGCTGCCAACTACCCCACCTTTAACCTCCAGACATACAACCAGGACTATGCCCAGCTCAGCCAGGACCCTCTCTCTCCCTTGATGAACCGGGCCCTCAACGGGGCGTATACGCCGGGTTCTATCTACAAGCCGGGGATGGCGGTTTCCGCCTTGGCGGAGGGGGTGCTGGAGGACCGGTACTCCACCGTCACCTGCAACCACATTTACACTTATTATCAGGACTATCAGCCCCAGTGCCTGGGCTTCCACGGAAATATCAATGTAATGGATGCACTAAAGTACAGCTGCAACATATTTTTTTATGACGTTGGGCGCCGACTGGGGGTGGAGGCGATTAACCATTACAGCTCCATGCTGGGCTTCGGCCAGCCGGTGGAGCTGGAGATTTCCGCCCAGAGCGGTCAGTTGGCCAGTCCAGAGCTGTCCGCCTCCCACGGCAGCGAATGGGTTCCCGGCGACGTTCTCCAGGCCTCTATCGGCCAGTCCGAGACCATGGCCACCCCCCTTCAGCTTGCCAGCTATGCGGCGACCATTGCCAACAAAGGGGTGCGCATGAAGCCACATCTGGTCAAATCCATCCATTCCTATAGTTTTGAGGAGGTTCTACAGCAGACCCAGCCGGAGGCGGCCTGTGATATGAAGCTGGAGCCAGAGATATTTGATATCGTCACCGAGGGAATGGAGCGGATGGCGGAATACGGTTTTGCCGGTTATCCCATCCGGGTGGCGACCAAAACCGGCACTCCCCAGACCTATGGGAATTTTACCAACTCCACCTATATTTCTTTTGCTCCCGCCGATGATCCCCAGATCGCTGTCGCTGTAGTGGTGGAAAAGGGGGGCGGTGAGGTCTGCACCCCCATTGTCCGCAAAATATATGACTTTTATTTTGGCCTGGATCAGACCGACAGCACAGGAACAGAGCAGCAGCTATTGTTGCAGTGAGCAAAAAAGCTATGCGGGCTCCACGCAGGTAGTGCGGCGGTGCGGATTCAAACAGAAAAGTCTAAAAAATGTAAAAAAGGTAGTTGACAAAAGGAGAAAGAAGTGCTAATATAATCAAGCGCCTTGAGCGGGGGCCGAAAAGTCCGGCTCAGGGGGAGCAGCACAAAGGGCGCAGGGAAGCCGTGAAAGCGGTGGAGAGCGA
>Ga0209064_1003614_pt1 | contig 13158 bp, 14 predicted proteins | sample Inofromicrocosms_FD_187498 | JGI IMG/M metagenome (GOLD analysis project Ga0209064, IMG submission 187498) | Mouse cecum microbial communities from Vienna, Austria - Inoculum for glucosamine and mucus D2O microcosms (SPAdes) (version 2) | ecosystem: Host-associated > Mammals > Digestive system >... | reverse complement strand
AAACGGGCATTATGCCTGATTTATTCCTCCGAAGCTTTTCCAAAGGCGATACAGGGGTTGATGGATTGTGCAGGTTCAAAATGTTTTTCCATCAAAATGCCCCGTAAATTGGGAGGAATAAACATGAAAAGAAATCATCTTCTTTCGCTGGTCCTTTCCGCCGCGCTCTGCGCGGGAATGCTGGCCGGATGTAACAGCGGAACCCCGTCCGGCAGCACAGGCTCCAGCGGCGCTGCTGGAGGTTCCCAGGCCGCTTCCGGCGATACAATCAAGGTGGGCATTCTGGCCCCTCTGACCGGGGACGCCGCCCAGTACGGCATCGCGGCCTCCAACGCCGCCAAGCTGTACTTTGACCAGCTCAACGCCGCAGGCGGCGTAAACGGCAAGTCCATTGAGTACATCCTGCTGGATGAAAAGGGACAGGCTGCCGACGCCGTTGTCGCCTACAACAATCTGCTGGAGCAGGGCGTTACCGCCATTGTCGGCGACGTGACCACCGCCCCCACCATCGCGGTGGCCGTTGAGTCCGCTTCCGCCAACATCCCCATGATTACCGGTTCCGCCACCGCTGCGGCTGTCACCGTTGATCCGGACACCAACGCCGTCCGCTCCAACGTCTTCCGCTCCTGCTTCATCGACCCCTTCCAGGGCGAAAAGATGGCCAGCTTCTCCAAGGAAAAGCTGGGGGCGAAGACCGCCGCTATCCTCTTCAACAGCAACATCGACTACTCCATCGGCCTGAAGGACGCCTTCATCGCCAAGGCGGGGGAGATTGGCCTTGAGATTGTCGCCACCGAAAGCTATGCGGATACCGATGTGGACTTCAAGGGCCAGCTCACCAACATCAACGCCAAGGCTCCCGACGTTCTCTTCTGCCCGGACTACTATCAGAAGGTCGCCCTGATTGCTCCCCAGGCCAAGGAAGTGGGCCTGACCGCCACCTTTGTGGGCGGCGACGGCTGGGACGGCGCCATTGAAGCCATCAACGACACAGCCATGATTGAGGGCGCTTACTACTGCTCCGGCTTCTCCGCCGACGACACCTCCGAAGCGGTCCAGAAGTTCCTCAGCGATTACAAGGCCGCCTACAACAGCGACCCCAACATGTTCGCGGCAACCACCTATGACGCGGCCGCCATCCTGGCCGACGCCATCAAATCCGCCGAGGATGCCGGGCTGACTGCCGGTTCCGATGATTACAAGGCCGCTGTTATCTCCGCTGTCTCCAAGACGGACAAGGACTATGTCACCGGCCACTTCACCTTTGACGCCAACAACGACCCTGTTAAGGACGCCGTTATCATCAAGATAACCGACGGAAAGTATACCTTTGACTGCAAGTTCTGATTGGCATCCATCCTTTACCCGGCCTTGCAGCTTTACAGTTCTATAGATTTCCAAAGACGCAACCGAGACGGAAAGCGGAGTGTGCCGCTTTCTGTGTCGGTTTATGTCGTATCAACGGGATAAATGGTCTGGTGTGTTTTTGCGGTCAATATCGAAATAATTATAATGGAAAGGACGGAACCCCTTATGCTTCTCCTCTCCCAAATCATCAACGGCCTTCAGCTGGGCAGCATCTATGCCCTGGTTGCCCTGGGCTACAGTATGGTTTACGGCATCATCATGCTGCTGAACTTTGCCCACGGCGATATCATCATGGTGGGCGGCTATGTGGCCATGCTGACCATTGCGGCCGGCGTTCATCCTTTGCTGGCCGTGGTGCTGGCGATTCTGGCCTGTATGGCGCTGGGTGTGGTCATCGACAAGGTGGCCTATGCCCCCCTGCGCTCCTCCCCCAGGATTTCCCTGCTTATCACCGCCATCGGGGTTTCCTTCCTGCTGGAAAACCTGGCCCAGAACATCTGGGGGGCCAATGCCCGGCCCTTCCCAAACAGTGCCATTATCCAGGGCTCGGCACTGCATATCGGCGATGTGCAGATTGGTATCACTGCCATTGTCACCATTGTGGTATCTGTCCTCTCCATGGTTGTGCTGACCTTCCTGGTGCAGAAGACCAAGCGAGGCAAGGCCATGCGCGCCGTATCCGAGGATATGGGCACCGCCCAGCTGATGGGCATCAATGTAAACAACACCATCACCTTTACCTTTGCGGTGGGCTCCGCCCTGGCGGGGATCGGCTCCATCCTCTACTGCTGCACCTATCCCCAGGTATCCCCCACAATGGGCTCCATGCTGGGGCTGAAGGCCTTTGTGGCGGCGGTGCTGGGCGGAATCGGCTCCATCCCCGGCGCGATGATCGGCGGCTTTGCCATTGGTATGGCGGAGGTGCTGGTGAGGGCCGTCGGGCTTTCCGACTGGACCGATGGGGTCGTGTTCGCAATCCTCATTGTGGTGCTGCTCTTCCGGCCTACGGGCCTGATGGGCCGTCCCATGACCGAAAAAGTTTGATGAATTGGGAGGGCAGTCGGTTATGCGTCAAAGAATTCAAATCCCCATGCCGGTGCGGTACCTAATTAACGGCGCGCTCGTTGTGCTGCTGTTTTTGCTGGGCCAGTTCCTCATCGCCAACAATATTATCAGCAGCTACTTCCAAAAAATTCTGCTCCAGGTGGGCATCTATATTATTGCCGCCGTTTCCCTCAATGTGGCCACCGGTTATCTGGGGCAGCTCCCTTTGGGGCACGCGGGCTTTATGGCGGTGGGCGGCTACACCGCCGGTATTTTCATGAAAAGCATCCCCCTGACGGGGCTTCCCGCCTTTGTGCTGGCCATTATCCTGGCGGGGATTGTGGCGGGCATCTTCGGTGTTATCATCGGCATCCCCGCGCTGCGGCTCAAGGGCGATTATCTGGCTATCATCACCCTGGGCTTTGGAGAAATCATCCGGGTGGTGCTGCTGAACATTGACTCGGTGCTGGGCTTTAAATTCACCGGCGGCGCGGCGGGGCTGATGGGCATCCCCAAATACACCTCCTTCCCGGTGGTGTTTATCTGTGTCGCTGTCACCTGCCTGTTCATCCACACCATGATGAAGTCCCGTCATGGCCGGGCCATACTGGCCATCCGGGAAAACGAGATAGCCGCCGAGGCCTGCGGTATCCACACTACCTACTACAAGACCATGGCCTTTGTGGCCTCCGCCTTTTTCGCGGGGGTGTCGGGGGCGCTGTTTGCCAGCTATCTGGGGTTGCTTGTCCCCGGAGATTTCGGGTTTATGAAATCCATTGAGATACTGGTCATGGTGGTGCTGGGGGGCATGGGCTCCATGCTGGGATCGGTCCTGGCGGCGACGGTGCTGACCATCGTTCCCTTTGCCCTTCAATCCATTTCCCAGACAGTGGCGGATTACCGGATGGTCATCTACTCGGTCCTGCTGATTATTGTGATGATCTTCAAACCCTCCGGTCTGCTGGGGACCTATGATTTCTCCCTGACCCGCATCATAGAGGGGCTTATCAACCGCGCCGGTATTCACGACGGCGTCGCCAGGAAAGGAGAGAAGAGCAAATGAGCAAGCTGATCCCCATGCCAAGCCAGTACCTCATGACCGAACGGGATGTGGACAAGGTCCCCATTCTGGAGGCGCGCCACCTGGGCATTGACTTCGGCGGACTGACAGCAGTGGACGACTTCAATATCGCTGTCGGCCGCACCGAGATTTCCGCGCTGATCGGCCCTAACGGGGCGGGAAAGACGACGGTGTTCAATCTTCTCACCAAGGTATACCACCCCACGCGGGGGACCATTCTTCTGGACACCAAGGACACCGCCGGGATGAACACTGTCCAGATTAACCAAGCGGGAGTAGCCCGCACCTTCCAGAACATCCGCCTGTTCAAGGACCTGACGGTGCTGGACAATGTTTTGATTGGACTGCACAATTCCATGAACTGCCATCTTGGGGAGTCCATTCTCCGCCTGCCCCGCTACTGGAAGCAGGAGAAGGAGGCAAAGGAAAGGGCGTTGGAGCTGCTGTCCATCTTCCAGATGCAGGACCTTGCCAAATACCAGGCGGGGGCGCTCCCCTACGGGGCGCAGCGGCGGCTGGAAATCGTCCGCGCCCTTGGCACCAATCCCAAACTGCTGCTGCTGGACGAGCCCGCGGCGGGGATGAACCCTTCGGAGACCGCCGGGCTGATGGAGAACATCCGCAAAATACGGGACTCCTTCCACATCGCCATTATGCTCATTGAGCACGACATGAACCTGGTCATGGGCATCTGCGAGGTTATCGCGGTGCTCAACTATGGAAAAATCATCGCCAAGGGCACCCCGGAGGAGATACAGGCCAATCCGGCGGTGATTGAAGCCTATCTGGGCAAGAAAAAGGAGGGGTAACGTCTATGGCAATGTTGCAGGTGGATTCCATCAATGTATTTTACGGCAGTATTCACGCCATAAAGGACGTTTCCTTCAGCGTGGAGCAGGGGGAGATTGTCACCCTCATCGGCGCAAACGGGGCGGGAAAGTCCACGATTTTAAAGACAGTTTCAGGTCTTTTGCGTTCCAAGGGCGGGTCGGTACAGTTCCATGACAATTCCATTACCGGGGCGGCCCCCCACAGGATTGTCTCTATGGGTTTGGCCCATGTGCCGGAGGGGCGGCATGTATTCGCACAGATGACGGTAGAGGAAAACCTGGAGATGGGGGCGTACACCCGGCCCCAGGGGGAGATTGCGCCTGGGCTGGAGCGGGTTTACATCCGGTTCCCGCGGCTGAAGGAGCGGAGAAAGCAGATATCCGGGACCTTATCCGGCGGTGAGCAGCAGATGCTGGCCATGGGCCGGGCGCTGATGAGCCAGCCCACGCTGCTGATGCTGGACGAGCCGTCCATGGGGCTGGCGCCGCTGATGGTGGAGCAGATTTTCGCGATTGTGAAGGAGCTGCACAAGGATGGGGTGACGGTGTTGCTGGTAGAGCAGAACGCGCAGATGGCGTTGTCGGTAGCGGACCGGGGGTATGTGCTGGAGACGGGAAAGATAGTGCTGACCGGAGAGGGGAAGGCCCTGCTGGAGGATGGCGCGGTAAAGAAAGCGTATTTGGGAGGATAACCTAAAATATAAGAAAAGCCGGGTAAAATTAAAAAGGTTTGGGGTCCAGGGGGCAGCGTTGCGCGCAACGCAGTCCTCAAAAGCCCCCTGGTCGCGCCCGCAGGCGCGAAACACCCCTGCACTAAGAAAAAAAGTTCGTTAAAGCACGCCTAAAAAAGATTGTCCAAAAAGCCCGTCTTAATCTCCGTCTCGGTGGTAATCCACCCCCAGTCTCCGTACCCCCATGAAAGGAAGCAATCCGGGCTTTTTGGCCCAGCGAAAGGCTGGAGGCGGCCCATAGCCGCCGACGGCATCTTTCGCGGACCGTGAGATGGCGCACAGTACAACCATCCATACGAACAAGCTAAAAAATCACCGGACCGGAAAAACCAATACTTTACATGGTTTTTCCGGTCCGGTGATTTTTATTTGTTCGCTTGCTTACTTTATGGATGGATTCCCTGCGTTACCCTCGGCTTGTTCGGGTTGTGGGACGCCGTCTTCCCCTTCGGGGGCCCGGACGGCTACAAATGAGAATTTCTAGGTTTGTCCGCTCTGCGGAGCGGACGAAGAGGAAGAATCCCGCCTTTCGGGGGTCGCGTTACTTAGGTTAGTTAAGTGATTAGAAATACCCTTTACGAAAAAAGCAAGAGGCGGGATTCGATTTGTTGTTTTGGTGCAGCGGTTGAGTTTTCGGTTTTTAGGGTTACAGAGTGCTGCTCTTTGTGTGTGCAGGGTGTTTCGCGCCTGCGGGCGCGACCAGAGACGCTGTCTCTGGACTCTGCCACTTTCGAGAAAGCGGCCAAAGCTTTTTCTCCTTGGCAAAATTTTTGGCTCTTCTGCCATTTTTGGGGCTCCCCGGCTCACTATTTCTTCCTTCTGTCTTCGCCCAGCACAATAAACGCCAGCACCTTCGGCCCCGCGTTGATGGCTATCGACGCGCCAATAGGATACGTCATATACGGCGGATACCCTATCCTCTGCTCCAGCGCCCGGTGGAACGGCTCGATAAAATCCTCCGCCTCCCCCGTCACCGTGCAGTATTCAAAGTTGGGGACCGCGCTCCGCTTCATATACCAATCCGCCAGCTTACCTGGAACATTTTTGTCCCCCCGGACCTTCTCCACTATCTTCGTTTCCCCGTCAATAATGCTGATGATTGGCCGCAATCCCAGCACATCCCCCACAAAGCCCGCCGCCGCGCTGATGCGCCCGGACTTTTTGGCGTATTCCAGAGTAAACACCGCAAAGTATATCTCCACCCGCGCAAAGTATTCCTCCAGCCAGGGGACAATCTCCTCCGCGGTCTTGCCCTCTTCAATCATGTCAATGGCCTTTTTGATGGCGTATCCATACCCCACCGTGTAGGTGCCGGAATCCAGCACATAGACGCCCACGGTATCCTTATACTGGGGGCAGTCCTCAAAGAACAGGTCCTTGGCCATGGTGGCTGCCTGGTACATATTGGAGCCCCTGCTGGTGATGGTGATGACGATAATAGAAGTATATCCCTCCTCAGCCGCCTTTTGATACTCCTCCGCAAACTGGATGTTGGTGATATGGCTGGTGGAGGGAATCTGGCTGGCCTGGTGGAGCAGCTCATAGAATTTCTTCGGCCCGAAATCCCTGCGCTCATAGTATCCCTTGCCGTCAATGGTGATGGGGATGGGCAGGATATCCAGGTTGTCATGTGCCGCTTCGTACTCCTCCGGCAGGTCGCAGGCGGAGTCGGTGATAATCTTTATCTTACTCATTTTCGTTGTTCTCCCATTTCATTGTTGTAAGCTGGCCCTGGGCGAGCAGTTCCGGGAAATCCCACTGCCGCAGGGCTTCATAAACCCCTATCGCCACGGTATTGGAAAGGTTCAGGCTGCGGGCCTCCGGGCGCATGGGCAGGCGGACGCACTCCCCCGGATGGGCGTACAGCAGCTCCTCCGGGAGTCCCTTATCCTCCCGGCCAAACACCAGGTATACCCGGTCCCACTGGGTATAGTCTATCTTACTGTAGGTTTTCCGCCCCTTGGTGGTAAAATAAACGCACTGCGCGCCGGGATTTTCGGCAAAAAAGCAATCCATATTGTCGTAATAATGGATATCCAGCAGATGCCAATAATCCAGCCCCGCCCTTTTCAGCTTTGCGTCGTCAATCTCAAAGCCCAGGGGCCGGACAAGGTGCAGGCTGGCCCCGGTGGCGGAGCAGGTGCGGGCGATGTTTCCGGTGTTCTGGGGAATGCGGGGTTCCACCAGGACAATGTCCAAATGCTTCATTGCTCCCCCGCCTCATAGTCCGCGGCGGTGCGGTCGCTGATAACGGAATGTACAAATTTTTTACACTCCAGGTGGGCGGGATGGGTCTGATATCCCTCCAGGGCCGCCTGATCGGTAAATTCAGAGTAGAGACAAACATCAAAGCCGTTGGGGTTGAGATTGGGGTTTACCTCCAGCTTCAGCAGGCCGGGGACCACGCCGACGAGGGCCTCCAGCATCTGTTTCATTTTTGAGATGCTCTCCGCTTTGCGGGCCGGGTCGGCCAGCTTCCAGAGAACGATATGCTTTACCATTAAGATTTCCTCCTTTATAGAAATAAGCTTTTAATCCATGGTACGGCATTCGGGGCGTTCTGTCAAGAAATTTATAGCATTTTCTGAAAGGCCCGGACCACGGTTTGTCTGCAAATTAACGATATCGTTCAAAAATATCATCCTGTTTTCGATGGCAAAAAATGCCCAAAAACAGGATGATTTTTTTGTAAACCTCTAAGAGTCATCAATTCCCTCAAAAAAGTCATTAATAAACGGTCGTAAAATGCGTTTTCTACGTTTTTCGACCGTTGTTTTTTGCCTGATTTTCCTCATGATTAAGCCATTTTTATATTTTTACAAAAAATAATAGGGTTACAAAAAGGTATACATTTTTGTAAATCAAAAAACTGAAAAAAATTTTAGATAAAGGGGTTGCCAAAACATTTATTTTGTGGTAATATCATAGCAGTAGACAACAAATTAGGGTTACAAAAAAGTATATCTTTTTGTAATTCCAGGAATGATTCGCATTTACCTAATTTTTTGTCACGAGAAAAAGGAGGCATGAGGCCATGTTGTTACTGGGAAGGAACCTGGGGGAAAGCATCGTGATAGGCGACAACATCTACATCACATTCGTGGAGAGCGACAAAAGCGGCCAAAAATTCAAGCTGGCCATTGACGCGCCAAGGGACGTGAAGATATCCCGCGGGGAGCTGTACGCGCCGGATACCATTCAGCACGAAAAGCTTTCTAAAGTTACAATCAGCAAAAAGGTACCCCACACGCAGGACGGCGAACGCCCGGCGTAACCAAGGTTTGAACGCAATTCCAAAGCAGGCGCGCAGCGGAGGAAGGGCGTTTGAATAAATATTTTTAAATTTGCCCGTTCCCTCACGAATGACGCATGACGCGGAAAAATTCAGGGAAACCGGGCCACATGGAGGTATTATCATGGGAATGGTCGTAAGGACTAACACAATGGCGCTCAACGCTTACAGGCAGTTGGGTATGAACAACAGCGCAGTTACTAAGTCTCTGGAAAAATTGTCCTCTGGTTTCCGCATTAACCGGGCTGGCGACGATGCCGCAGGTTTGGCCATCAGCGAAAAGATGAAAGCACAGATCAAGGGCCTGGAAACCGCCTCCGCCAACGCGCAGGACGGTATCTCCCTGATTCAGACCGCTGAAGGAAACCTGAATGAAGTACACGATATGCTCAACCGTATGGTAGAACTGTCCACCAAGTCCGCCAACGGAACATATACCGCAACCGAGCGTCAGGCGCTTCAGGACGAGGTTGACCAGCTGCTGGACGAAATTGACCGTATCAGCCAGTCCGCCAACTTCAACGGCACTCGTCTGCTGGACGGCACCATGGGCCTGAATCAGAAGGCCTTTGAAGTTGGTGAAACTACTGCCGCTGCCGCTGGTGGAAAGATCGACCTGACAGCAGGCCTCCCCGCAGACACAGAAACTGATAAGACAAAGCTGCATCTCAACACCAAAGGTCAAGCACAACAGGGCGGCTCCTTTACGATTGACTTGGCGGATTATGAACTGGACTTGACTAAGGCTACAGCAAACGATGTTGAGGTTAAGTTTGGTATTCAGGGTAAAGAAGTTACTCTTACTATTGATGGCAGCGATGCTGATAATCAGAAGGTCTGGAGTGGTGAGGACCTTGCCAAAGAGATGCTTGACAACGCTACTTGGATGAATACTATTAATACGCCGGATGCAACCAAGAAATATGCAGCCATCAACACTGCAATGTATGAGGTAACACAGAGCGGTACTAAGCTGACCTTTACTTATGCAGGCAAAGCTGCAAATGGTGCAAATGCAACAGCTGATGATCCCATCACCGAAGAGATGTTGAATGCCGACAAGAAAGCTGATAAAACTGTTACCGTTACGGCAACGGGTACTGGTGTTACCGCAGCCGATGGAACAGGCAGTTCCTACCATGGCGTTCTGGATATTACCCCAATGAAGATGAAAGAGGAAGGACAGCGCGCCGGTATTGAGTTCGATCTGGCCCAGAATGCTGACCTGTTTAAGGATGGTGCCACGCTGACTATAGACGGGAAAACCTTCACCTTTAAGGTAAGCGCCGATGCTGACATTACTGCTGATAATCTCATCGACCTGAGTAAGGTTAAAGGCGCTGGCGCAACTCCAACAACTGCTGAATATGCTAAGGCAGCGGCTATGGAGCTGTCCAACTACGAAACCGATCACTTCCAGATCGGCGACGGCGGCAGCGGAAAGATTAAGGTTGACCAGACCGTTGAGGACTATGATGATGGGAACAACACCCCTTATACCAAGTATGAGGATTTGACCGGCCTGTTCTCCGCCGCTGGCGCTGCCACTGACGCGAAAATTGATCTGACCGTAGACGCGAGCAAGATCAATTCCGGCGATGCAATCACCGTCGGAGATAAGACCTTCAAGTTTGTGGAGAAGGCTTCTGCCAATCCCTCCGCCAACACCATAGAGATACTCAAGAGCGACGGCGTTGACGGCCTGGTGAAAGCGCTGAACAGCAACGGCTTCTCCGCCACTAACAGCGGTGACACCGTGTCTATCTCCAAGCCCGGAGCGGACGCCCCCGCCATCATCGGCGGCGGCTTGACCCTCCAGATTGGCGATACCGCCGATTCCTTCAACAAGATGAATGTCAGTGTTGCCAACATGAGCGCCAAGGGTCTGGGCCTCGAAAACCTGAAGAAGGTCGGCATCATGACCGAGAATAGTTCCAGCGAAGCTATTCAAAAGATTAAGGATGCCATCAACACTGTATCCTCCACCCGTGCAGGCATGGGCGCTCTCCAGAACCGTCTGGAGCACACCATCAACAACCTGGATGTTGCTGCCGAAAACCTGTCCGCCGCCAACAGCCGTATCCGCGATACCGATATGGCCAAGGAAATGATGAACTACACCAAGATGAATGTTCTGGTGCAGTCCGCTCAGGCGATGCTGGCCCAGGCCAATCAGCAGCCCCAGTCCGTTCTCCAGCTCCTGCAATAAATTGCAGCGCAATCATTTTTGTAGTTGCTTGGATAACATTGGCAAACTGAATAAACTGCCCGCCGCCTAACTGCGGCAGGTGGAACCGGGGAGGGTATGCGCGTTGGCGCATACCCTCCTTTGTAACATGAGCTCGACTTTAAATTGTAATATTTTTTAAAAAAGAAAGAAAAATAATTACAAATTTAATACAAAATGGGGTTGCAAAAATAACGAAAGCAATATATAATAAGTATAAGGGATAAAAGCAGTTATCCCCACATATGATTGGTATATGATTCTGCCATAAAAAGGAGGGATTTGGATGCGCATGAAACGGGTTATCGCCTTATTCGCTGGTCTTAGCGTCATCGGCGGGGCCGGCGGAACCGTATATGCGGACCAGCAGCCGGTGTCCGTTTCACTGGCGGAAATCGGCGCGGTGGAATCGCCGGTTCATTCGGTTCCCTTTGGGCAGTGCGGCATCTGGGAAGTCACCGTCAACGGCCTCCAGATTCCGGGAGAGAGCGACAGCTTTTCCCTTACCTCCCCCCAGTTGGCGGATTTGTTGGAGGCTGGGATCATTCAAATCAAGACAGCGGTGACAGAAGGCTCCTCCCTTTTGCGGAAAAAGCCTGTGGTGGTCCAGGAGGATGATTCCACGGTGCTGAAAATGACCGTGGAGCACACCTATGGAACACAAGCTGAAACCCTTTGGGCAGAGATTCAATTTATTGTTTATCACAACCTGTATTGGAATAAAGAGGAAGGAACTTATACCGAGGAAAGCCGCAGCCGTACCGGTGCGCGCAATCCCCTGATATTGGAAAGAGGCGATACCTTGATCAGCCAGCCTGTTGAGTTTACGGCGTATTACAACCACTTGTCCGATTACCAATCCACCGTCCAGGTGGACAGCGACGCCCTTGACCAGAGCACGGTTCTGGCTGACGGCGAAGAACTGTATATGGCGGCGGGCAAGGACAATATGCTGACCCTTGATTTTGAAGGGGACGTTTTCTATACCACCTGTGTTTCCGCGGCCCAGAAGACAGTGAATCTGTTCTATTCCCTGGAGGAAATCGATGAAATTGCGGAGAGCTATCCGGAGGTGAGCTTCCAGTTTATTTCCTTCCCCGGAACCCCCTCCTTCATCAATTCCGGCGAGCTGTCCTTCCCGGCAATCGGCGGGCAGGACACTGCGGTATACAGCTATGAGGACGGAGAGCTGGTCCGTCTGGAAAGCGCGTATGACACCCTGAACGACAGGATAGTCATTCGGAGCGTAAAGCGCTTGGGCAGCTATGTGGTTGCCTCAGAGAGCATTGAAGAGCTTCCTGCGGTTCAGCCGGAGGAGCCCAAAATACCCCAGGCCGTAAAGATTGTTTTGCGGAAATAATCTTAGGCGTTTTTTGTGCAAAGGTTCGCTCTGTGGAAGTCACTTTTGTGTAGCTTCCGCAGAGCTTTTTTGTTGCCCTTAGCGCCATCGCCCGGTCCGCGAAAGATGCCGTCAGCGGCTGCGCGCCGCTGACGGCCTTTCGCTGGGCCAAATAGCCCGGATTGCTTCCTTTAATGGGTTTTACAGAAACTATCGTTGACCTACCACCGAAACAAGGATATAAACGGGCTTTTTGGAGTTAGTGCTTTTTTTAGGCGTGCTTTAACATGTTTTTTGTTAGTGCAGGGGTGTTTCGCGCCTGCGGGCGCGACCAGGGGGCTTTTGAGGACTGCGTTGCGCGCAACGCTGCCCCCTGGACCCCAAACCTTTTTGATTTGGGAGGGTTTTTGCCTTCCCCAAGAACGTAAAGCCTTTTTTCCTTTGTGCGAAAACAGGCCGCCGTGCTCTTTGCACAGCGGCCTGGCCCGGCAGGATTCTTCACCCTGCCCTCGCAGCTTTCGTCAAGGTTCTGCATCAGATGTTTTCCAGATATTTTACAATATCTCCCACCGTCTTCATCGTCTCAACTTCCTCGTCGGGAATCTCGGCGTTGAATTCGTCCTCCAGGCTCATCACCAGGTCAACCACGTCCAGGGAGTCAGCCCCCAGGTCGTCGATGATGTTGGCCTCCATGGTGACAGCGTCTTCCTCAACGTCCAACTGATCGCAGAGAATGTCCTTAACCTTGTCAAATACAGCAGCCATAATGAAATCCTCCTAAAATAAATATACAGCTTATTTTATTTACCCTTACAGGGCGGCTCCTGCCGCCCTGCGGGGATAAAGCAAAATGATTACACGCCGCCCGGATTCTCTGCCCCCGCTGCGCCCTCCGCGCCCTCGGTGAATTCACCGATTTTGCGGAATTTTTGGTAACGGCGTTCCAGCAGCTCCTCTGTGGGAACATCCTGGAACCGTCCCAGGGCGTCGCGCAGATAATGGGCAATGTGGGAGGCAGTCTCCTCCTTGCCCAGGTGCGCGCCGTTGGGGGCTTCGGGAATGATCTTCTCCGCCACTCCCAGCTCTACCAGGTCCTCAGCAGTAATGCGGGCGCAGTTGGCCGCCTCCTGTTCTCTGGAGGCATCCCGCCACAGAATACTGGCAAACCCGCGGGGGGAAACCACCGAGTACACCGCGTTTTCCAGCATGGCAAGCTCGTCGCAGACCCCCAGGGCAAGTGCGCCGC
>Ga0209064_1003613_pt1 | contig 13158 bp, 7 predicted proteins | sample Inofromicrocosms_FD_187498 | JGI IMG/M metagenome (GOLD analysis project Ga0209064, IMG submission 187498) | Mouse cecum microbial communities from Vienna, Austria - Inoculum for glucosamine and mucus D2O microcosms (SPAdes) (version 2) | ecosystem: Host-associated > Mammals > Digestive system >... | reverse complement strand
GTAAGTTCGATTTTATACTTTTTTGGTCTTGCCATAGGAGAAATCACCGCCGTTTCTTTTATTATACCAGAAAACGGCAACAATAGATAGGTATATTTCGCTGAATATCAACGTGTCGTAACACTAGTATCAAAAATAATGTTATTATGAGCAACGGAATTACGAAGTGACTTTATGGTGTATAACATGCTGCTAAGCAGATTTCTGCTTGTATCAATGAAAATGTCAAACATATTTAATTGTGTCATGATGCGTTCTCTCATTGTTTCATTATAAACATTCAAAAAAGCTGGCAAGATCACTTAAATATAGTATTTCAAATACAACCCATAAAGGAGCATCTTCTCCACGGCTATAAAAATGGCGAACCATTTGATTATCGTTTCTTTCTTCATCATGGTAACGTGTCGATAACTTTGAATACACAGAGTTTCTCAACTTGAGTCGTTTGGACTGTAATTTTGTATTTGTAATATTGTCCTTCATACGCCCTTTATAAACACGCTCAAATGTGCCAAGCTTTAAACCATTTATAGACTCATTGCAGACAATATTTTTAATAGCAGTTTCGATAAACATTAAGTCGGAATACAATGCAGCTTTTAAATTGTTGTTATATTCATTTACTGCAACTACTTCACTGAAATCTGTATATGAAATTTGATTGTGCCTGTTCTTTATAAAGCGATAACCTTTATATCCATGATAATAACCATAACTGATTAATTGCTGCTTTTGGTAACTGCCGCTGATTTGCATGTTACAGTCATTTCTTAAATGTCTCATTAAACCATTTATTGTCTGTGGAGTGCTCATCTAAGAACTTTCTTTCTCTATCAAATGAATAAAGTATAGCAGTTAATGGAAAGAGATACAATAAAAATTCGCGAATGTACCAAATTGGCAAGGGAAGGCCGAATAAGGCGAACAGTATGGAAGTGTGTAACAATGTGACACTTAATTTGGTAATAAGAGCGCTAGTTATGCTATTAAGTTGAGGATTTTATTATTTTAAGGTATAATGTCAGATGACCAGTTGTAATAAAAAATGAACCAGTATCTTTTGTTGTATGAATGAAATGTATAAGGTTTTTTACTGTAATATCGGGGAGAGAGCATGGAACTGATAAACAATACGACCAAAACACTGAAAGATGATTTGTCGGTAGAAATCAAAAAAGGCAGCAAACTGTCCATTGCGGCGGCTTGTTTTTCAATTTATGCTTTTCAGGAATTGAAGAAGGAGTTAAAAGGGATTGATGAATTACGATTTATCTTTACTTCCCCGACTTTTACAACTGAGAAGGCAAAAAAAGAAAAAAGAGAGTTTTACATTCCCAGACTTAACCGCGAGCGCAGTTTATACGGCACAGAATTTGAAGTAAAACTCCGCAATGAACTGACACAAAAAGCTATTGCAAAAGAATGTGCGGAATGGATCAGGGAAAAAGTCACATTTAAATCAAATATTACAAATGACAATATGATGGGATTTATTAACCTTGATAATAAAAATTATATGCCGGTTAATGGATTTACAACAGTGGATTTAGGATGTGAACGTGGCAATAATGCTTATAATATGGTTCAAAAGACAGAGACGCCATTTTCGACTGCATATATTGAATTGTTTGAGAGCCTTTGGAATGATAGTTCCAGAATGCAGGAGGTTACCGATGAAGTAATAGACAGCATAACTGCAGCATATAATGAAAATTCTCCGGATTTTATTTATTTTGTAACACTATACAATATTTTCAGTGAGTTTCTTGAAGATATATCAGAGGATGTACTGCCCAATGAAGCCAGCGGATTTAAGGAAAGCAAAATATGGAGCATGCTTTACAATTTTCAAAAAGATGCTGCCCTTGCTATTATAAATAAACTTGAAAAATATAACGGGTGTATCCTTGCTGACAGCGTTGGTCTTGGTAAGACCTTTACTGCGCTGGCTGTTATTAAATATTACGAAAACAGAAATAAAACAGTACTTGTTTTATGCCCCAAAAAGCTGACAAATAACTGGAATACCTATAAGGACAATTATGTGAATAATCCCATTGCGTCTGACAGACTGCGTTATGATGTCTTATATCATACAGATCTTAACCGTACAAGCGGTACTTCAAACGGTCTTGATCTGGATAGAATAAATTGGGGAAATTATGACCTTGTTGTAATAGATGAGTCTCACAATTTCCGCAATGGCGGTAAGATGATTGATAATCCGGATGAGAGTGACAAAGAAAACCGATATGTAAAACTTCTGAAAAAAGTGATTCGTGCAGGCGTAAAGACCAAAGTGCTGATGCTGTCAGCAACACCTGTAAATAACAGGTTCAACGATTTAAAAAATCAGCTTGCCCTTGCATACGAAGGACACTCTGATTACATAGACGAAAAATTGAATACGACACGTCCCATTGACGAAATATTCAAAAACGCCCAGAGAGCGTTTAACACCTGGAGTAAGTGGGAACCTTGTGATAGAACGACTGAAAACTTATTAAAGATGCTTGATTTTGATTTTTTTGAGGTGTTGGACAGCGTTACGATCGCCCGTTCAAGAAAGCATATTCAAAAGTACTATGATACAAGTGATATCGGTACTTTTCCTACGCGATTAAAACCGATTTCCCTGCAGCCACAGCTTACGGACCTGAAAGAAGCTATCAACTATAATGAAATATTTGAACAGTTAATGCTTCTTACTCTTACGATTTATACGCCGACACACTACATTCTTTCAAGCAAGATGGAGAAGTACGCGGAGCTTTATGAGGATAACAAGGTAAATGTCGGTTTTACCCAGGCAAATCGTGAACAGGGTATTCGGAGGCTTACAGCGATCAACCTGATGAAACGTATGGAAAGCTCTGTCTATTCTTTTAACCTGACCCTGATTCGTATTAAGGATTTGATTGAAAGCACAATAAACACGATTGACCAATTTGATAAGCACTCTACAACAAGTCTTGATTTGATTGATATATCAGATATTGATGAATTTGATGCAGAGGACCAAAATTCTGACGAATTATTTTCCTTTGGGAAAAAGGTAAAAATCAACCTTGCAGATATGGACTATGTTTCCTGGAGGGAAAGTCTGAAAAAAGACGCAGATATTTTGGAATTATTAACTTTTATGGTAGGAGATATTACACCGGAACATGACTCCAAACTACAGGAGTTGTTTGAGGTAATTGATCAAAAAATCAATCATCCCATAAATGAAGGGAACAAGAAGATTATTATTTTTACGGCTTTTGCAGATACGGCAGACTATCTTTATGATAATGTCAGCAGATATGCAAAAGAAAAGTATGATTTGAATACGGCGATGGTATCCGGTATGGTAGAAGGGCGGACAACCTGTTCCAAATTAAAAAGTGATTTGAATACGGTTTTGACCTGTTTTTCCCCTATATCAAAAGATAAAAATTTACTGATGCCGGATGATACGACTGAAATTGACTTCCTGATCGCAACAGATTGTATTTCCGAAGGTCAGAACTTACAGGACTGTGATTATCTGATCAACTATGATATCCACTGGAATCCGGTTCGCATTATACAGCGCTTTGGGCGTATTGACCGTATAGGCAGCAGGAATAAGGTCATTCAGCTTGTTAATTTTTGGCCCGATGTAACCCTTGATGATTACATAAATTTAAAGGCAAAAGTTGAAACCCGCATGAAAATTGTAGATATGACAGCTACGGGAGACGATAACCTGCTCAGCGATGAAGAAAAGACAGATCTTGAATACAGGAAAGCGCAATTAAAAAGACTTCAGGATGAGGTAGTGGATCTTGAGGATATGTCAACAGGTATTTCCATTATGGATTTGGGACTAAATGAGTTTCGGCTGGATTTGTTGGAATATATCAAACATCATCCGGATATTGACAAGTCCCCGTTTGGTCTGCACTCTATTGCTCCGGCAGGCGAAGAGACGCCGGCTGGTGTGATCTATGTTCTAAAGAACCGCTCAAATAGTGTGAATATAGACAATCAAAACAGACTGCATCCATTTTATATGGTATATATCAGCAATGATGGAGATGTTATTTGCGACCATCTTTCGCCCAAACAGATGCTGGATAAATTGCGTTTCCTTTGTAAAGGAAGAACGGAACCTCTTCCGGATTTATATAAGGCATTTAACAGGGAAACCTATGATGGAAGAAATATGACACAGTTTTCAAAACTGCTGGGAGATGCAATTGCATCTATTATTGAAGTGAAAGATGAAAGTGACATCGACAGCTTTTTGGACGGCGGACAAGTCAGCTTTTTGACAAATGAAATAAAGGGATTGGATGATTTTGAATTGATTTGTTTTCTGGTTGTGAGATGAGGAAAAAATGAATGCTTGGATTACCAAAATCAACAGAGATGAGTAAGCAGCTTCCAAAGAATGCTGTTTATGCAAAATTTCAAATGAATACAGCGGCAAAGGATAGAATAAATGCTGATATTTCGAGAATAACGATTGTGAATGAAGTTACACCTGAAAAGGTTAATATTCCTGCCGGTAATGAAGTGTCAAGCTTTTTTGTGCTTCTTGTTATATTGAAGAAGAAAGAATTTGATGAAAAGACAATAGTCATGCTGTCGAAACTTATTCCGCAAAACATTCTGTTTGTACTTGAGTATGGGGATAAAAGCAAATTGACTGTTTACCGTAACAGACTGATGCAGACGGATTGGAAAGAGACTAAAGAGCAGTGCATTGAAATTAAAGGGTTGAATCTTGACAAGGTCTGGGAAAATATTGTTGTGTCGGTTGGTAATATAAACATAGGAAAAGGGAAAACGCTGGATGAGCAGATTGCTATTGATGAGAGCAGACAGAAGATTGAAAAGGAAATAGATAGGCTTGAGAAGCTGGCACGAGCAGAGAGACAGCCAAAGAAGAAGTATGAGTTGGTGCAAAGGATAAGGAATTATCAAGATCAGTGTGTGTCACTACATAGAGAGCAATAGTTGAGGTATAGGCGGGAGAAGATGTATGGGAGAATTTGAATCAGATGAGTTAGGAAAAAGTGTAGAGAATAGTAATAAATTGAAACAAGGTATTGAATCGGCTTTTCAAGAGCAGGAAAGGTTTGTTCCAGTGACGAGAACGCTTGGGGAACTGTCAACTATAAATAGTGCATTACCATCTGTTCAATTATCGACTACGCTTGCAGACAAATTTAAGAATGGGAATTTTTTGTCAGAAGAAGTTAAAAAATTGGCGCAATCTATGGGTTTAGCGGCTATCAAAATGTCATCATTTTATATTGATACATCAGCCTTTCAAATGATCAATTCTTTAAATAATATTTTATTATCATCACTAACCAATTCTATGCAGAGTATATTTGAAAACTTTTCATCGGCATTAACGACATATATAAGCTCCCCATTTATCGAATGGTTACGGGATGTTGATTTTTCTCCTTTAGTTCGGATGTTGGAAAATTGGAATTTTGACTCTGAACTTATTGATAAATTTGATGAACTAAATGAAATCTATTTAAGGGCTATGTATGATGCAAAATGGTTTCCATATGCCGGTTGGATTGCAGATTTTGAACTTTTTGTTGCAGTAAATGATATATTAGGGACAAGTCGCGGAATGAGTAAGCGGTGTGAAAAGCGAATTGATAAGGCGATTGTATCCTATTACACGAAAACTGAGATAAAACGGATTAAGAAGCAATGGAAAGAATCTGATTTAGAGCCGCATATAAAAAAAGCTTTGGGGCAAACTCTTGAAGCTTATTTGAGAAAAGAGTATGCTTTAGTTATTCCATTTTTGGCAACTATGTGGGAGGGAATTATTAAGTCAAAGGGAGTTGGAAATACAAAGAAATCAAAAGAGGACATTAAAAAACTTGTTGGCGAAAATGGCTATGATGAAGTATTTAGTGATTTTTATAATAATATGATTATTGGAACTTGCTACAGTATTGATGATGTTGTAGAGGGAATACCCAATAGACATGGTGTAGCGCACAGTTGGTATAACAAATATCCAAATCAAAAAGCAGCACTTAATGCAATTTTATTAACGGATTTTCTTATAAATTTGAAACCGAAGAAAGCATTTGAAGAAAATATGGATTCACTTAATGGCGATTGGGAGGGCAAGAATAATGGATAAGCTTAAAATGCAGACAGTTAATAAGGCTGATGAGAATTTTAAAAAACTGACGGAGATGTTTCCCAATGCGGTAACTGAAACAATTGACGAAAACGGGGAGGTGGTTCGTGCTATTGATAAAGATGTGCTGATGCAGGAAATTTCATGTAAAGTTGTTGATGGAAATGAAGAGCGCTATCAGTTTACCTGGCCGGATAAGAAAAAATCGGTTCTTCTTGCTAATGCACCAATAAACAAAACCCTACGCCCATGCAGAGAGGAAAGTGTTGATTTTGACAATACAGAAAACCTCTATATTGAAGGCGATAATTTGGAAGTGTTGAAACTGTTACAGGAAACTTATCTAGGAAAGATAAAGATGATTTACATAGATCCACCATATAATACGGGGAATGACTTTGTTTATGAGGATAATTTTGCTCAAAGTACTGAAGATTATCTTGATAATAGTGGGCAGTTTGATGATGAGGGTAATCGCCTTGTAAAAAATCTTGATAGTAACGGTCGTTTTCATACAGATTGGTTGAATATGATTTATATGCGAATTCGTTTATCTAAGGATTTGTTGCAAGATGATGGGGTTATTTTTATAAGTATTGATGATAATGAGGTAGATAATCTTTCAAAAGTTTGCTCTGAGATTTTTGGGGAAGATAATTTTATTTGTAAATTTATATGGAAATCTAAGCTTGGAAAAGTTGGGACAACAAGTATTATATCATCAACGCACGAGTATATTTTGTGTTTTGCCAAAAATAGTTCATTTGCATCTTTCAAAATGATAAAAAATGAAACAAAGGGAAGAAAAGAAAATTTGAGGCAATGGGGGGTTGCAGATAGACGAGAAGATCGCCCCTCCATGTATTATCCTATTACAATTGAGGGAGTGGAAGTCTATCCTGAAAGGGAGGATGGAACCGATGGTAGATGGCGAGTAAGTAAATCGATGTCAAAAGAGCTACTTAAAGAAGGTGTTCTTGAACTAAGTGAAAATAATGGGAAATATAGTATATATAGAAATTTTCCATCTGGTGTTTCATATGCACCTTATGATACTCTTCTGTTGGATTGCATTGGCACAACAGCTAAAGGAGCAACAATGTTAAAGTCATTAGAATTAGGGAAAGTTTTTGATTTCTCAAAGCCCGTTGACTTGGTAAAACATTTTGCTTATCTTGCAACTAATGAAAATGATATTATATGTGACTTTTTTAGTGGTTCTTCCACTACCGCTCATGCAATAATGCAGTTAAACGCAGAGGATGGAGGACACCGTAAATTTATCATGGTGCAATTACCTGAAGCAACAGATGAAAAGAGCGAAGCATATAAAGCAGGCTATAAAAATATCTGTGAAATCGGAAAGGAGCGTATTCGCCGTGCCGGAAAGAAGATTCTTGAGGAATCTTTTGATAAAAATGGTATTAAAAAGGGGCTGGAAAATCTATATAAAGACAAAAACTATTTTGAAACATCACAAGACAAAGATTGGATTGAAAAGTATAGTGATGGAGAAATATCATTAGAAGTATTAAAAAATCAATTTAAAGGGACAGAAAATAACCTAAAAGTAATAAATGAATTTATTAATCAACTTAAATTGCAGTTAAAGTTAGATACAACGAATATTGATTTGGGTTTTCGTGTACTGAAATGTGACAGTTCCAATATGAAAGACGTATACTACAATCCATTAGAATATGAACCTTCCCTTTTTTCAAAACTTGAAGATAATATCAAAGAGGACAGAACTCCGGAAGATTTGCTTTTTCAGGTTATGCTTGATTTAGGCATCTTGCTTTCAAGTAAAATTGAAGAAACCACGATTGCCGATAAAAAAGTGTTTAATGTAGAGAATAACTATTTGATTGCCTGCTTTGATAATAATGTAACAGAAGAAGTTGTTACCGAAATCGCAAAGCGGAAACCGTATTACTTTGTAATGCGCGACAGTTCTATGGCAAGCGACAGCGTCGCAACGAACTTTGAACAGATTTTCGCTGCATATAGTCCTGATACAGTAAGGAAGGTGCTGTAATATGGAAAATCTTGAGACATTGGTAAACAGACTTCGACAATATGAAAATGAAACAAGTTGGATTGAATTTAAGCATAATAATTATGAGCCGGATATGATTGGTCAGGATATTAGTGCTTTGGCAAACAGTGCTGCTCAAATGGAAAAATCTTGTGCTTATATGATTTGGGGAATTGATGATAAAACCCATGAGGTAGTTGGAACAAAATTTGACCAGCATACATTGAAAGTGGGAAATCAGGAAATTGAGAACTGGCTAAGGAGTCTCCTTTCAAAAAATGCTGAATTTGATTTTCATAAAATCAGTTTAAAAGACCGTGAGGGGAATAATCAGGCAGTCGTTGTGCTCATAATATATAGAGCAGCTATACAAACGGTAACGTTTAAAAAGGTTGACTATATCCGAATAGGGAGTTATACAAAAAAATTGAATGATTATCCTCAGATTCAGGCACAGTTATGGGATAAAATTCGGAATTATCGTTTTGAAGAACAATATGCGAAACAGGATTTGGCGCTGGATGAAGCGTTAAGGTTATTGGATTGTACGGCATATTTTAATATTTTGGATAATCCTGTTCCAACGGATATAAAAGGAATTGCACATTATATGGAGGAGGAGCGTATCATTGTCAAGCAAGATAATGGATTGTATGCTATTACGAATCTTGGGGCAATTCTTTTTGCCAGAAAATTGTCCTCTTTTCCGAGAATAGAACGGAAGGCAGTCAGAGTTGTCCAATATCAGGATAAGAGCAGAATCAATATGCTCAAGGAAGACGTAAATAATAAAGGCTATGCTATAGGATTTGATGAAACATTAAAATATATAGGAGCTTTACTTCCATCACAAGAATCAATTATAGGAGCATTAAGAGAAAAAGTATCAGCATATCCTGCGATTGCTTTAAGAGAAGCGGTAGCAAATGCTCTGATTCATCAAGATTTTTCTGTTACTGGAACAGGTGTTGTTATAGAAATTTTCAGTAATAGGATTGAGATAACTAATCCGGGTATTCCCCTTGTTGATATTTACAGGATTGTTGATAATCCACCTAAATCCAGGAATGAGAAACTTGCATCTTTGATGAGAAGACTTAAAATGTGTGAGGAATTGGGAACAGGTTGGGATAAGATTATTATATCCTGTGAGCTACAACAGCTTCCGGCTCCACATATAGATATTTATGAAGAAAATACCAAAGTAACATTATTTTCCAAGATCAATTTTTTTGACCTATCAACTCAGGATAAATTATGGGCATGTTATATGCATTCATGTGTACAATATATTCAAGGCGAGTTTTTGACAAATAGTTCATTACGTGTCAGATTTGGAGTGGAAGAAAAATCATCTGCAAGCATTTCCAGATTAATAAAGGAAGCGTGTGAAAAAAATCTTATCAAAAAATTGGAAGATACGGCTCCGCGTCATACAAAATATATTCCAATCTGGGTATGATTTAACTTGCTGGTAACTTGCAGAAAACCTACACTAGTGAAAATAAAGCACAATTTATAGCGCAAAAGCAACGGATTAACACCATATACAGTGAAAATTTAACTTGCTGGTAACTTGCAGACACTGTGGAGGATAGGGAGAGCAGACAAATGAAATTCAATTTTAAAATACAACAATACCAGACTGATGCAGTAGAGGCGGTAGTGCGTGTGTTTAACGGCCAGCATTTTTGTGATAGAATCAGTTATATCAGGGATCGTGGTAATCTGAAAAAGGAAGACCAGTTATCCTTTGACGTTTCACAGAATCAAGTGGAAGTATACGATGACGAAAGTGATATCGGATATAAAAATGAGACCATTGAACTTTCTGACGAACAACTTTTGAAAAATGTACAGACGTTGCAGAGTCAGAACAACATTAAACTTTCTCCTTCTCTTGTAAAAGATTTAGGGCGCATAAGCCTTGATATTGAAATGGAAACCGGAACAGGTAAAACCTATGTCTATATCAAGACGATGTTTGAATTAAACAGAAAATATGGTTGGAGTAAATATATTGTGGTCGTTCCGGGTATTGCCATTCGTGAGGGAGTAAAGAAATCCTTTGAGATTACTGCTGACCATTTTATGGAACATTACGGAAAAAAAGCACGTTTTTTTATTTATAACAGTTCAAATCTGAATCAGCTTGATAATTTTTCGTCTGGTTCCGGCCTTAATGTAATGATAATCAATACACAGGCTTTCGCTTCTTCTCTCAAAGAGGACGGACGAAGTAAAGAAGCTCGCGTTATTTATTCCAAACGTGATGAGTTTGGTTCTCGGCGGCCGATTGATGTGATCAAGGCAAACAGACCGATTATTATTTTGGACGAGCCGCAGAAAATGGGCGGGGATGTTACCCAGAAGGCTTTGAAAAATTTCAATCCGCTTTTCAGCTTGAATTATTCAGCCACACATACAAAGCAGCACAATCTGATTTATGTGCTGGATGCATTGGATGCCTTCAATAAAAAGCTGGTAAAAAAGATTGAAGTCAAGGGATTTGAAGTAAAGAACCTTAAGGGTACAGACAGTTATTTATACCTTGAACAGATTGTGCTGTCACCGAAGAAACCGCCTATGGCAAAAATTGAGCTTGAAATTGCTTATGATAAGCACATAAGCCGTAAGACCCGCATTCTTGGCGTTAACGAAGATTTGTATTATGTTTCACAAGGGATGGAGCAGTATAAGGGATATACTATATCTGAAATAGATCCCCTTTGTGGGGCTGTCACATTTACGAATGGAGAGGTAATTGAAGTCGGAGATGTTATCGGAGACATATCAGAAAAGGATATGCGCCGTATACAGATCAGGGAAACTATTCTTTCGCATTTTGAAAAAGAAGAAAAATTGTTCAATATGGGCATAAAAACTCTTTCTCTGTTCTTTATTGATGAAGTGGCAAAATATCGTCAATATGATGAGGATGGCAATGAAATCCTTGGAGAATACGGTCAGATGTTTGAACAGGAATACATAAATGTTTTTAACGATTATATAACCTTGTTTGATACACCTTATCAAAGATATTTGAAATCAACCTGCAGTGATGTGGATTCTACTCATAAAGGATATTTCAGTATTGATAAAAAGACCGGGCGCAGTATCGATAGTCAGCTAAAACGCGGAAGCGAGTTTTCTGATGATATATCCGCTTATGACCTGATTTTGAAAAACAAGGAAAGACTGCTTTCCTTTGAAGAGCCAACGAGATTTATTTTTTCTCATTCGGCACTCCGTGAAGGCTGGGATAATCCCAATGTATTTCAAATCTGTACGTTAAAGCATTCTGACAGCAATACGGCAAAACGTCAGGAAGTGGGTCGCGGGCTTCGTCTTTGCGTCAACCAGGATGGGAACAGAATGGATGTGCAAAGCTGCGGAGACTCTGTTCATGATATTAATGCACTCACAGTTATTGCAAGTGAAAGTTATAAAACTTTTGTGGCGGATTTACAGTCGGATATAAAAGAAGTCCTTTATGACAGACCAACAGCTGCTACTAAAGAATATTTCAAGGGACAATCTGTCATAGTAGATGATGTGCCTATGCTTATTGATGAGGAACAGGCAAACATGATTGAATTTTATCTTATCCAGAACGGATATGTGGATATGAAGCGTAAAGTTACGGATAAATACCGCCGGGAAATAAAGGCTGGTACGGTAGCTGAACTTCCGGAAGAATTGAAATCTATGACAGACGGCGTTCATGCCCTGATTCAGGCTATTTATGACGATAGCATTTTAAAGGATATGTTTGCAAACGGGAAGAAACCTAAAGCTCCGGAAAATCCTCTTAATGATAATTTTGATAAAGAAGAATTTCAGGCTTTATGGAAGGAGATTCATCATAAGTATGCATATACTGTCGCATTTGATAGCGAAGAGTTAATTAAGAAAGCAGTTTCTCATATAGATAAAAAGCTGTTTGTATCCGAACTGCAGTATACAGCAACTGTCGGGCATCAGAAATCAGAGATGAATGAATATGAACTCGGAAGAGGAGACTCTTTCACTGGAGAAAAGACAAGAACGAAAGCACTCAAAAATACTGGGGCGAGTCAAATTAAATATGATCTTATAGGAAAAGTGGCAGAAGGAACGGTGCTTACTAGAAGAACGGTGTCTGCTATTTTACGGGGAATCAGAGCTGATAAATTGTATATGTTTAAGAATAATCCGGAGGAGTTTATCATGAAAGTTGTAAAGCTGATTAATGAACAAAAAGCTATGATTACTGTAAAACATGTTTCTTATAACAGAATTGACGGCGAATATGACAAATCAATCTTTACGGCTGAAAAGAATACTCGAAGTTTGGACGAGGCCTTTCCTGCGAAAAAAGCAATTCAGGATTATGTATTTACTGACGGGGCAGCAGAAGAGAGTATTGAGAAAAAGTTTGCCAGGGAGCTGGAGGCTGCCGAAGAAGTATGTGTTTATGCAAAGCTTCCGAAAAAATATAAAATCCCTACTCCTATGGGTAATTATTCCCCTGACTGGGCGATTGCTTTTCATAAAGATAAAGTAAAACATGTTTTCTTTATTGCTGAGACAAAGGGAACAACGGAAAGTTCAAATTTAAGAATAATAGAGCAGGCAAAAATATTATGTGCAAAGAAGCTGTTTAATGAGATGTTAACGAGCAAGGTTAAGTATCATGAAGTTAAGGACTATCAAAGTCTGCTTGATGCTATGAATGCTTTGTGAGGTAGAGAAATAATACAGTCAGATGATTATGCAGGTGTATGAGGAAAAGGGATATGAAAGTTGAAAATATAAAATCCCCCTTCCTCTTGACAATTACATTTTCCCCGAATTATAATCCTGTCTTTGACAGTTTACCGAAGATAAAATCGCTGTAAGTCCAGCAAACATGGACACTACAGCGATTCTTTTCTCTGTTACGGACTATAGTATTTTATTCTTTGACTTTGCTCTTTTTCTGAAT
>Ga0209064_1003611_pt1 | contig 13188 bp, 9 predicted proteins | sample Inofromicrocosms_FD_187498 | JGI IMG/M metagenome (GOLD analysis project Ga0209064, IMG submission 187498) | Mouse cecum microbial communities from Vienna, Austria - Inoculum for glucosamine and mucus D2O microcosms (SPAdes) (version 2) | ecosystem: Host-associated > Mammals > Digestive system >... | reverse complement strand
GAGGGTGTGTCAAAAGCTCAAAAACGCCCTCAATATAAATCAAAACTCGCAACTTTAGTGAAATACACTTAAGCTGCGAGTTTTCTTTGTTTTTGATTGTCAAATACTCTGAGATGGTCGCAAAGGCATTCTGTAAGGTAAAAATTGAATTTAAAACAGTCTAGATTGTGCTTTAATCCTCCTAAATTCATTTTTGCTATCATTTTTTTCAGATTAAAGGCTATGGCAAAGAAGGCAAAGTCCATTGTGACCTTGTCTTTACCAAAATGACGAAAACGGCGATAAGCCATGTCAAATTTCATTTGTCCGAAAACGGCTTCAGGCTCTATACACCTACGCCCTCGTTGTTTCAGTCCTTCATCAGATGTCAACAGGCTGAATGCTTGTCGCTTGTATTCCTCCAAGCGATGGTTTCGTTCAATAATTCTATTCCCAGCCGCTTTAAAGCAGAGTGAACGCAGTGGGCAGCCATTGCAATTTCGGGCTTGATAGCGATGCCTTACCGAGATGTATCCGCTTGCGGTTTTTCCTCTTTTTTGTCCTATACGATTCATGTGTTGTCCCATCGGACACACACAATAGTCTTCTTTTTCGTTATAATAGAAATTTTCCGAACGGAAAGGGTCCTGCACATAGCGAGGACGCTGTTCTATATGGAAACGGTTGTATTTGACAAACGCTTCAATTCCACGCTCTTCCATGAAACGATAGTTCTCCTCTGCTCCATACCCTGAATCAGCTATTTCTGTAGAGGGGAACGCCCCATAGCGATTTTTGAAGGACTCCATAAAGGGAATGTAGGTCAGCGTGTCTGTTGGATTTGGGAAAAGGGCGAAATCAGTAATGAATTGTTCCTCTGTCCCGATCTGCAGATTATACCCCGGCTTCGTCTGCCCGTTGTTCATGGCATCTTCTTTCATGCGCATGAATGTGGCATCTTTATCAGTCTTTGAATAGGAATTGCGTTCACCGAGAGTGTCCAAATGCTGGTTGTATTCACTTAGCTTCCTTGAATGCCTTTCCAATTCTTTGGATGTCTTTTGAAGTCCCTTTCTCCGTTTCTTTTCTTCCTTGTTCGTTGTGGCTGGCAAGGAAGAAAGAGCCGCGTTCAGCTCCGCTGATATTTCTGAAAGTTGAGTGGGGGTGAATTCCACCTTTTCATCAACGTTACACTTGTCTTGTGCAATAGCTTCATCCACTTGCTCAAGAAGTATCTTTATCTTCTCAAGCAATCTTGTACGGTTACGTTCAACCGTCTTGCGCCAAACAAAGGTGTACTTGTTTGCTTTCGACTCTATTTTTGTCCCGTCCACATACTCTACGTCAAGACTGACAAATCCTTTTGCGGATAACAGAAGTACTATTTGGGTGAAGATGTCGCTGATCTCCTCCTTGACACGATTGCGAAACCTGTTGATGGTAATGAAATCAGGCTTCTCACAGCCGGATAGCCATATGAAATGAATATCACGATGGAGAAGCTTTTCTATCTTACGACAAGAATAGATATTATTCATATAGGCGTAAACGATAACCTTGAGCATCATGCGGGGATGGTAGGCACAACGGCCTATTCCGTGATAGAGCTTATGGAACTTGCTCAAGTCAAGCTGGTCAATTATGGCCGAAATGATTCGTACAGGGTCATTACCTGCGATATCTTCATCTATTCTTTGTGGGAAAAGAATGATTTGGTTGGGATTGTAAGAACGATAATGTAACTTTGCCATATTGTAAGATTTCAATGTCTAAAGATGCAAATTCTTTTGGACATGACAAAGCCCTGGCTTGGGAAAGTCGGGGCTTTGTTTATACAAAAAAGAGGATGCATCGTTTCGACACACCCTCACATTGTCAATAGTGAACTGACCGTCAATATTGGTAACTGTTCCCAACGTTGTACCTTTTATTAAAACAGATGCTCCCACTACAGGCTGGTCGTCTTCTTCCGAAATAACGACTCCTGTCACCTTTTTAGGTGTTTGGGCAATCATCAGGCCTACGCTTGTAAATAAGCAGACCAATAACAACATTACTTTTTTGTTCATAAACACTCTTTTATATATTAAAATTATTAATTCTTGTTTTTACATTCAAGAATAATCGCAAATATAGGTATAAAATTATAAAATAGAAATAAGTAATTCTAAAAAGATAAAAGAATGTGATGTATTTTATACTATTATTTGAGGTGATTTTTATACAAGATATTATTTTCTATATGGTATAAAATAATATGTTTATTATGTTTTAACCCTAAATATAGTAACAATTTGACATTTAACAGCCTTCGCATTGTCGCTTTATAAATATAAATTAATGTGAAAATGAATTATAGGAAAAGCTATTGGAATCGTTATTTATTTAGATGTAATCTAAATTGTCTATACCCCTGTTTTTATCCATGAGATGATAAATAGCAGCAATCATTATCTATGTTTCAGCATCCATTTGTATAGAACAAAATTTACCAAGTTCTGCTAGGACTTTGAAAGTCAGCTATATTGGGATGAAATCCCAAGAGGTTGCCATCAAAGCTGGTACCATAAAAATCATACTCCAACCGGACTCTGAAGTACTGGAAGAAGTAGTAGTCACCGGTATGCAGAAAATGGATAAACGATTGTTTACGGGAGCCTCAACGAAGCTGTCGGCAGACAACGTGAAGCTAAACGGTATGGCTGATATCAGCCGTGGGTTGGAAGGTCGCGCTGCCGGTGTATCCGTTCAAAACGTATCAGGCACATTTGGTACAGCCCCTAAAATTCGCGTACGTGGCGCTACATCTATCTACGGTAGTTCCAAGCCGCTGTGGGTAGTAGATGGCGTTATCATGGAAGACGTAGTGGAAGTATCGGCAGACGAATTGTCATCGGGTAATGCAGAAACCTTGATTTCTTCTGCCATTGCCGGTTTGAATGCCGACGACATCGAGAGCTTCCAAATTCTGAAGGACGGTTCAGCAACCTCCATTTACGGTGCACGCGCTATGGCAGGTGTAATTGTAGTAACCACCAAAAAAGGTAAAGCTGGACAAAACCATATCAGCTACACGGGCGAATTTACAATGCGTCTGAAGCCAAGCTACAACACTTACAATATCATGAATTCACAAGACCAAATGGCCGTTTACCAAGAATTGGCACAAAAAGGCTATTTGAACTATGCGGAAATCGCCAATGCATCCAGCAGCGGTGTATATGGAAAAATGTACCAGCTCATCTCCGAGTACGACAGAACATCGGGACAATTCGGACTAATCAACAGCGAAAGCGCCAAAGCAGAGTACTTGCGCGCAGCAGAATACCGCAACACCGATTGGTTCGACCGCCTATTTTCTACCAGCATCATGCACAACCACTCGGTCAGCCTATCTTCCGGTACTGAGAAAGCACAGCATTATGTATCAGCCAGTGCCATGTTAGACCCGGGATGGTACCAACAAAGTTCTGTACAACGCTTCACAGCCAACTTGAATTCTACATTCAAACTTTCAAAGCAACTTGATTTCAACTTAATCGGAAATGCTTCTTACCGTAAACAAAAAGCACCGGGAACACTGGGTAGCGAAACCGATCCCGTATCAGGAGAAGTGAAACGAGACTTCGATATCAACCCCTATTCATACTCTATGAATACCTCACGTACGCTCAACCCCAATGAGTTCTACACTCGTAATTATGCCCCATTCAATATATTCAATGAACTGGAAAATAACTACATGAAATTGGGCGTAGGCGACTTCCGACTGACAGGACGCTTCACCTACAAGCCCTGCTCAAAGGTTGAATTATCCTTATTGGGCGGTATCCAAAACACCACTACCTCGCAAGAGCACTTCATTGAAGACAACTCAAATCAGGCACAAGCTTATCGCGCCATGCCTACAGCTACCATCCGCGACAAAAATCCGTTGCTATATACCGACCCCGACAACATTTATGCACTGCCTATCAGCATTCTCCCCAACGGTGGTATCTACGAACGCACCGACCGCAATATGTTCAAATGGGATATGCGCGCATCTGTCAGCTACAACGATGTGTTTAATGAAAAACACATTGTCAATTTCTATGGTGGTATGGAAACCAACTCGGTAGACCGCCACTCCACTTGGTTCCGCGGATGGGGTATGCAATATTCAATGGGCGAAGTAGCCAATTACGCTTACCAAGCGTTTAAAAAAGGCCAAGAAGAAAACTCACAATATTATACTCTCACCAACCGCCACGAACGTAGCGCAGCCTTCTTTGGCAACGCCACATACTCTTACAAAGGAAGATACACGCTGAATGGTACAATCCGTTACGAAGGAACCAACTCACTTGGAAAAAGCCGCACAGCACGGTGGTTACCCACATGGAACGTTGCCGCTTCATGGAATATGCACGAAGAAGAATGGTTCAAAACATTGGAACCGGCGCTGTCGCACCTGACACTGAAAGGTTCTTACTCCTTAACCGCCGAACGCCCTTCTGTAACGAACGCATACGCCATCATCGGCTCAAATATTCCCTGGCGTCCGTTTGCCAGCGTCAACGAAAGTATGCTGTATGTAAAAGAAGTAGCCAACCAGGAACTTACTTATGAGAAAAAGCACGAGTTCAACCTCGGATTGGCTACCGGATTCCTCAATAACCGTATCAATTTGGAAGTAGATTGGTACAGCCGCCGCAACTACGACTTGATCGGATTGGCCACCACGCAAGGATTGGGCGGACAAATCCAAAAGTACGGAAATATCGCCACCATGAAATCAAGCGGTGTGGAGCTTAGCCTTACTACCACCAACATTAAGACAAAAGATTTCTCATGGACTACCAATATCATCTACTCACACTCTAAAAACGAGGTAACCAAATTAAAAACAAGTAAGCGCATTATCGACCTTGTTTCGGGCAACGGTTTCGCGCAAGAGGGATATCCTGTACGTTCTCTTTTCTCCATCCCCTTCAAAGGGTTGAACCAGGAAGGACTTCCTACCTTCCTTGACCAAGATGGAAACATCTCCACAACAGGTATCTACTTCCAAACGAGCGACCCCGAGAAACTCGGTTTCCTCGAGTACTCCGGCAATGTAGACCCGACAGACGTTGGTAGCTTCGGCAACATCTTCCGCTACAAAGGACTATCATTAAACGTATTCATTACTTACTCTTTCGGTAATGTGGTAAGGCTCGACCCCGTATTTAAGAAAGAATACAATGACCTGACCGCTACCCCCAAAGAATTCAACAACCGTTGGATAGTTCCGGGCGATGAAAACAAGACAGACATTCCTGTGATAGCTTCCAAACGCCAAAACAAGAATGACACCAACCTGTCATACGCATACAATGCATACAACTACTCTACGGCGCGTATTGCCAAAGGAGACTTTATCAGGATGAAGGAAATCTCAGTGGGGTACGACTTCCCGAAACATCTTGTTGCGCCATTGAAACTATCCAGTCTTTCACTGAAACTTCAAGGAACCAACCTGTTCCTGCTTTACGCAGACAAGAAGCTCAACGGTCAAGATCCGGAATTCTTCAACACCGGTGGTGTAGCTGCTCCTACTCCCAAACAATTTACATTGACATTAAAGTTAGGTATTTAATAGCAAAAACAGACTGAATATGAAAAAATACAATAAATTATACAGCGCCTTCATGTTGACTTTGTCAGCATTGACCCTGGCAGGTTGCAACGATTTCCTTGACACTATGCCGGACAACCGCGCACAACTTGACAGTGAAGAGAAAATACAAAGCATCTTAACTTCTGCCTACATTGACCATGAACCCGTTCTGGTAGCAGAATTGGTTTCTGACAATATGGACGATTACGGCGCCAACAACCCCAATACCAATCGCTGGTTTGACGAAACATTTGCTTGGAAAGACGAAACGGAAGACGCTAACGAATCGCTGAACAGTTTTTGGGAATCTGCCTTTGTAGCTATTGCTTCCGCCAACGAAGCCCTGCAAGCTATCGAAGAGATGGGCACTGCCACTAATTCTCTGAAAGAATGTAAAGCAGAAGCCTTGCTCTGTCGTGCCTACAATCATTTCATGCTGGGATGTATGTTCTGCAAGCCCTACACAGCTACGGCTTCCAATGATTTAGGGCTTCCGTACATCGAACATCCCGAAACGGAACTCAACCCACAATACGAACGCGGCACACTTGCCGAACTTTACAGCAAAATAGACCGCGACATCCAAGAAGCCTTGCCGTTGATAGGAGATTCGCACTACAAAGTGCCCAAGTATCATTTCAACACCAAAGCAGCTTATGCATTTGCCTGCCGTTTCTACCTATATTACGAAAAATGGGAAGAAGCAATCAAATACGCCAACCTATGCCTGGGCTCGCAACCCAAAACCATGTTGCGCGACTGGAAAGGCATGGCAAACATGACCCAGCAAGCGGATGCAATCACCAACGAATACGTGAATGCCAATTCCAACGCCAATCTGTTGATGCTTACAGGATACTCTACACTGGGAATCGTATTTGGCCCTTATCGGAATTACTCCCGCTACAGCCACGGGCAATATCTTGCCATGAACGAAGACATGAGAGCTACCAATATCTGGGGTGGCGCACTCAGCTTCTACATGACTCCGAAAGTGTATACCGGAACCAATATGGATAAAACCATCTTCTGGAAAATGCCATATATGTTTGAATATACCGATCCGGTAGCAGGTATCGGTTATAACCATACGGTTTATCCGGCATTTACCACTGACGAATGTCTTTTGAACCGGGCAGAAGCCTACATATTGCTCAAACAATATGACGAAGCGGCAGCCGACCTCACTACATGGATGCAAAACATCACCAAAAGCACCAAGACACTTACGCCGGCAAACATTGCCCAATTCTACGATGCGCAGGAATACTCTTATTCGGACACAGAGGGCTTGCAGTCTACCCTCAAGAAACACCTCAACCCTGCTTTCCAGATAGAAGAAGAAGGCAGCACGCAAGAAAATATGCTACAATGTATGCTCGGTTTCCGTCGCATCGAGACAATGCACGCCGGATTGCGCTGGTTTGACGTCAAGCGTTATGGCATTGAAATCCCGCGCCGCGTGATGAATGCTTCAGGAACTCCGCAGTATAAGAGTGATTTCTTGAGCAAAGACGACAAGCGGCGCGCGCTTCAAATACCACTCAAAGTACGCGAAGCCGGATTTGAAGCAAATCCACGTTAATTTTTCCACCATCTATTAAAACAGAATTTATGAAAAAACAAATCTATAAATTGTTCTTGTCGGTTCTTCTCATCGCCGTTGCTGCATGTTCGTCGGACGAACCGGACTACAACAGAAGTGTTATCACGCCGGGAAACACGGAACGTACTGAATTCGACTCTTGGCTGGAAGCCAACTTTGTCAATCCGTATAACATCGCATTCAAATATCGCTACGAGGATATTGAATCCGACTTCGATTACTACGTAGTGCCTGCCGACTACAACAAAGCTATCAAATTAGCTCATTTGGTAAAATACTTGTGTGTAGAGACTTATAATGAGGTAGCAGGTGTGGATTTCACTTGCGAGTATTTCCCCAAAATGTTTTTCACCATCGGCGAATGGGAGTACAAAAACAACGGAACCTTCATCTTGGGAACGGCAGAGGGCGGACGCAAAATCCTGTTGGCAGGCGTGAACGACCTGGACCGGTACATACAAAACGCAAATATGCTCAACCACTATTATTTCAAGACAATACACCATGAATTTACCCATATCTTGAACCAGACAAAACCCATTCCTACGGATTTCCAGTTGGTAACGGGCAACGGCTATGTAGCAGACAGCTGGAGTGAAGAACCTTTTAACCAGATTTATCTGTCACGCGGATTCATCTCTTCCTATGCGCAGCACTCCTATCAGGAAGACTTCGCCGAAATGATGTCTATCTACATCACCAATGACGAAGCGTCCTGGGAAAATATGCTCAAAGGAGCCGACAGCGAAAGCCTTGCCCTCATCCAGCAGAAACTGGATATTGTAAAGAGCTACATGAGCACCTCTTTCGGCATCGACCTGGATGTATTGCGCAACACACTGCAACGCCGCCAGAACGAAGTTTTCAGTGGCAAAGTAGACCTTGAAGACCTAACCGTAAAATAACTAAAACATCATGATTATGAAACTCAATAGAACATTACTCTATATTCTTGCGATGCTTCCGGCATTATTGTTGCAATCGTGTCTGAAAAACCAAGAAGATATTTTCGACGCTCCCTCTTCTATCCGTATGCAAGAGATGCTCGACAACACTAAAAAGATACTTACCAGTTCGGAAGAAGGATGGATATTCGACTATTATCCGGACCGTTATCTCTCGTATGGAGGTTTTGTCTATACCGTAAAGTTCGACAATCAGGAAGCTACAGTAGGTTCGGAGCTTGCACCGGGGCTATTTGAATCAAGTCTTTATAAGATGACCAACGACAACGGACCGGTATTGTCATTCGACTCATACAACACACTGATGCATTTCTTCTCTACTCCTTCTTCTTCGCATTACGAAGGTTATGACGGCGACTTTGAATTTATCATTATGGAAGTAACCAACGACTTGATTACACTGCGCGGCAAACGTACAGGAAACGAAATGTACCTGCGCCGCCTGACGAAAAACGCCGCCGATTATATCAACGCCATTTCCGTCGTCAGCGAAAATCTCATCCTTTCTTCCGCCACCGGAACGGTCGGCTCACAAGAACTGACATGTCTCATTGACTTGGATACCCGCTACATGGAACTCACTTATATGAAAGGCGACGAAGGCATCGTTGTAGGCAATAGCTTTATCCCAAGCGAAACAGGTATCCGTTTCTACCAACCGATAGAAATCAATGGCGCCAGCATCTCGGAATTGGCTTATAATGCGGATACTTACACATTCTCAGGCAAGGATTCGGCAGGCAATGACGTGACGCTGACGGGCAACCTCCCCGCAGATTATACGCCATTTGACCAGTTTGCCGGCACGTATGAACTTAATTACCAATATGGTTCTATCGACGTGACACTGGTAGCGGATAAAGAAAACAACCGCTATCTGATTCAAGGACTCAACGAAAACTACAACGTAGTAGCCAATTATGTGAGGTCAAAAGGATATCTGAACATTACGTCGCAGAAAGTTGGCGAAAGCGGTGGCAAACAAATATGGCTATGTGGTTGGGGACTGGATGCAGAAGGCTATTTCTCATGGTCTACCGAGTGTGGAATGTTTCTGGTAAAAGACACGGCAAAGGAAGGAACCTATAAGTTTGTAACCAATACTTATCGGGATACACCGGCAGATTCCTTTATCCTTTACGAATTCAACGGTGCGCCGTCCTCCAATACAGTACTCGGAGAAGCCTCCGCTCCCTGGCTTATTAATGATGAATACCGTGTCCCCTATCCGACATCTATTGTAAAAAAATAAACGCGTACACATATGAAAAAGATATTTAGTCTCCTATTATTCGCACTTTGTGCAATAAGCTATACCGCTTGTACAAACGAGGAAGGTATAGAATATGTTCAGGAATCCTCCATCAAGATTGTCAGCCGGGACGTAAGTTTCCCGGCGGCAGCCTCACAAGGCATTATCGAGGTGGAAGCACCGGGCGAGATTAGCGTAAAGACATCCGGTCAAGGATGGTGCACCACTACCGTGTCAGGTTCTACCATTCAGGTCAATGTCGAACAGAACCCCGGCTTGGAAGGGCGTACCTCCATGCTTACCATCCGTTGCGGCGCCGATTCCACCCGCATTGCAGTACATCAGTCGGGAGTAATCTTTGAGCTGAGTGCCGGTTCGCAAATCATGGCTGACGACAAAGCCGCCACTTATTCATTCGACCTCACCTGCAACACCGAACTCACTCTGAACTCTTCCGAAGAATGGATTTCGGTAGCTGTTGAAGACGGAAAGATGAACATCACCTTGAAAGAGAACAACACCGGACACATCCGTAAAGGCAACATCACTTATACTGCCGGCACTTATCAAGACGCCATCCAAGTGACACAATGTGAATTTGACAAAGACTTGGCAGGTGATTACAGGCTATACTTCACCGACTCTGAGGATGGAAAACTGAAATACCTCTCCACCACTTTAAGCAAGTCAGGAAATACATACAGTATCCTGCTGAACGGACTCAACCTTACTATCCCTGTCGCATACAACCAAAAGACTAGGGAACTTACGGTCAACGGAGGAAAATACATGGGTGATTACGGAAGTTACAAAGTACACACAGTAATTTGGGATACCAACGAAGGTTACTTGACATGGGATACATCCGTGAGCATGGCAGGCACATTTGAATATGGCGAAGAAGAGGACGGAAAATATACCATCTTATCTTTCAAAGACAATGGTTCGTGGGGTAATTATCATCCCGATGCCATTTGTCTGGAAGCCTTCACTGCCACTCCCCCATCCAAAGAGACACATTTGGGGTCACTAATGGGAATGGTAGAGCCTTTCCTATACAGAACTCACGATGATGAAATTCCAGCAGTAGCCTCTGCCCTGAAAATCAATACGGCAAAAAGGTGTACCGGATTTTCTATACGCTAAACTGCTTGTAATACACACCAAACAATAAGACAAACCGCTTCAGCCAATCCCCACAGATAGCTGAAGCGGTTTGCTTCTTTTTATAGTGGTATTCTTCATTTCAACAAAACCAGTCTCTTAATAAGCAACCACCAGCGGCGCACGCAACCTCTGCGCATACTCAGCCATATATTTATTCCAGGCATCCGGTGTCTTGATAGCCGCCTTATCCCAGGCAGAACCCCAGTAATAAGTATATTCAGCCCCCGGTTCATATTCGCTGACAGCCAAAACGTGACCGTCGGCTCCGCCACGTTCTTTTTTCTCCGTTCCCGAGAAAAGAACCACTTTGGCTTCTTTCACCTGTGCAGGAAATGCAGCACCGACAAATATCTTACCGTTTGCACCGCTACGATCTGTTGTAGGATCTACGTAAGTGATATACCCGTTGGCAGCATCTGCCACAGTCGCACCGTCCGGTTCACGCAACACAAGTCCGGTAGCCACAGGCATGGCTTCCTTCAGGTTGGTATATGAAATTACTGCTTTATTGAGATACGAACCTGCATCCAGAGAAATGACACGAGTTTCCACTACATTGGAATCTCCACGGACTACCAGCGGATTGAATTTCAGCTTCACCGTGAAACGCAACGGGCCGTTATCAAGGATTTCCTGCGTACGATAGCAGTAAGGATAGATAATGGTATCACCTGCCATCAAAGCTGCCGTACCGCCGCCCAATGTAGGCCCTACGGCATAGCAATCCATGCCATATCCATGATCAATATGGTAAGAGATAGCTTTTTGCAGTTCGGAGGCAGCTTCAGGATCTGTCTTTTTCAGTTCAGCTATCTTGGCACGCTTTTCAGGATTCAGTTCTTCCGCATAGAGAGATTCCAAAATCGGTTCTGTTGTGTTGTACTTCGTAAAAAGGTCATAGCCGAAGCCTCGTTCGCCTCTTGCTTGCAAGGCAGGACCATACGCACGGAATCCGCCAAGATCATTCTCCCAGGCAACGTCGTCCAAACGTTCGGGATAATATTTACCGCAAGCAACGACATCGAAAGGAGCCGGTGTGCCCGGTTGAATAGTGTAAACAGCCGTTCCGTTCGCCTCTACCGTAGCGGGGAAAACAACCTTTTCGTCATACGTCACCTGATAAGGCACTTGCTGACCGTCAACATCAAGCACTACAATCTGCGCTGTGTCTGCCAGTTGCAATTTGGCAACAACGTCGCTCATCGACACTTCAACCATCTCTCCCACCCGTTCAAGAGTCAACGGATTGGTCACTGTGATTGTCATTGACTGTCTACTGTCGGCACAGGAAGCAAACCCTATCAAGACTACAGCAAACAGAATGAATATCTTTTTCATAATTAGTCTACATTGAATGAATAATAAAAAATAAGGTGACAGATGAAAAGAGGATGCTCTTTGCCATTCTATCACCTTATCGGATTAACTTACTATCTTGTATTATTTCGGCTGTTTTCCGATATAAGCAAGGATACCACCGTCTACATAAAGAACGTGGCCGTTGACAGCGTTAGAAGCTTCAGAAGCAAGGAACACAGCAGGACCTGTCAGTTCTTCAGGATCCAACCAACGACCGGCAGGAGTCTTGGCGCAGATGAATGAATCGAATGGGTGACGGCTTCCGTCTGCTTGCGGCTCACGAAGAGGAGCAGTCTGCGGAGTAGCGATGTAACCCGGGCCGATACCGTTACATTGGATGTTGTATTCACCATATTCAGAGCAGATATTGCGAGTCAGCATCTTCAGACCACCCTTAGCGGCAGCGTAAGCAGATACAGTTTCACGGCCCAACTCGGACATCATAGAGCAGATGTTGATGATCTTACCGGCACGTTTTTCCATCATAGCCGGAAGAACAGCCTTAGCAACGATGAACGGAGCATTCAAGTCGATGTCGATTACACGACGGAAATCAGCAGCATCCATCTCGTGCATAGGAACACGACGGATAATACCTGCGTTATTTACAAGGATATCGATTGTACCTACTTCTTTGGCAATAGTAGCCACCATAGCCTGAACAGCCGGTTCGTCTGTCACGTCGCACACATAACCGTGAGCTTTGATACCTTTTGCAGCGTATGCAGCCATTCCTTTGTCTACCAACTCTTGATTGATGTCGTTAAAACAAACAGTAGCGCCTTGTTCTGCGAACGCAGAAGCAATAGCAAATCCGATACCATAAGAAGCACCTGTGACGAGAGCTACTTTACCTTCCAAAGAAAAATTCAAAAACTGATTCATAATTCTTTTTGTTATTAAATTAGGAAAACTATTGTAGTTGTTATTTCAAATCTGTTATTAATGAGAAGTCCTGGTCGCCGTAGTCGAGGTTCTCACCGCCCATACCCCAGATAAAGGTATAGTTGTGGGTAGCGGCAGCCGAGTGGATAGACCATTCGGGCGAAAGAACCGCCTGGTCGCCCTTCATCCACACGTGGCGCGTTTCGCCTACTTCGCCCATGAAATGGCAGATAGCGTGGTCTTCGGGAATTTCGAAGTAGAAATAAGCTTCCATACGACGGCTGTGTACGTGAGCCGGCATGGTGTTCCATACACTTCCCGGAGCCAGTTCCGA
>Ga0209064_1003609_pt1 | contig 13196 bp, 12 predicted proteins | sample Inofromicrocosms_FD_187498 | JGI IMG/M metagenome (GOLD analysis project Ga0209064, IMG submission 187498) | Mouse cecum microbial communities from Vienna, Austria - Inoculum for glucosamine and mucus D2O microcosms (SPAdes) (version 2) | ecosystem: Host-associated > Mammals > Digestive system >... | reverse complement strand
GTCTGCATCGCCACCTCCGGCCCCGGCGCCACAAACCTGATCACCGCCCTTGCCACGGCGTATATGGACAGCATCCCCGTTGTGGCCATCACCGGCCAGGTGGCGACCGACGTCCTGGGCAGGGACGTCTTTCAGGAGGCGGACATCACCGGCGCGGCCGAGCCCTTTACCAAGCATAGCTATCTGGTAAAGGACGTAAACGAAATTCCCAGGATATTTAAGGAAGCCTTTTATATCGCGGCCACGGGCCGCCCTGGTCCGGTGCTCATCGACGTCCCGGTGGATATCCAGAGGCGGGAGCTGACCAAGGTGTTTGAGTACCCTCGCCAGGTTCACATCATCGGCTATAAACCCAGCATCAAGGGGCATAATTTGCAGATTAAAAAGGTTGCCGACGCCCTGTCCGCTGCCCAAAAGCCCCTGATCTGCGTGGGGGGCGGCGCGTTCGCGGCGGGCGGAGGCGAAATGGTGCGGAAGCTTTCGGAGGAGTACGGCATCCCCGCCATCTCCACCATGATGGGCATCGGCGTGTTCCCCACAAATCATCCGCTGTATATGGGAATGCTTGGAATGCACGGGGCCAGGCACGCCAACCAGATTGTCCGCCAGGCGGACCTGCTGATGATTATCGGCGCAAGGGTGGGCGACCGGGCGGTCAGCTCACCGGATGTGATTTCTCCGTCTACCACCATTGTGCATATCGACATCGACCCGGCGGAGATTGGAAAGAACATCGGCACCGCCATCCCCCTGGTGGGCGACTGCCGGACAGTCATCCAGCAGCTGATGGATCACTGTGACTCCCACACCCGCCCCGGCGATTTTTCTGAGTGGGTCCGCTATACCCAGGGCCTACGGGATGAGTACAAGCCCGACCTGGAGCCCCGTGAATACGGAATCAATCCCAAAAGCTTCCTCCGCAGGCTGTCGGAGAAAATGCCGGACAACGCGGTGTATGTCGCGGACGTGGGGCAGAATCAGATTTGGTCCGCCAACCATATCAACATCCGCAAGGGCCGGTTCCTCACCTCTGGGGGCATGGGGACAATGGGCTATTCCATTCCCGCCGCCGTGGGGGCCAAGCTGGCCGACCCCAGCCGGGAGGTCATTGCGGGCTGCGGGGACGGTTCCTTCCAGATGCAGATGATGGAGCTTGCCACCATCTGTCAGGACAAGGTGGGAGTTAAGATTATCGTCTTCCGTAACCGGAAGCTGGGCATGGTCAAGGAGATACAGAAGAAATCCTATGGTTGCCGCTACATTGCCACCAGCCTGGAGGGGGATCCGGATTTCACGGTGTTGGCCTCCGCCTACGGGATACCGTCGGAGCGGGTGGAGATCCAAGGGGAGACCGGCGGGGCCATAGAGCGGCTGCTGGCGGCGGAAGGGCCGTATCTGCTGGAATGTGTCGTTGACCCGGAAGAATCGTCAATATAAGGGAGGGAGACCGACGTGAAGCATACATTTTCGGTATTGGTGGAAAACCGCGCCGGCGTGCTTTCCCGAATTGCGGGATTATTTGCCCGGCGTGCGTTCAATATAGAAAGCTTGGCGGTAGGCGTTACGGAGGACCCCGCCTTTTCCCGTGTGACCATTGTGGCGGAGGGGTCCGACTATACCGTGGAGCAGGTGGAAAAACAACTGAACAAGCTCATTGATGTGATAAAGGTCCGGACCATCAACCCTGCTGAGCTGATCAGCCGGGAACTGGTTCTGATTAAGGTGAATGCGGGACAGACGGAGCGGTCCGATATTATGAACATCGCGGAGATTATGGACGCGAAGATTCTGGACATCTCCCGCGCAACCATGACCCTGGAGCTGGCGGATACCAGCGAGAGAATCGACTTATTTACAGAGCTGCTGAGGCCCTTTGCCATCCGGGAAATTGCCCGGACCGGAACAGTGGCGCTGCAAAAGGGAACCGACACCATATCGGTGAAAAAATAAAAGGGAAAGTCGCGGGGATTTCCCCGCGGAAACAACAGGAGGAATTTGTTATGGCAAAAATCTTTTATAGCAGCGACTGCGACCTGAGCCGTCTGGACGGCAAAACAGTGGCGATTATCGGCTATGGCAGCCAGGGACACGCCCACGCGCTGAACCTGCACGAAAGCGGCGTCAATGTCATTGTCGGCCTGTACAACGGGAGCAAATCCTGGGCTAAGGCAGAGGCTGCTGGTCTTAAAGTGATGACCGCCGCTGACGCTGCCGCCAACGCGGACATCATCATGATTCTGATTAATGATGAAAAGCAGGCCGCCATGTACAAGGAGAGCATTGAGCCCAACCTGACCGCGGGCAAGACCCTGATGTTTGCCCACGGCTTCTCTATCCACTTCGGCCAGATTGTTCCCCCCAAGGATGTGGACGTTATCATGATAGCCCCCAAGGGCCCCGGCCACACGGTCCGCAGCGAGTATGTGGAGGGCAAGGGCGTTCCCTGCCTGATTGCCGTGCAGCAGGACGCCACCGGCAGAGCCCTTGACACCGGCCTTGCCTATGCGGCGGGCATCGGCGGCGCCAGAGCGGGCGTGCTGATGACCACCTTCAAGGATGAGACCGAAACCGACCTGTTCGGCGAGCAGTGTGTGCTGTGCGGCGGCGTCACTGCCTTGATGCAGGCTGGCTTTGAGACGCTGGTTGAGGCTGGATACGCCCCTGAAAACGCCTACTTTGAGTGCATCCACGAGATGAAGCTGATTGTTGACCTGATTTATCAGGGCGGCTTCTCCCGCATGAGATATTCCATCTCCGACACTGCCGAGTACGGCGACTACGAGATTGGCAAGCGGCTGATCACCGACGAGACCAAGAAGGAGATGAAAAAGGTCCTCACCGAGATTCAGGACGGCACTTTTGCCCGCAACTGGATTCTGGAGAACCGGGTCAACCGTCCCCACTTCAACGCGGAGCGCCGGATTCACTCCGAGCACCAGCTGGAGAAGGTCGGCAAGGAGCTTAGGAAGATGTACTCCTGGAACGACGAGCAGTAAAATTAAGGTAATTGGCGCGGCGGCACAGCTCTTTGGGGCTGTGCCGCTTTAGATTGATATTGTGGAGTGATTTGCAATGGAAAAAATATCCCTTAGAAGATTGAATATTTCTGATCTTCATCCTCAAATGCTGATAGATTTTCATCACATCCAGTCCATTACCTCCAAATGGGTCAAAAAAGACGGAGCGTGGGAGCTCGAAAAAGCATCTGCCCTCCGCCAATGGGATGAGGCGAAAAAAGTTTGGATGGCCCAATACCTGCGCCAACAGCTGGACAGGAACGGATGTGTGCTGGGGGCGTTTGAGAACAACCGGCTGATTGGCTTTGCCGCTGTAGATGGCGGTATAAAGGGACAAAGCGGAAAATACGCAAATTTGACCCTGCTCTTTATTGATGATAATTGGAAAAGGCGGGGGATAGGAACAAAGCTGTTCCGGCAGGCGTGCCTCTGCGCCGCCGATATGGGGGCTGATAAGCTCTTTATTTCCGCGGTTCCCTCTTATGAGACGGTTGCATTCTATTTTAAAATGGGGTGCCTGGATGCAGAGGAGGTCATAGACGAGTTTGTGGATACAGAGTTTGACCGGTATCTGGAGTATTCTTTAAACCAAGGATATGAAGAACCTTGATAAAGTCCAGAAAAATTTGGACCTAAAGCCTATATACCAAAGCTTATATATCCGTTCTCTGCGCGGGGATTCTCGGCTGGCTGGAGGGCAGTTCCTGCTCCCCTTGGTATGTGACCTTATTGCTTAGGTACTGAAAGCTGTCGCCTTCGCCGGGCATCACTGTCACCTCATGGGTGAAAAGGGTGTCCGTCTGCATATCCGGACACATGACTTGCACCTTCAGAGTGATGCTGTTGTCGGTATTTTCTACATATTCTATTACTTCTGGTATAACATTCGGAAAATAGGAGACGTTGGAGATGTCGATATCCTGCCACGGGTAGATATCCTTTTCGGGGTTGTACAGCGCCCGTTCCCGGAATTCATCTAGGGGAATTTCAAAGTAGGGTAATATGGTATTCTCAAACAGCTCCGCGGGGACACAGTAATGAAAATAGGGGTACTGGTCTTTTTCAAAACGGTCTGTATAAACATAGTCGTCGTTTTTCATTTTGTATAGTGATTCAAACAGATCGTTGAAGGACAGATTTCCATACTCTGTTTTGTCCCAATCGCACAAAAAGGCGTTTACATTGTAGTAGCCGATTGGCTTGATGTATTTTTGATTGAGCTCCCACAGGGTTTTGTCAACCGGCTTTAATCTCAATAAGATGGATGCTTCCCAATGCCTGTCGGTCGGGACGTCCTGGTAATAAAAATCGCCGCGATAGGTCATGTCCCAGTTGAGGACGTTCCGCTTTCCGGCGGTTTCTATTTTAAGCTGTCCGTCCGTACCCCACTGGGCAAAGGCGCTGACACTGTACGGCTTCCCATTGGTATATTGGAATTCATAGTAGTTCAAACCGCCGGAATCAGAAACCTCCCAATAGGACGTTTCCGCGTCAACTCCATTTTGAACCGAGTTCCAAAAGGCATAGAATTCCTCCGAGCGCTCCAAAAAAGCCGGGTAATCACCGCTGCTGTTGAGAACGGGGTATCCGGCCTTTTTTATCATATCTTCCATCTCGTCAATCGCTTCCCTGCTGACGGCTTTTCTGGTGTCCCAATCGGAGAGGGGCTTCTTTTCCGCGCTGGCATAGATGCTTTGACAAAGGGGTTCCAATTCCGCATACTTTGCCTGAATTTCCTCTAGTTTTTCCTCGGATAAGCTTTCGCCGCTGAAGATAGCGGTCACTGTCCGGGCCGCCTGAGAGGCGGATGAACTTTGGCTTGCCTGTGTTCCGGCAGTCTGATCTGCCGAGCTGCCGCTTTCTTCCGCCACCATATCTCCAGGAAAGTGTATACATCCCCCAAATAAGACTGCCAGTATAGAAATTCCCATGAGAATTTTGCTTTTTATCATCAATACACCCTGCTTTCATAGATGTCAGATTTTATCATTACAATCAAATTTATGATACAGATAAAAAGCAAACTGGTGTTATCGAAAAATCATATATTTTGTAAATTGAGGGGAACGGGTGCGCCTACGTACTGCTCATTTTATCCCTTGGTAAAATCAATGACATATTTGCTCCCGTGGGAAAAAAGGACGCCCTCTGTCAGTTGAATACAGAGGATGCAGGTGTTCTCACTGCTGAAATCGTTGTGACCGTTGTCTATCCAGGTGCTGAAAGCCTTTTTCAGCCTACCGGCGATATCCTTGTTTTCGGGCTTGCCGAACCAGCCGAGATTGATTCCCTTTCCGCGGGCGGTAAACCAGTCCCCGGCAATCGCCGCTGCGGGGTTTGCGGCCAGCTGCTTCATTTTATTGGATAGGGCATGGGTAATGATATAAAAGCAGCCGTCCTGATAAAAGGCGTTTACATTTCGGACCCACGGAACGCCGTCCTTTACGGTGGCCAGCGCTACAACATTGTCCCGGCCAAAACGCTCGTCCATGATTTTTTTTGATTCCTGTGTTAATTTTTCCATCTTCGCCTCTCCTTTTTTAGAAAATGCTGACTTTATCAACCGTTAGCTTAAAAATGGTTAAAAACATTTCTTTCTCATTCTGATACTTTTGCTTCAAAGAGGGGTAGATGCCCATCATTTCCGCTTTGATGGAAAGGGAATGCTCCGGCTCCGCCCTGCCCGTTATCCTGATCCATCTTCTCGCCTGCAGATTGTAAGCCGCGATTTCTATTCTGGGGTTTCGGGATAGTTCAGTATACACCTGCTTCCGCTGGTCGGTAGCGATGAACAGGTTCCCGCCGCTGGAATGGAGCATTCCAAAGGGCCTTAATTTTGGCTGATTTTCCACCGCTGTTGCCAGAAAGAAATATCCGCATTCACGGATAAACCTGTGGCAGTCATCGGCGGATGTGCCGTTGATGGGGTTGTCCTGCCTGGAGATACCATCATTGGTGTTTAAATTTTCTCCTTTTTCTGCTATACTGTTCTTGGGGCATAGTGAACCTCCTGGTTTTTTGTTGGTGGTACTTCAATTATACCATGTTCGCTATGCTCTTTTCTTTGTCCTATTTCATTTTACAATGAACCAATCATTTTTTTACTTTATATCCATTTTTTTTAATATGATTGTAAAACATCCTATATGACAAAAAAACCTATCGCTCCGCCCAGTATCCCGGCAGCCAGCCCTGCCAGCACATCCCTTACAAAATGCACCCCCGCTAATACCCGGCTTACCGCAATCAACAGCGCGGCCGCCAGCATGACCGCTCCGGCGGCGGGGTTGATATACCAAAACGCCATGGCAATCACCGACGCGGCGGCGGAATGGCGGCTGGGGAAGGAATGACCCTTTTTGGACCTGGGGAACAGGGGTGTGACGTTCCAGACCTCGTAGGGGCGGGGCGAATTGTGCCAATGGCGCAAAAGAGTCACCCCCAGAAAGACTGCCAGAGGGACGGCGACTTCTCTGAGAAGCAAATCCCATCTTTTTTGTATCAAAAGCCACGCAAGCAGGGCCGGATAAGCGCAGTACATCAGCAGCGGCAGCCGGTACAAAACACGAAGGAGCTTCAGGCATCCCGGATGCTGTAAAAACCACTCCCGAAGCGTGGTATACTGGCTGAGGTTCATAAAAATCACCGCCTATCTGGTTTTTATAAGTTCCAATTATATAAAAACTGCCAATGAAGCGGCAGTTTTTTATATCTTACTGGCGTGCAGCAATCCTGTCATATAAGTTTTCAAATAACGATTACAGTTCATCATCAAACAGCGGAAGCCCTATCCCTTCATATATCAGTTTCAACTGTTCATACTTTTTCATATAATCTTCTTTCGTATCGAAGAATACAAGTGGGCTGAACCAGACATTTATAGGCAAAATCATGCTTTCGGCTGTCTGCTTTGGACTTAAAATGATGATAGAACGCCCCGCGTGTCGTATCGCCTAATTCGTCAACAATATCTTGTATGGTGGTCTGCCCCCACCCATTTGCTAAAAAAGTTTTGTCGCTGTGTCCAGTATCCTTGCTTCTGTGATTTCGGGGTATTTATTTCGTGCCATAAGCTCCCCTTTTGTAATAGATACATTTGAATGTTTTTGACCATATCATTCCATATAATCTGTACAAGCGGTATCTCTCATATTTCCTTAAAAATCAGAAGAATGGTACAAAAGGAGAAAGTCTCAGTCTTCCTCTGCCGGTGCATGAATTACTGAGGAAATAACGCTGGCAGCGTCAATCTCCAGGATGTCTCCCGCCACCTTTTCGCATTTTCCAATTCCCCGAATGTAGGGGGATTTCTGTATGCTCTGGAACGCATGCTGAACCGTGGAGGGCAAAAAGCTCTCCACTGCCAGCACTTCGTCCACCATCAGCCCGATATGATGCTCGCCGCTTTCATCCTTCAAAACCAGAATGATGGCCTGGTTGACGCTGGTCTGGAAGGAATCCAGCGCTTTCTCCAGGGATTGGATTACCTTTGGCATATATTCGGTCCGGGCACAACGGAGAATAAACGCCTGTTTCCGGGCCCTGGCCTTGGGGTCGGCAATTTCCTTGCTGCGCTCAATCTCATCAATGCTGGCATGGAGCAGGCGATGGGGTTCCTCCATCTTTTTGAGATAGAACATAACGCCTTTGTTGTCGCTGGTAAACTGATCGTACCATTTGCCCAGGGCGCATTTGTGCGGATTATTGGTCAGGGTGAAGGTTTCCCCGGATTGGGTGGTCCGCTCCAGCTCGTTGACCCAGTTGATGTGGTCCTGCCTGCGGGCGGCAATCATCTGCTGGAAATCCGTGAGCTCGCTTTGGAGGGAGACCTTGCCCAGCATGGCCCGCAGGTCCAGAATTTGTATCATACCCGTCCGGAAAGCAAACACCCCGATGATATTATTAGGCGCGTTGGGTATCTTTTCGTAGTCTGGAACAGACAGAATGCTTTCCACATGCTTGCTGTTGATGCTGTACAGGGCGTTTTGAAGTTTGAAAATAATGGAGGGATGGTGGATCTCCTCCTCTGTCTGCGCCGTCTGAAAAGGAAATGAATTCATCGTAAAAGCTCCTTGTTTTTCATTTTGGTCAGGTGATTACAGAAAATATAAAAATAAAATGATTTAAAAGCCAAAAACATAAATTCACTTTTTTCTTTTAAAAGCTGTATGCTTTTCTTTATTATACCATAGAATGCCATAGGAGGGAACTGTCTGGAAAAAATATTTCATGAGGAAAGGAACTTACAAATGGATCAGTGGGGGAAAGCGGCGTAATCCCGGTCAATGGTGATCACACAGAGATAATTGGAATAGGCCTCGCCCACCATATCGCCGATGCGCTTTTTCAACTGGGACTCCCCAATTTTAAGGTCAAGGGGGACCACGCAGTCAAAGATGACGTTAGTGTGGGTAACACCCGGAACAATCCGAAGATCATGGATGGCCAAAGAAGAATCAATATCGCGAATGTGTTCGGCTATCCACATGCGGATATCGTTGGCGGCGGAGCCTTCGGTGACAATAGGATCGTAGTGAACAATCAGGTGCAGGTTCATCTCATGCAGAAAGTTCCGCTCAATGTTATCTATGACGTCGTGGCTTTCCAGTACATCTGCCTCTGCTGCCATTTCCACATGGACACTGGCGAATTGGCGGCCTGGGCCGTAATCATGTATCATCAGGTCGTGGGTTCCCAGAACGCCGGGATACTCCAGAATCTTTTTCTTAATTGCCTCCACCTCGGCGCGGTCCGGCGCGCCGCCCAGCAAGGGATTGAGAGTGTCCTTCACCAGTCCAAACCCGCTGTACAGGATAAAACAGGCCACGGCAAGGCCCATCCAGCCGTCCAACTCGATTTTGGCAAAATGGGAGATCAGGGCTGCCGCCAAAACAGCCGCGGTGGAGATGACATCGTTGCGGCTGTCCGCCGCTGTAGCCAGAAGGGTCTGGGAATGGATGAGGTTCCCGATGTGCTTATTAAAACCGCACATCCACAGCTTGACAGCGATGGAGAGGCATAGGATCAGGATGATCACCCATGAAAATTCCACAGGCGACGGATGGAACAGTTTGCGTATGCTCCCCTGAAACAGGTTGACGCCAATGACCAAAATCAGCACGGAAACCATCAATCCAGAGAGATATTCGTACCGTCCGTGCCCATAGGGATGCTCCACATCCGCCGGCTTGCTGGCCATTTTAAAGCCCAGCAGGCTGATGATGCTGGAGGAGGCGTCGGACAGGTTATTGACCGCATCCGCGGTGATAGAGACGGAGCCTGCTAGGGCACCAATCAGTATTTTGCAGGAAAAGAGCATGATATTGCAGAAGATACCCACCATACTGGAAAGCTTTCCATAGGCGGAATGGACGGCGGAATTCTTCAGATCGCCGCTGTTTTTGACAAATTTATGTATCAGCCACTTTGTCATGAAGAGATCCTCCTTGAGTAAAATGGAAAACTGCCGCCAAACGGTTGGCAGTTTGCGGCTGGCATTCTATCTATTATAGCACAAAAACAGAAAAAGTTCTACCCATAGAAAATGTTTTTTGAAAAAGGCAGTTTTTTTCTGAAAAGGAATTGACTTTTTGATATTCCAGTGGTATAATAACAGACGTTCTCAGCAAGAGATGGTCATACAGTGATGGTTTCTGCGGGAAATTTTAATATGCGAGTGTGCTGGAACAGGCAGACAGGCACGTTTGAGGTGCGTGTGTCTTTGACGTACGGGTTCAAGTCCCGTCACTCGCACTGAGAAAGTGGTTTATAAAATGGCTTTATAAAGCAGTTTTATAAACCACTTCTTTTTGTGTTTTAAGCCGTTTGGTCTTTGTTTGGTCTTTATCATTAGAAAAAGCTATTAAAAATTACTACAAGGAAAAGCCTGCGTTTGGTAAATCAGCCGCTTGCTTTGCCATGGAGGACCTTTTGGGAAAGTATCTCAGCGGCAGCTTTGTCGGCGGTTTTAAGCTGATGGCTATAGATATTTAGAGTTGTGCTTGCCTGGCTGTGGCCAAGCCTTCCCGAAACTGTCCGAAGGTCTGTTCCCGCTCCAATCAAAAGCGTCGCATTGGTGTGTCTCAAACTGTGTAAGGACATGCGCTCCAAACCAATCCTTTTTAAATACTTTTGAAGCTCCTGATAGGGTGCCCCTGGATGCATCGGCTTTCCGTTCCATTGGCAGAAAAGCCGTGGGCTGTTCTGCCGTGCTGAATCCCATTGATCTCCCATTTTGAGGCGCTGTTCGTTCTGCCATGCGCGGTATTCCCTTAATTTTTGGCATAGCTCCTGTGGGATTGATATGGAGCGTTTGGACTGCTCTGTTTTTGTGGTATCGGTATAGATACCCTTTTGAGCGGAATATTGTGAGGTTCGCCGAATCATTATCCTTCCCTCTTCCAGGTCAATGTCCGGCCATTCCAGCCCCATCAATTCACCGCGGCGCATACCTGTCAAAACGAGGATTAGGAAAGCGGACTGATATTCTATGGGCTCCTGGGACAAACATTCAATAAACCGCTCCAGCTCCCCTTCCTGCATAAACTTGATTTCCTTATGGTCAACTTTTGGGGGATCGATACGGTGACACGGGTTTCCGGGAATAAGCTGCCATTTGACTGCCCGCTCCAGAACAGAGGAAATAAAGGTGTGATAATGGCGGATTGTTTTGGAAGAGAGGGGAGTCTGGTCTTTTTTTAGTGTAAATAGGTTTTCAACAGGTTCCTCAAATGCCTGTGCAATAGCCGATGCGCTTTTGGAGCTGATGCTTTTTCCTTTCACTGCTGCCCCGATTGTAGACGGTGCAAGGCCGGAGGTTTGGGACAAAAACGCCTGAGTCCATTGCCTATCCGCCAGCAGCTCCTGAAACCGTTCCCTTGGGACTGCCGTTTCAGCTCCGGCGCGGATCCCTTCGCTGCCCAGCTGCCGGTAGAACGCCAACAAATGCTGGGGCTGAAGCTTTTGGATAGGGATATGGCCGATGGCGGCATATGTACGTACAGAAAGCTCCTTGTATCGTTGGTATGTGCGTTCCCTCAGGTGCTCTTTGCCATAGCTTTCAAACCATTCCTCGGAAAACTCCTGGAATTTAATGTTTCCATCCAGAAATTGGCCGGTTTTAACCTGTTCATCGAATTTGACCTTTTGTCGTTCCAGCTCCTTGGCGATTTGCTTTTTTGTCATGCCGGGAGCGGGTGTCCAGGTCATGGAGCGGACAATCTGTTTCCCCTTTGCGTCGTACCCTGCCGAAGCGCGGAGACGATAGCTGTTTCCCCGCTTTTGTATGGTTGCCATAGTTTTTCAGTCCTTTCTGTAGGCTTGAGTGAAAAATTTGCATTTTATTCTTTTGTGTGCTAAAATAAAAGGGCAGAATAAGCCCTTGGTATATGAGTGAGTGGTTTTTCTGCGCTGTCCGCCTCCTGTTACCGCAGGGGGCGGATTTTTTTTATTTTAACCCGCTCAAAATTAAGTGGGTTGTTTCGTCCGAATTTCGGACGAACGCTTTGTTAGTATCAACAAAATGTATCGAATTCGACGGTTTTTGCTTTTAAAGCATGCGGTAAAAAATATCTTCCAGGGAAATATCAAGGTCGTCAAACAGGCTGCATTTGAAGTGGGTTACAACTTCCGAACGTTCCTTTTCGGTCATTTTCGCCAGTTCCCAGTCGGGGCGCAAAGTGTAAATATCGTAAAGAGCAAATTCGTTCCCGTCTGCGCGGTAAACTTCAATGGACTTATCACCAGGGCTGACAAGCCAGTATTCCAGGACCCCATGCTGGGCATAGATGTTTTTTTTGCGACCCCTGTCGTTCTTCATCGTACCAGGTGAAAGAACCTCTACCACCAGATCGGGAGCGCCATAAATACCATCGTTCTTGATCTTGTCTGGGTTGCAAACTACCATGAAGTCAGGGACAAAGTGGTTCTCATCATTTAGATAAAGGGCCATACCATCAGCAATAGGAGTGCATTTCTTTCCTTTCAAATAATTTGCAAAAAGTGTGGCGATATTATATGAAACCTGGTTGTGATTAAAAGAGGGCCGGGGGGACATCATAACAGTTTTCCCATCGATTAACTCCTCCCGGAATTTCTCCTGGTATGCTTCTGACATGCTGCATCCTCCTTTATTTTACCGCTTTGTTCACCTTTTTACTACTGCAGAGTACAGCCTTTATGCCGTTTGAAGTTTTTCTATATGCTTTTCGCGCTCAGACCATAGAATAGACGATATCCCATACTCTGTAAATGCGGTTTTTACTTCATCAGCTATTTTATGGGATGTATCATTCAATAAAACATAAAGAGCAGAATCAGCGTTTCTATTTCCCCTTACATCTTCCCAGGTGAAAATGGTAGATTTGATATAGGACTGTGTGGGAGAGTTGATAGGAACTATAAATCTTTCAGGTTGCTTTTTGGTTTTAGGAATGACAAACTCATAATTTGCATAGTATGAACTTCTTCCTGCTACACTAATATTTTCAGTGTAGATAATATTGTTATCATCAAAAAATGTCCGCACATCTTCAGAAAAGATATTCTTTATGTTAGGCATAGCAAGCATCAGCATATCACTGACTTTAATAATACAGTTTGTCAGAGAATTGATTTTTTGCGATACCATTGATGGAGTGCATTCTACAAAAAGCTCATTATCTTCTGAAACTTTTATACCATGAGCATTTGTGATACTATCAAGTATCTTTTTCCTTGATTTAATGATTTTAACATTAGATAATTCCAGGTTGGAAATAGTATTTCCCGCATCTGTTAGACGAAGAATATCTCCATAGTGGGTAATATAGATTTCAACACAATCATTACAGGAATCCAAAAACGGCATTGTTAAACGTGTCGTTCTGGATGTTAAAAGAATTTCATGTGTGTGTTCTTTTACCCATTGAAAATATTGATCTGCATATTGGGAGTGGCTATCCATTATAATACCCCCTGAATCGGAAAGTCGTTGCCTTCCATGTCTATTTCAATATTACAGTATTGACAAAAATCGCAAAATAGAGATAAAAAATTGCCATGGTCTTGAAAGAGGTGAGGGGAGACGGAAGAAAGATCATAGGCCCACGAAAGCCCTGCGCCTTCCCGAAAAACATGAACATGATTCCGGTCGGTCCAAGTTCCATCTGGGTTCATATGAGGAGGTGCATCTATCTCGAT
>Ga0209064_1003593_pt1 | contig 13250 bp, 10 predicted proteins | sample Inofromicrocosms_FD_187498 | JGI IMG/M metagenome (GOLD analysis project Ga0209064, IMG submission 187498) | Mouse cecum microbial communities from Vienna, Austria - Inoculum for glucosamine and mucus D2O microcosms (SPAdes) (version 2) | ecosystem: Host-associated > Mammals > Digestive system >... | reverse complement strand
TAATAAGTAGATGTTGAAAATTAGTTTATATCAAAAATTTTGCGTATGTTTGTGTAAACACATAAAGACACAACGCTATCGCAAAAATCAAAGTTATACAACTGACAGACCAGCAACGTCTGCAATTAGAGGAAGGCTTTCGCCAAGGCAAGAGCCACGCATACCGCATGCGCTGTCGCGCAGTGCTTCTGAAATCCACCGGTCTGACCTCGGAACAGGTTGGAGAACAGACCGAAATGACCCATATATCAGTCAATTCCTGGGTAAAACGCTTCGAGGCCGAAGGAATCAAAGGACTGGAGACACGTCCCGGCCGTGGTCGGAAGCCCATCATGGACTGCTCGGACGAAGAATCGGTACGCAAAGCCATAGAAAACGACAGGCAGAGCGTGAAGAAAGCGAAAGAGGCATGGCAGCAGGCTTCCGGGAAAGAAGCCTCCGAGAGTACCTTCAGAGCTTTTTTATCCGCCTTGGCGCGGGATATAGACGTATAAGGAAACGTCCAAAGGGGAAACCCTCGCCGCAGCTCTATGCGTATAAGACCGAGAAGCTGCAGGAACTCGTACAACAGGAAAAGGATGGTCTCATCGACCTTTATTATGGAGATGAAAGCCACATCTGCACCGAGGGATATGTGCCATACGGATGGCAGTTCCGCGGTGAAGATGTCTATATTCCATCCGAAAGAGGTCTGAGACTCAATATTTTCGGCATGATAGACCGCAACAATCGATATGAAGGATTCTCCACAACTGAGAATATGAGCGCTGACAAGGTTGCCGACTTTCTTGACCGTCTCTCTCTCCGTATCCGCAAGAACACTTTTGTTGTCCTTGACAATGCAAGCGTCCACAGATGCAAACTTATGCGGGAACTCCGTCCAATATGGGAGAAACGTGGATTGTATCTCTTTTTCCTCCCACCGTATAGTCCACATTTGAATATCGCCGAGACGCTCTGGAGAATCCTCAAGGGCAAATGGCTCAGACCTGCGGATTATTGTTCCACAGATTCCCTGCTCTATGCAACCAACCGTGCGTTGGCAGCTCTTGGTTCTGAACTCAATATCAATTTTACCCATGCGGCTTAGTATAAATTAATTTTTACGACTTACTTATATCGTCAAAATTTTTTCCGTGTTCTATTTAACATCGGCCAATGTGGCCATCTCAAACTCCAGCCCACCTCCGGCCATGATTTCCTCATGGGTTATAAACGTGCGGTCAAGCGGCTTGCCATTAAGTTTAACGCTCTTAACATAGCGCTTATTCTCCGACAATTCAGGAGCTTTAACCACAAACATCCTGCCGCCGCCCACTGCCACCGACGCTTCGCGGAACATCGGAATGCCCAGCTCATACTCCCCGCCGACGGGATTAACCGGATAGAAACCAAGTGAGGAGAACACATACCAGGCCGACATCTGCCCGCAGTCATCGTTTCCGCAAATTCCATCCGGATTTTCCGTATAGAGCTTCGTCATAATCTCATACAGTTTGTCTGCCCCTTTCCAACGGTTATCCGTAAGATTATACAGATAAGCCGCATGATGCCCCGGCTCATTGCCGTGGGCATACTGCCCAAGCATACCGGTGCTGAAAATCGGCAGCTCTATATCGGGATTCACATAAGTGAACATGCTGTCGAGCTTGGCCTCGAAATGCACCTTTCCTCCCATCAGTTTCATCAACCCCGTAAGGTCATGCTGCACTGAGAAAAGATACTGCCACGCATTGCTCTCGCATATATCTTCAACATAAGCCTCAGGCACGAACCCGACCTCGAAACCGCCCTTGGAATCGCGCGGTTCAAAAAATCCGGTAGCCGGATTGAATGTGTTTGTATAGTTGGCCGCACGGGTCATAAATTCCTCATATATATCCTGTTTGCCGAGCTTCAGGGCAAGCTGGGCAATGCAATAGTCATCGAAAGCATACTCCAATGTCTTCGACATCGACCACCCGTCTTTACCCGTAGGCACATAACCCATACGCATATAATCGTCCAACTGGCGGTAATCCCCCTTGCGGGCGGTTGCCACACAAAGGTCAAGCGCTTTCTCGGCATCGATTTTGCCTCCAAGACCTTTCAATATGGCATCTACTATCACCGGAGCCGAATGATAACCGATCATCATATCTGTTTCCGAGCCCCACATGTTCCACACAGGCAGACGGCCGAGCTGCAGCCCGAACTCAGTCAGTGATTTGGCCATATCTGCGGCACGATCTGGATCCAGTATCGTGAACAGCGGATGCGATGCTCTATAAGTATCCCAAAGCGAGAATGTGGAATAATTCGTCCAGCCGTCAGCCTTGTGCACTTTTCCGTCAGGCCCGGGATAGTCCCCGTTGGCATCGCAATAGATTGTCGGGGCAAGCATCGAATGATACATCGCCGTGTAGAACACCCTCTTACGGGCATCAGCCTCCCTGACATCCGTAACATTCGACACATCCACCATCACTTTGCGCAATTCATCATTCCATCTCTCCCGGGCTGCTTCGTGATAACCCTCGAAATCATCACTCGCCCCCTCCGCCTTCAGGTTTGCCAATGCGCCATCAAGGCCGGTTGGGGAAAGAGCGGTGACAACCACAAGACGCTCACCCTCGTCGGTATCATATCCGAAAGTGGCTACACGTCCCACCCCCCTGTCGCCATGGTCATTCTGGATTTCCACATTTTCAAAAGCCACACTCTGGAACGGTTTTGAAAACCGTGTGGCGAAATAAACTTTCTGGTTGCGTGCCCACCCGTCGGAAAAACGGTAACCGGCAACCGTAACCGAATCTACCACTTCAATGTGGGAGTCAATCGTGCAGTCCCAGTTCATAGCCTTGGCGAGATTCAGAATCACCGCAGATTCCCCTTTAGGGAATGTATAGCGTTGGATGCCGCACCGGTCTGTTGCCGTCAGTTCAACATCTATGTCATAATCATCAAGATGCACTCTATAATATCCTGCAGTAGCCTCTTCTTTCTTATGAGAAAACCGGGAATGAACCCCCAAGGGGCCTTCTCCTACTATAAGCGGCATACGCACCGGCATAAACGACACATCATAAAGGTCTCCCGCACCCGTACCGCTGAGATGCGTGTGCGAAAATCCGGCAATCGTGCTGTCGGGATAGAAATAACCCGAAATACGGTCCCAACCGGGCAGCCCGTTGTCAGGGCTGAGCTGCACCATGCCGAATGGCACCTGCGCCCCCGGATAGGTGTTACCGGTAAAATCCGTGCCTATCATAGGATCAACATAACAGGTCAGGTCCTCCACCCCCTGTTCCGACCCGGATTTTGAGGAACAACCGCTCACGACTGCCAACAAACACACACCGGCCACAGCCGCCATAACAGCACCCATTGCAATCATACCCGCGCCATCTGAAAATCGCGGTTTTACATTCGTCTCCAAATTATCTGTTTGTCTATTTTGTATTTATACACTAAAATATACTCACCTGACAGCAATCTTCTACTTACCTTTCCCATATTAAAAAACACTAATTCCCAACCTTAACCCCTACTAAAGCTATTCCCGCTATAAAAGCTACCCCCCTTACCCCTGATAAAGACAAAGCGTTGGTCGAAATTTCGACCAAAGCTTTTTTGCATCCGGATGAAGAGGGTGATGTCAGTAATCGCGAAGCGCTTTGCTTGGCAAAGAATTCATTCATTAACCGTAACCACACTCACACGGTTCCAGCTATTTTCATCAAACAGGTCTCCGATACCCATGCCGGTAGCCTCTACGCGGTTGGCGGCTATGCCATAACGCTTCACGAGTTCCTTTTTAACTGCCTCGGCGCGCCGTTCTGCCAGTTTCTGGTTAAATGCAAGCGAACCGTCTTTAGAGGCATAACCTTTCACCGTAGCTGTAGCTTGGCTATTCTCTTTCAGCTGGTCGGCTACCATGGCGATATTAGGCTGTTGGTTAGCCTGGATGTTAGCCGAGCCGCAATTAAAGAACACATAACGGATATTGTTAAGGTCTTTAACTACCTTTTCAACCACAGGCGGACGGCGGTTACATGCATCCAGCTGGGCTTGCATATCAGCTATCTGCGCCATAAGGGCGGCATTGTTGGCTCCGCTGGCATCAAGTTCCGCGCGGAGCTCATTGATGCGGGCGTTAAGAGCATCTATCTCGTTCTGATCCATCGGATTGACAATCACGAAATGATGTGCGCCGTTGGTGTTGCCGAAATGATATGTAACACCGGCCTCAAGTTCCAATGCGCCATAATTTTTATCATAACGGGCGGAATAGCCCATGATATTCTGCTCAGGAGAGCCGTTCATATTCCATATATAGGCCGGTTTGAAAGCCAATGTCCATGCTTTGGATTTGCCGATATTGAAATTGAAATTCAACCCCGCTTTCGTTCCCCACGAATTGCCGTCGTCATGCACCATATGAGGATAATAGGCATGTAGCCAACCCGTTCCGGCAACCAGCTCCAGCTCGAATATGCGCGGCGCCCCTGCATATCCGGCAAATGCATTCATAAGGTTAACTGCACCGAAAACACCAACATACTGGTGGTCGAACACATTGGCCGATTTCAACCCATACCATGAAGAGCTGTTGACACTCCATTCTCCCTCTAAGCCAAGGCCGAAAACCGGGGTTACCTGTTTGCGTAGCTCAACACCGACGAGGCCGCGGCCATCTTTCCAGAACCCGTTTTCCGCAGTTCCTTTCGATGGCATCACCGCACCACCTTTGAGTGTGAACGACCAGTTGTCTGTAAACCGGCTACCGGCAACGGTTGTCTGAGCCTGGGCTGTTGTAATACCTAATGCAACAGCTGCCAAGATAATCGCCTTTTTCATATTTGTTGTTTTTGTTGTTCGTTTTGTTGCGACCAATGTCTCCTAAACTTTTTTTCAACAAAGCGTAGACAGGCCTTTGAAGTGTGAAGCGCACACCAATCCCCACCAATCAAAGTGGCTTTTAGCCACGAGACCGACGCTTCTGCCACAAAGTTAAGAAAATTTTAACACTTTTCCAAACTTTTTTTTCAAATTTCAGCAGATGGATTCTCTTCCTGGGTTTGTCTCCTTTTTTGGCGAAAACACTAACCTCTTCCAGTCTGAATTTCCCTCCTGTATATTTGGTAAATGAGTCCATATCCCCCTCATTCACTATAACATAACCTGTCTGTGGATTCTCCCTGTCAAATAGTCGCAACCGGTCGTCCATATAGTAATTGACCGTATAGAACCGCGACAATCTATCTGGCATATAAGAATATACAGTGTTCTCCTCACCGGCAATCCGGCTTATTTCCTCTGCCGTCAGCTTATCAGACTTGACATTCATAACCGCCGGAAGCACCATTGCCTGTAACAGGCAATATACGCATAGCGTATAAACCAACGTCCACCCGAAGCAAGTCCGTGGCTTTCCTCTCAACAACTCTTTGCAGAGCAACAGCCCCGCACCGATCACAAGCAGCCACATCAATGCCGGCCAGAACCGGTGGGCATAACCGCGCATATACTCAACAACAGCTTCCACTCCTCTATTACCTGCCGATGGAATACCCCATTCAGCCACAATCCACACCGCAATCCCCGACAGAATCCCGGTGATGCATATTATCCATCCGTAAGCCTTGACACACCATTTCCCCTCGCGGGCAAGTTTCCTTACATATACCGCAATGAAATAGCCAACAAAAGGATAAACCGGCAAAAGATACACGCTCCGTTTGCTCTTCGGGAAACAATAAAACAGGAAAATCAAAACAGCTGCAAGCAACGAAAACAGCTCCACGGAATCCATACCCCTCAATCTGTTCCACCAGGATTCAATCCTCCTTCTCACTTCCAACTTCTCTTTTCCCACTTCTTGCTTCTTACTTCTTACACACACACCAAACAACAAAAGCAACGTATATGGCGCCAGTCCCCAGGCCAACGACAGGAAGTTATACCAGACCGGATTCTCATGCGATTCATAGCTCATAGTACCGGTGAAACGGCCGAAATTTTCCTCCATCGCCAGGCGGTAAAACTCTTCTCCACCCTGTTGATAGGCGGCAACATACCAAAAAAACGGCACTATAAGCGACAACACTCCCGACAATCCCACACTGACGGTGGTCTGCCAGAAACCGTTCCCTTTCATTAGCCTGAACACCCATACGACCATACAGGGCAGCAACATCCCCACCGGCCCTTTGGTCAGAACCGCTCCGGTCATAAGTGCCGCAGCAGTAAGACTCGGCAGCCATGTGCCTGTACGGTGACGTTCCCATTGACGATACAAAGCATAAAGACCCGTAACCAGAAACATAGTCAACAGCATATCGACCCGGCATATAGTGGCCGTGCGGAAAACCTCCACACTGGTTGCCGTTATCAATGTCATCGCCGCAGCCAGCCCCACCGACGTCCGTCGGGCAAAAAAACGGAAGCCTGCCACCGACATTATTATCAACGACAATGCCGACGGAAGCCGCGACAGGAACTCCGTTACAACTCCCCCATTGAGCCACCCCAACACAGCGATGCACCACGCAAGCATAGGCGGTTTATATGGGATATCCGCCCCTGAGCTGACCGGAAGAATCCAGTCACCTTGCTGAAGCATCGACACTGCAACTATCGCCTCGCGGGGCTCCCCTTTGGTGCTGAACAAGTTCTCTCCCAAAAACGGTATAAAAGTGAGGATGAGAAGCCCTGCAACCAGCAGGGTTTCCCATCCGATTCCTTTATTTCTATTTAACATCTCTGTCTCTTAAATAAATAATCGTTTTTTCACATGCACGGACATGCATATCTCCTGATACGTCGAGATATGACAAATCAGCATACAGCCATTCGCGTATCCAAACGGGGAAGATAAGTAAGTTGTCAAAATTATTTTATATTATCGGAGAAAGATTTCCCGTGGGATTTTAGCCTGAGGATGAAGGAGTGTAGTTGCCTACACGACTGAATATGAAAGCTAAAAGCTCCGGAAAAACTCCGCCGATAATATAAAGTCTGAAGATTCATAATATGCGTAATAATTCTGATGACTTACTTATTGGCATAATGCCACATCTGCTTTCTAATTTCCGAAACTTAGTGTCGTATAATAGCTTCCCCCATTAAGGCCAAACGACAGAGTCACATATCTGTTACCTGCCCCGAACCACGAGGCCGACATGCGCCCTCCACGGTTCAGCACCTGCACAGGTGCGCCATATTGCGAAGTAAACACATTATAAAGATTGTTATAACGGCTCATATCATAATAAGGCGACGGGTATGTGAACTGCGAACCGTAAAGACGGCCGTTGTTGTAATACAAAGCCGCATCAGGCCATGAGTAATTCATCTGAGGCACATCCTGCAGATACACCACATCGTCGCCATAACTGCTGACGGTATATCCGCTATTCAGCAGGTTATTGATTGACACACTGATTGCCGTGCCGAGCGCGACACCTAAAATCGTGCCGAACACAGGCCCTCCTTTATGGTAACGCCATGCAGGTGGAGGCACCGGACGGTGATAGACACCGAAAAATGGCACATGATGGTGGTAGTGCATCCCGTGATGACGAGGCGGACGATGATGACGGGGCGGTGGTGGAGTAGGCCTGTTATGACCGGGGCGGTAATGATTGCCCGGTCTGTTATTTCCCGGACGGTGGTTGCCCGGACGGTGGTTGCCCGGACGGTCGTTACTTCCGGGGCGATGGCCTCCGTTATGATTCCCTCCCGGGCGGTTATTACCATTATTTCCGTTACCCGGGCGCGTCCCCCCTGGACGGGTGTTGCCATGGCCGTTATTGCCGTTGGGCCTGTTATGCGAGCCGGATGCACCACCTCCACCGGGCCGCGACGACGGTTTATTCGGTTTATTCGGTTTATTCTGCGACGGCCTATTGGGCGCCGACGCTCCCGACCGCTCCGCATGACCGGCGCGCCCACGGGTCTGGGCATCTGCCACAGGCGCTGCAATCATAGCAAACGCCACTATAAAAGCCGTAACACTCTTCAATATCCTTTTCATCTCGTTCTTCTTTATCTACATCTACTTATACTCCTTAGAGCCAAGATGCCCATATAGGTTTAACGCCTGAAAATCCAAAATTACAAAATTTTTCTCTACTTTTGTATCTGACAAATATATTCATCATAACAAAATCATGAAACTCGAATACACCACCCAAGGAACCTGCTCCCGCAAAATAACTATCGACGTCAACAACGGTATTGTTGAAAACGTGTCTTTTCTCGGCGGATGCCATGGAAACACGCAGGGCATCAGCGCTCTGACAAAAGGCATGAAGGTCACCGACGTCATAGCCCGCTGCAAAGGCATACAATGCGGTAAAAAAGGCACATCATGCCCCGACCAGCTGGCTTTGGCTCTCGAATCAACCCTCTGAAAAACGTCTTGAAACAATATTCATGCGTCTGATTAAAACCTCACTTATTGCCATAGCGGCGCTGTGTGCCTTCTCTTCATGCTCCTCCCGCTCTGCCGCCATCGACCGCATGGTTGATGAACTAAATTCTCCGGTTTTCCGTGCCCGCGAGGCAAAGACCGGCCTGTTCGACGACTCCAAAGCCGAAGTGAAAGACAAACAGCTGATAATCACATTCCTTTGTCGGCCATTCATCAACCTATCCACAGTCAGCAAAGACGAACTGCCTCAACTTCAGCAATCTGCCTTAACCGAATTCCGGGCAAACCTCGTCAACGAAAAATTCCGCGAAGGCATAGAAGCCCTCGCCCATGAAGGCATGACGCTTCTCCTTGTCTGGCAAGACATCAACGGTGCATCAATCCACCTCACCCTCTCACCATCCGAAATCCTCGCCGAATAAGAAATTGAGAACCTGCCAAACAGCCCCATAACATAAGCGTTGGCCGAATTCAGCCAGCGCTTTGTTTGAGCTCTCAACCCAAGATACTTATCATCACAATCCGTGATTCAGCCATGTGCCACTGAACAGGCGACAAAGAAATATCGCCCCACGGAAACACAATTCGATACACATCGCCAGCCATACCCCCTCAAGCCCCATCGTAGGAGCAAGAAACGCTGCAATAGGAAGCCTCACGAGCCATATGCTTGAGAAATTCATGGCAGCAGGCACCACCGTGTCACCCACACCAACCATCACCCCGTAAGCTACTATAGATGCGGCGAACATAGGCTCCGCCCAAGCCTCGATTCTCAATGCCGACGTCCCTAAAGCCTGTATATCCCTAACAGGCGATAACAATTCCATCACCCACGGAGCGCATATCCACAACACAACGCCCATAACCGTCATCACAACCATCCCCAGCCCCACGGTCAGATAACCGAACTGGCGTGCCAGGTCTTTGCGCCGGGCACCATAGCTTTGACCCACAAGCGTAGTGGCCGCATCCCCGATTCCATACCCAGGCATATAGCAGAGAGCCTCAGCCGTCACGGCAAATGCATTCGCAGCAATAGCCATAATCCCCAACGGAGCCACGATTACCGTAACCATAATCTGAGCCCCGCAAATCACCCCATGCTCAAGAGTCATAGGCGCAGACACTTTCAAAGCATTGCGAAGCACACTGCCTGTTGGTATGAACAATCTCCATCCATTCGGTTCTTTAACCGCACGGCCACCCCACAACGCCAATTCACGCCGTTTGCGACACGTCCACCACATAACCAACGACGCGGTAACCATCTCAGCGCCGACAGTGCCAAGCGCAGCCCCGAGCACACCCAATCCGGCCCGTGGCACCGTCACATCCATCCCTAATAGTGACAAATTCCCCGTCGGGAAAATCAGGAAAAAGTTGAAAACGACATCCAGCACACACATCAGAACATTCAACCCACCGGCAATCTTCATATTACCGGATGCCCTAAGAACAGCACTCCCAAGATAATTCAGTGTCAACACCGGCAACGCCGCCACAAACACAAGAAAATAGAGCGATGCCTTCCCATTGACAATCTCATCCCCTCCAAGCCATTCCGGGAGCGGTTCTGCAATGGCAATACCAACCACAGCCATCATTGCGCCGAAACAGATGGCCGAAGTTATCCCTTTACGCAACACATTCCTGGCACCGCTATAGTCCGCCGCTCCGATGCGGTGGGCTACCTGCACCGAAAAACCGACCATTGCCGCAGAACAGAGACCCCAGAAAAGCCATAAACTCGTTGACACCAACCCCACTGCAGCGCTGTCATCAGCCCCCAGCCGCCCCACCATCGCGGCATCGATATACTGCATCAGAATGCTCGAGAGCTGCGCCATTATCGCAGGCCACGACAACTGCGCCGTCAGCATCAGCCGCTGACGGAAACTCAATGGCGCCCCGCTTTGAATCAGTTTCAGCATTTAATTAATTCCCGTCCATATCCACCCACGCACCAACTTTTAAAACACACAATCCTCATCTTACGCTTCAAAAACTCCCCCTCCCCCTTCCAACGTCCTTCTCACGACTTGAAACTTATCCCCCCTATCCTCCGCAACCCTTCGGCCAGAACACTGCGCGGACATGCTATATTAAGCCTTATGAATCCACCTGCGCCATACATCTCCCCGCAGTTCACCCACACTTTCGCCTCCTTTTTAAGGCGCTCCTCCAACTCCTCCGACGGAACACCCAAAGCCGTAACATCAATCCAAGGCAGATATGTCGCCTCCAGCCGCGAAACAGGACATTCCGGCAACACCTCCGCCAAACGCGCCCTCAGGAATTTATAATTTTCCCAAAGATACTCCCGAAGGTCATCAAGCCACCGCGCCCCCTCTGCCGTATAAGCCGCTATAAGCCCTTCAACCCCGAAAGGATTCACATCACAGACCTCATTCACATTAATCGCCTTGTCAATCAGCCTCTGCGTCGCCGCATCCGGACAAACGACGTTGGCAATCTGCAACCCTGCTGTATTAAACGCTTTCGACGGACTGAGACACACCACACCATTCCCGCATCCGCCATTAACCTCCCGGTCTACCACCCCGTAAGGCACATACACAACTCCCGGCATAGTAAGTTCACAATGGATTTCATCACTCACAACCCTCACCCCGTTCCGTCGGCAAATCTCCGCCACCTGCACAAGCTCATCATGTCGCCAAGCCCTGCCCGCCGGATTATGAGGATTACACAGCAACATCAGACCGACATCCCCGCGTGAGGCCACCTCCTCCAGCCCATCGAAATCCATCTCATACGAAAACGTGCCGTCACCGAAATCCACCCGCCTCAACCGGTTCTCAACAATGTGACACCCGTTGTTCCTGATCGAAGAGAAAAAACAGTTATACACCGGTGTCTGCACAATCACCCCCTCGCCCGGTGCGGCCAACGCTTTTATAACTGCCGAAATGGCTGGAACAACCCCCGACGTATAAATCACCCTATCCCTATCTATGCGATAATTGTGCCGCCGCTCAAACCAACCGGTCAGAGCATCATAATACTCCCCGCCAACCAACGTATAGCCGAACACCCCATGTTCAACCCTCCGTCTCAAAGCATCCTCAACCACAGGTGCCGTGCGGAAATCCATATCCGCCACCCACATCGGAATCACATCCCCGTCAGCAGCCGAATCCCACTTATACGATCCGCTACCCCTCCGCTCCACAATATCATCAAATCTACCCATATCAGACCACGTCTTGCCTCTTACTTCTTATTTATCAACAGCCTACGCCCAGCTTCCCTACACCATCGTCTCCACCACGCAGTCTCCGGGAGCAAGCAGATTCTTATCCAGGATAACCTCACCAATAGCCACTGCCTTTATATGGCCACTCTTAGGATTCTTGACACTGACAATCGCCGAAGCAACCGTAGCCGTCAACGAACTGTCTTCAAACGCCAGGTCACATTCATCGCCCATCACACAATCCTCCATCACAAGCCCTTCGGCATAGCAAAGCGGCTGCGTACCGTTTATTTTACATCTGACCAGTTTCAGATTCCTTGAATGCCAACCAAGATATTCACCATTCAATTCCGAATCATAAATAGTCACATTTTCCGTTTCCCAAAACGCATCCTTCGAATCAATCACAGCATTCCGTATAACCACATTTCTACAATACTGGAACGAATAATTACCCTGTTGGCAGTAATCCTCGATTTCAATATCCGCACCGTGCATAAACAGATAGTCAGCCTTGGCCACCTTAACGTTCTTCAAACGCACATTGCGGCAGCTCCACAATGTCTCCTGGGCATCAGGAATCTCCACATCCTCCAACGTCAAATCCTCCATCTCACGAAACATCTTCGGAGCATCCACCTTCGTATGTTTCATTTCCAGGCCACGCGAATACCACAGCGCCGCCCTCGCTCCGGGTGTAAACCTGCAATCCGTCACACGGAAACCGTCAGTATGCCAGAACGGATACTTACCCTCAAACACACATCCCTCAGCCACGATATTAGCCGTACGCTTCAACGCAGACTCCCCCACATGGAAAGTGCAACCCTTCAACGCCACATCCCTCACTGCAAACAAAGCCCTCTCACCACCGAACTCCATCCCTTCAACAATCTTCATTCCATCCATCCCAACCCGGTCTTCAGGTCGAGCTGATTTCTCACACTTATCCATATAAATCCAATTAATAAATAACCAAATCCCCACTGCGGCAAAGCACATAAACGGCACCAACCACATCCATTCCTAACCCAACTGCAAAATTAACACATCCAAAACCGGCTCACCATACCTTGTTTGCCGAAAATCCAACCAAATCACCGCAACCCATCCTCACAACATATCCCCTACCCTCATATACCTTCAAACCATACGCTTCATCAATAATGCATCAATATATCCCACTCAAATATATCAATATATCCACTAATCAATAATATATCCAACCTAACCATATACCCCGATATCCACCCCTACCATTAACCGCTCAACCCCTCTTGCACTCGCAAATTTACAAAATCCTTTCAAAAAAAATAATCTCTCATTCGCAAGTAGTAAAAATAATCTCCACCCAACCATTTTGTCATTTCAAAAACTTTCCCTACCTTTGTCATCGAAATCTGCGGTAATAGCTCAGTTGGTAGAGCATCAGCTTCCCAAGCTGAGGGTCGCGAGTTCGAGCCTCGTTTACCGCTCCCCTCCTCAAATGGCGCTGTGTCGAAATTCGACCAACGCCTTTTTTGCATCCGGATGGAGAGGGTGCTGTCAGAATGGTTCAGATGGTAGGAGCCTGAGGGTGAGGGTGAAGGGAGTTGACTAAGGTCAATGACCGAA
>Ga0209064_1003591_pt1 | contig 13261 bp, 12 predicted proteins | sample Inofromicrocosms_FD_187498 | JGI IMG/M metagenome (GOLD analysis project Ga0209064, IMG submission 187498) | Mouse cecum microbial communities from Vienna, Austria - Inoculum for glucosamine and mucus D2O microcosms (SPAdes) (version 2) | ecosystem: Host-associated > Mammals > Digestive system >... | reverse complement strand
GATTTTTGTTTTCATCATGGCATAGCCCTCCTTGTATGAAAAATGCTCTAAATGTGTCCTTCACTAACCATGAGAAAATCTCGTGATTAAGAAGTCATTTAGAGCATATAACACCATTTGCTACAATGAGCTGATCACAAGGGGATATAAGGTCTATGTGGGCAAGACATACCGCGGCGAGGTGGATTTTATTGCCCAGCGGGGACAGGAGAAGATCTATGTCCAGGCGGCCTATTACCTGGCGGATGAGGCGGTGGTCGAACGGGAATTCGGAGTATATCGGGCGATTGAGGATAATTATCCGAAATATGTGGTTTCCATGGATAAAGTGACGCTTGGCAGGGACGGGATCATCCATAAATATTTGATTGATTTTTTGCTGGAGAGGTAGATCTGTGTCCGATGGCTTTCTTTACACCCCGTTTCGGGTGTGGTATACTGAATATCGTTCTGATACATACCGAACAGAGAGAAGGACGGATGAGATGATGACACTGAGGGAATTACCAATCGGAAAAAAAGCGACCATCTCCACGGTAGGCGGCGAGGGTGCGCTGAGACAGCATTTTTTGGATATGGGGGTCATTCCGGGGACGGAGATCGTATTGATCAAATATGCTCCTCTGGGCGACCCGATGGAATTTATGATCCACGGGTATGAGCTGACGCTGCGTCTGGCGGACGCGGAAAAAATTGGGATCGAGGATGTCCGGGACCAGGAGCCGGAGTCCGGGGAGAGTGTCCGCAAGAAGCGGCGTATCGAGCACCCGGGCCTGGGGGAGGGCGGACGATTTCATGAGAAGGGGACGGAGCATCCGCTGCCGGACAGTACGCTTCTGACCTTTGCCCTGGCGGGCAACCAGAACTGCGGGAAGACCACGCTTTTTAACCAGCTTACAGGCTCTAACCAGCATGTGGGCAATTTTCCGGGAGTCACGGTGGACCGGAAGGACGGAGTGATCAAGGGACACAGCAACACACTGATCACGGATCTGCCGGGGATTTATTCCATGTCGCCCTATTCCGGCGAGGAGATGGTGACCCGGGAATTTGTGTTAAAAGAGCATCCCAAGGGGATCATCAATATTGTGGATGCCACCAACATCGAGAGGAATCTGTACCTGACCATGCAGCTCATGGAGCTGGACATTCCCATTGTGCTTGCCCTGAATATGATGGATGAGGTCCGGGGAAACGGCGGCGCCATCCGGATCAATGAGATGGAGGCCATGCTGGGGATCTCGGTGGTGCCGGTGTCGGCGGTCAAGAATGAAGGGACGGACGAGCTGGTGAACCACGCCCTCCATGTGGCAAAATATCAGGAACGCCCGGGCAGGATTGATTTTTGCCGGGAGGACAAGCAGGGCGGGGCGGTTCACAGATGCCTCCACGGGATCATGCATTTGATCGAGGACCATGCCAGACAGGCGGAGATTCCGGTTCGGTTCGCGGCAAGCAAGCTGGCGGAAGGGGACGCCCAGATCCGGGACAGCCTGGGGCTGGACCAGAATGAGAAGGAGATGCTGGAGCATATCATCTGCCAGATGGAGAAGGAGAGCGGCATGGACCGGGCGGCGGCCATTGCGGATATGCGGTTTTCTTTTATCAAAGAGGTCTGCGACGCGACGGTGATCAAGCCCCGGGAGAGCAAGGAGCACGCCCGGAGCGCGAAGCTTGATAAAGTGCTGACGGGAAAATACACGGCGCTCCCGGTATTTATCGGGATCATGGGGCTGGTGTTCTGGCTCACCTTCAACGTGATCGGCGCATGGCTGCAGGATCTGCTGGACCAGGGGATCACCTGGCTTGCGGGTATGGCGGATCAGGCCATGGCGGCGGCAGATGTGAACGAGGTGCTGCATTCCCTTATTATCGACGGCATTTTCAACGGGGTGGGCAGCGTACTCAGTTTCTTGCCGATCATCGTGATCCTGTTCTTCTTCCTTTCCATGATGGAGGACAGCGGCTACATCGCCAGGGTGGCCTTTGTGATGGACAAGCTGCTGCGGAAAATGGGGCTCTCCGGGCGGAGCATCGTCCCCATGCTGGTGGGATTCGGCTGTACGGTGCCCGGGGTCATGGCCACCAGGACGCTGCCGTCGGAGCGGGACCGGAAGATGACGATCTTATTGACCCCATTTATGAGCTGCTCGGCAAAGCTGCCGATCTATGGATTTTTTACGGCGGTCTTTTTCCCGGAGCATGCGGCGCTGGTGATGATCGGGCTGTATGTGCTGGGTATCCTGCTTGGGGTTCTGTCGGCGCTGGTGTTGAAGAAAACGATCTTCAAAGGGGAGGCGGTGCCTTTTGTGATGGAGCTGCCCAATTACCGGATGCCGGGCATGAAAAATGTGGGGCATCTGCTGTGGGATAAGGCAAAGGATTTCCTGCAGAGGGCATTTACGGTGATCTTTATTGCGACCATTGTGATCTGGTTTTTGCAGACCTTTGATTTTGGATTGAATATTGTAGATAATTCCCACGACAGCATGCTGGCCGCTGCTGCGGGTCTGCTGGTGCCGTTTCTACGGCCGCTGGGAATTGGGGACTGGAGGATCTCAACCGCGCTGATCACGGGATTTATGGCGAAGGAAAGCGTGGTGGCGACATTGTCCGTGCTGTTTGGGTCCACGGAAGCGATCGCCGCTGTGCTGACGCCCCTTGCGGCGGCAAGCCTCCTGGTGTTCTGCCTGCTGTATACGCCTTGCGTGGCGGCGATTGCGTCGGTGAAGCGGGAGCTGGGCGCGAAGTGGGCCGTCGGGGTCGTGCTGGGGCAGTGCCTGATCGCCTGGGGGGCGGCAGGCGTGGTGCGGCTGGTCGGGGTGGTGCTGGGGCTGGGGTGAGAGAGGTTGGATCAAGTCCGCTCATTCGAAACGTACTTTTTCAATCATACAGGGTCATAAGAAAGATAGCCCAGATGGATCAGCAGCGTCAGTACATCATCCCGGTTGCGGACGTGATCAGATCATTGGAGAACCCATTGGTATCTACGCTGACTTCGACGCCGCCCAGAAGCCGGGCGATAGTCCCGGACAGGCCGTCGAATGGATTCAGATACATTCCCATGCTTTCGACACCTCTATGTAAAAAGTATTTCATCCTGTGGTGATGGAAGCAAGCGGATATGGGAAACGAAATATTATGAAACGGCCGATTTTCCATGAGGGGATGCCTCTGGGGACAGCCTGCTCATCCAGCTTCTCCGTTTGAATACGATTAAAGTCATACCAAGCCGGAGCAATTCCTCCTGGGACAGGATGAAATAAACCCATTCCACAGGCAGATGGAACAGGAACGCGGTAATCAGCCCTAAGGGTACGCCTGCCAGCCAGGTGCCCACAATGTCGATCCCCATGATGTAGGTGGTCTTTCCGCCGCTGCGCACCACTCCGCCGCCCAGGATCATATTGGCGACCTTCACAGGGGCCAGGACAGAAAAGGCAAGCAGCAGTCTGGCCGCGGTGTCCCGCACATGGGGCTCGACATGATAAAACGTCACATAGACCCCTCTCAGGCCGATCAGCAGTGCCGACAAAATGAGCGAGCCTGCGATTCCGTAGCACACCAGTTTTTTCGATTCCTGATACGCTTCCTCGTATTTGTCCGCGCCCAGCCGTTTGCCGATCAGGATTCCCGCAGCCTGGGAAACGCCGCTCAACGCCCCGATGAATAACCCCTGGATCGGGCCGGTCATGGACATGGCGGCCAGATCTCCCGGTTTTAAATGTCCATAGATAAAGGTGTTCACATTCTGTCCCAGGCTCCAAAGCAGTTCTGTGACCAGGATAGGAAGCAGCATCATAAGGTATTGCCGGTATCCGTCCGCTCCAAGGGAGAGGGAAAACCGAAAATCCTCCTGCCCCCGCAGGCGGATCAGGCAGAAAATGGCCAGCATCAGCAGCATATTGATAGCCTGGGAGATCACGCTGGCCGCTGCCGCGCCTCTGACGCCAAACGCCGGAAGACCGAAGTGCCCGAAGATCAGAACATAGTTCAGTCCGGTATTCACAACCGCTGAAATGATTCCGGCGGCAAGGGGCCAGACAGCCCGGCCCAGACAGCGGACCATAACGGCCAGGATCGAGGATATGCCCATAGGGAGATATGTCCAAAGGATGCAGGTCAGATAATTTTGTCCAGCGTTGAGGAGCGCCGGGTCATCCTTGATGTAGAGTCCCACGATCTGTCCCGGAAACAGAGCGCACAGCGCGGTAAACAGCAAGGCCAGAGCTATGGCCGCAGTCAGATTGACCGTCAGGCTGCGGTCCGCCATTTCTCTGTTTTCCATACCCAGGTATTGGGAAATCATGATCCCGGCAATGGCAGCCACCGCTCCAAGCACAACGGAATAAATAAACGCAGGACGTCCCGCGACCTCCACTGCGGCCACCGCCGTACTTCCCAGCTGTCCGACCATCAGTTGGTCGATCATAGAGAAAGAGGACTGCAGCATAGATTGAAGCCCTATCGGGACAGCGATTCCAACTACACTTGCCAGAAAGGATTCTTTTTTCATAAATCATCACCCGCCTTTTCCTTGAGTATATCTGGGAGGGCGGGTGTTTTCAATGGGTTAATCGCGTAACCTTTTGGGTTAATGACATAACCTGAAACCGTGGCTTTATTGGCCGGATGCCTTGCGGCGAGATGCAGGGCACCGTGAACAGCCATCATACCCCCTTGCTGCTGTTCCGTTCGATCAATTTGACGGGGATGGTAAAATTTTTGGTATATTCGGGCTGCTCCTTCATCTGGTTCAGCAAACGGATTGCCATCTGCGCCCGCAGCTTATAGTCCTGCCGGACAGAGGTCAGGGATGGAACGACCTGTCCGCAGAGATCACTGTCATCAAAACCAATGATAGAAATATCGTCGGGAATTTGAATGCCGGAGCTTTGTAAAAAGCGAATCAGATCGACAGCGTAGAAATCCGACACGGCAAAAATGGCGGTGAAACCGCAAAGCTTAGAAAAATGCTCCCGGTAATAACGATCCCGCATTTCCTTTTGCATGGGAATCTTCATGAAATCTGCCTGAAACCCCAAGCCGCTGCACAGACCCTCATAACGCTGCTGATCCATACATTCCTGATTATCCGAGACGCAGAGAACCTTTCGATGCCCCAAACGATGGAGATATTCGCCCACCTGACGTCCGCCGTCCCGGTCGTCAAGCTGAAGATTGCAAATCCTTCCCCTGTTTTCAAAGTAGCCGTCATAAACGACGAAGGGGATGTGGATGCGGCTGCGGAGCTCCTGATACTCATGGTCGCAGAAGCCCAGAATCACCATACCTGCCATATTCCACATAGACGCGAATTTAACGGTTCCCAGCAGATCGGTGGTTTTTTTGAGCATCATGAAGTAATCATTTTGTTCGATCTCGTCCGCTAAGTAGTTGATTGAGGATGCGATAAACGGGTCTGTCAGCGCCCGGCCTTCATACTTTTCATGATCGTTGATGATCACTCCGATGATCCGGGAGCTGTTCTGCGCCAAAAGCGTTGCAGCCATATTGGGGATATAGCCCCGTTCCTCCAGCTTTTCCTGCACTCGTTTGATTGTCTGAGCGGAAATTTTTTTCGTTTTCCCATGGATCACATTGGAGACGGTGGCGGTGCTGACGCCCACCTCATTCGCAATATCTACGATCCGTACTTTGCCCTCTGCCCACATAAATGACCTCCTTTGCTGCGGCATGTTCTATATTTTGTAAAACGGCCGGATGGCCGTAACGGGGTGCCCTTGGGGTATACATCACCGAATTATAGCAGAACTTTAGCAAGCGGACAAGCTGAAAAACAAAACTCTTTCGGTAACATCATCTTTTTTATCATTTAACCGTTCAGGTAGAAAATTTTCTATAATTTTTTAAATAGGTGTTTATTTTTCGAAAAAAAGTGATAAAATATAAACAGAAGGAGGCGGTGATATGTTCTGCAAAAATTTAAAGTATTACAGATTGAAAAATAATATGTCCAGGAAAGAACTTGCCTCTTTAGCCGGCATTTCTCCCATGTCTGTCAGCTACTATGAAAATGGCGAAAGAAGGCCTGGTATGGATACCATAAAAAAACTGGCCGAAGTTTTGGGCGTGAAGGTCACGGATTTCTTGAGCAGTAGAGATGACAAGCTTGAATTTGTCCATGGAGAATTTCGGAAAGCGGCTAAGCTGTCGTTAAAGCAGCAGGATTATATCAGAGAGTCCGTGGAAGAATACATGAACCGCTTTTATTCGGTTGTGGAGATACTGGGCGGAGAAATTTTGCCGGATGCGCCGCTGTGTCATGGTTTAGAACTATCCGGTGATATTGAGAAGGATGCATTGGCAATGCGCAGATATCTTCAAATTGCTGAATTTGGTCCTGTCAGAGGTCTGGTTGAATTATTGGAAAATAAAGGGATTCTTGTTTATGTGACAGAGATGGACAGTGACGCGTTTTCAGGGATGAATGGTTTGATCAATGGAAGGCCTTATATTATTATAAATGGTAATATGAGTTCAGAAAGAATACGTTCCACGATTGCGCATGAGATGGCACATTTCATTTTTGCGTGGCCGGAAAATATGGCTGAGAGACAGGCTGAGGAAACTGCAACTGCAATAAGCGGCGCCTTTTTGCTTCCGGAAAGAGACGCGAAGAGGGAATTAGGCGTCAGAAGAACGCGTATCACCAAGGATATGACTTTGGTCTGCAGGGAGTATGGAATTTCCATGTATCTTTTGGTCAAACGCGCAAACATTTGCGGAATCATCAATGACAGTGTGGAGAAGGATTTTTACATCAGGGCCGGGCGGGCTGGCTGGAAGAAGAATGAACCGGAAAGAACGGAAAGGGAAGAACCTGTTCTTTTTATGCAGTTGGTATTCCGCGCAGTGAGTGAAAATGAGATCTCTGTGCAGAAAGGTGCAGAGCTTTTGAAGAAGCCATATACGTTTGTTATGGAGCATTGCTTTGCCGCAGAGGGGTGATGCATGAAATATATCAGCAGTGATACAACAATTTGAAAGTTAGTAAAGACATCTGTCAGAAATGGCGGGGGTCTTTTAAAATGCGACAAGGGTGTAATAGAAATCGTTTTCCTCTGCATCTGCGGAACAGCCGGATTCCGCCGGGCAGGGCGAGCTGACGGGCGTTTCGGATGAATATGGAATGATTCAAAAAGATTACAAGAATTACAGAAAGATCCAGGAGGAACTGGGAATCCATCTGCTGGATACGGAACTGTCTGCAAACAATCCATACATGCAGGGGCATATCATGACGGACGGAAATGATTTTGCTGTGATTACGGTGGAGAATTATATTTTGTGAGATACCGGCAGATATCAGCTTCTGGAAGAGGAAAACAGATATGCTTATGAAAGCGGAAATGTGTTCCTGTCGTTTATTTCATTGACTGTGAGGCTGATCCTCAGCGAAGAGTAGCTGAATCGCGGCTGGGATTGGGTGTATATTGGAATGTAACGGCTTGCAGAGAGCTATACGTCCGGGCGGGGCTATAGGGTCAATCTCGTGGAGCGTACACGTTTATCTGGGTTAGGTACACTACTTTGTAACTCCGTGCATTTCTGTAAGCGGCTATGTAATAATAGATATTTTGTGATCTTACTAATGCTGGGAAAATGATGCTGATATTCGTCAAGCATCAGTTTCTTGTGCTCTTCTTTTAGTTGTGGTTGATCAATGGAAGGCCTTATACAATTATAAATGGTAATATGAGTTCAGAAAGAATACGTTCCACGATTGCGCATGAAATGGCTCATTCCATTTTCGTGTGGCCGGAAAGAAGGATTTAGGCGTCAGAAGAACACGGGTCACCAAAGATATGACCTTGGCTTGAGGGGGGATGGAATTCCAATGAAATAAGAGGAAGAAGTTAAGGAATGTGCATAAAATAAGTATACCAAAATTATTTGTATAAAAAATATTTTTCATGTCATATTTTTTCTGTTTAATGTGTCTAAAATATATAGGAGCAAAAATATAGCTTTAGAAATGCTGTATATCCAAAAACGAAGGAGGAGAATGAATAAGAAGACAAAAAGAATTGTAGGGATGTTGTTAAGCATGGTTATGTTATTCTCATTTTCTATGACAGTTTCTGCTCAGGAAAATGAGGTAGAACAGGATGACAGAACATATCTGATTGTGAATGGAGAAGATATTGTATATGTGGGTGAGGATTATGAGAATCCAGAAACAGGGGAATATGTTCGCTGGGATACAAGTTCCCGTGGTGTAGATAAGAGTTTTTCTTTTTGCATCCGCTATTCACTTACAACTTCGGACTTTACCGTACATAGTGATAGAGTACTCGTGACTGCAAATGCCTATGTGGCAGATTTGTATGGAGTCCCAGTAAACGGATATACAGGACATCTATATACCGTTTCTATTGTGGGTTGGTATTCGAGAAATCTTCAATTTTCTGTAGGTAATTCACAATCAGGAACAATTACGGGACTAGATAATGGTGGAACCTATAAAGTGCGGATTACAAACAATGACTATTTGCCAGATACGAGAAATTTAGTAGGTAGTGGTTCTGTATCGACATTATGATTCTCAAAAATGTTTTTATTTAACAATTTAATATTTTAGTGCTAAAAATCCTGTTTATATTAGCGTAGGCTATCAGTATAGACAGGATTTTTGTATTATATATTTAATGATATTGAGCGCAAGATAAATCTGCTGCTCAATATCAAATGATGTGCACAAACGCATGAAGAAACATGTCGCTGTGCGGTTGCGGCTAACGCAATACTCACGGCAGATTTCGTCGGCCGTGAGTATAATAAAATTATATAGATGTAATATCGATTAATTCTGGTGTGTCTAAGGGATGAAAGGAGAGAAAAAATGCCGGCAGATCAAAATTTAGAGAGACTGATGAACGAGTATGGCGACGCCATCCTGCGTATGTGTTTTTTATATCTGAAGGACTATCAGCTTGCGGAGGATGCCGCTCAGGAGACCTTTATCAAGGCTATGAAATGTTATGATGCGTTTGAACATAGATCAAGTGAAAAGACGTGGCTGATCCGCATTGCGGTCAACTGCTGTAAAAATATGATGAGAAGCCGTTGGTTTCAGATTGCCCGAAATGACCTGAGGGATGATCAGGAAAAAGCGCATGATGATCCGATCGATGCGTTTTTGGAGAAGGACAGTGTGTCACGGGCGATCATGAAACTGAATGCAAATGACAGGCAGGTTATCATGCTGTATTATTACCAAGACTTGTCTGTGCATGAGATCGCGGCAGTGATCGGTAAAAAAGAAAATGCCGTATTGCAGCGCTTAAAGAGGGCGCGGGACAGATTGAAAATCATTTTAGAGGAGGCCGGATATGAATATTAATATGAAGGACACGATTGACAGGGAACTGGAGTGTATCGTACTAAGCGAGGAAATGAAAAGTCGGATTAGAAAGAAAGCAGTTTCCCGGCGAAGGGACGGGGTACTGAAATGGGCTGTGGTTTTTGCGGCAGCGGTAATCCTGGGAGGAACCGGCGCCGCAGCCGGATATCGTATGCTGATCACGCATTCGGTTAATGGAGAGGTCTTGCCTGAATTGGATCCCATGCGGGTCGTAGAGATTCATATACCAGAGGGACAGCCAGCAGCATTTGCATCTGCGGAACAGCCTGCAGCGCCTGCGCCCGCAGAACAGCCGGATTCCGCCGGGCAGGGTGAGCTGACGGGCGTTCCGGATGAATATGGAATGATTCAAAAAGATTATAAGGATTACAGAAAGATCCAGGAGGAATTGGGAATCCATCTGCTGGATACGGAATTGTCTGCAAACAATCCATACATGCAGGGGCATATCATGACGGACGGAAGCGATTTTGCGATGATCACGGTGGAGAATTATATTTTGGGAGATACCGGCAGATATCAGTTTCTGGAAGAGGAAAACAGATATGCTTATGAAAGCGGAAATGTGTTCCTGTCGCCCATTTCATTGACTGTGAGGCTGATCCTCAGCGAAGAGCAGCTGAATCGCGGCTGGGACTGGGAGTATCTTGGAATGTATCGGTTTGCGGAGAGCTATACGTCCGGGCAGGGCTATAGGGTCAATCTCGTGGAGCGTACACTGGAAAACGGAGACACGGGCAATGCTGTGCTGGAAAAAAGTGCGGTTTTTGTGGCGGATGGGGTGGAGTATACTTTGAGAGGAAGGGTTTCCATGGAAACGATGAAGGGGATTGTGGAGACGATGAAGTAAGGTTTGGCATGATTTTCAATTCTATTGAGTTGATTTTGCGTTGCAGATTGCATATAATATAGGTGCAATCCCGGAGCAAAACATTACTCTGATGTGGGGGAAACGCTTCAGGAGCTGAAAAGATGAGGCGTGATATTGTCGTGTACTGAAATTCATAGTGATTTGTTCGGGAAATGATTTCCTTAAAATCAAAAGAGATATTAATTATGGAAGGAATGTAAAAATATGTGCAAGCATTTTAATACAACTGGTCTGTGCTTCCCGGACGAGCATTATATGGTCAACATAGACGGACGCCTGGAAGAGATAAAGGGGATGGTGGACCGCGGAGAATATTTTGCTGTCAACAGGGCGCGTCAATATGGCAAAACAACGACTCTAAATCGGCTGGCTGAGAAGCTGTCGGGAGAATATATTGTTTTTTTGATCAGCTTTGAAGGAATCGAAGATGCTGTGTATGAGAACGCTGCCTCCTTTTGCCAGCGTTTTTGCCGTCTTTTATATCGTTTTCTGAGATATAATGAACGTATGACAGATGGGATTTCTGAATCTTTAAAAGAAGAACTGCGCCGGGTGCAGTCGGATAACGCCGTCAATTTGGAGGACTTATCCGACTTGATATCAGAACTATGCGGTCAGTCAGAGAAACCAGTTGTCATCATGATTGATGAAGTGGATCAGGCAGGGAATCAGAAAATATTTCTTTCATTTCTGGGGATGCTCCGACGAAAGTTTCTGTCAAGAAAAACAGAGCCCACGTTCCATTCTGTTGTATTGGCCGGAGTATACGACATAAACAATTTAAAATTAAAGGTTCGTCCTATGGAGGAGCATCAATATAATAGTCCGTGGAACATTGCGGCTGAATTTCTGGTAGATATGAATTTCTCAATCCAGGACATTGCCGGAATGCTTACAGACTATGAGCATGACCATCATACCGGAATGGACATTATGAAGATATCCGGGCTGATATATGACTACACCTCCGGATATCCATTTCTGGTATCCAGGCTTTGTCAGATTTTGGATGAAAATCTTTTGGGGAAAGAGGGGTTCCCGGATTTAGCGGCTGTGTGGACAAAAGACGGGGTGACAAAGGCTGTTAAAAAACTGTTGGCGGAATCGAACACACTGTTTGATGATCTGGTGAAAAAGCTGAATGATTTTCCCGAACTAAGACAGGCGGTTTATGCCATTTTATTTAAAGGGGAAAAGATCAGTTACAGTGCTTATAATCATGTATTTCATCTGGGGATTATGTTTGGCTTTATAAAGGAAGAGCATGAAAACATTGTAATCGCTAACCGGATTTTTGAGACACAGCTGTATAATCTTTTTATTTCAGAAGAATTGCTGGACAGCGCTATGTATAAGTCCGCGTCCATGGATAAGGACAGAAATATGTTTATCCGCGATGGACGGTTGGATATGGAGCAGGTATTGGTCAGATTTACAGAGACATTTACAGATATATATTCAGATGCAGAGGAACGTTTTATAGAAGAGAACGGACGCCGTTTCTTTTTGCTTTACCTGAAACCGATCATCAATGGCGCGGGCAATTATTATATCGAGGCACAGACGAGGAACAGGCGCAGGACAGATGTGATTATTGATTACTGCGGAGAGCAATTTGTCTGTGAATTAAAAATCTGGCATGGTGAGGAGTATAACAGGCGGGGAGAGGATCAGCTGCTCCGCTATCTGGAGGATTACCATCTTACGACGGGATATATGCTCAGCTTTAATTTTAATAAAAAGAAAAAGACGGGAGTACGGAAAATTCGGATCGGAGAACGGACGATTATTGAGGCAGTAGTGTAACTCTTATATTTGAAAAAACAGGCCGGGGCGTGAGGCCCTGGCCTTTACTGGATTGCTGGAAAGCTGTCCAGCCCTTTTTTCAAAAATTCGTTCGACACGTTCCGACAGCATCCGGGAGGAACATGAAGTTGAGAATGGCCCGGATTCTCAGGTTAAGAATCCCGTTTCGAAACATTAAAGTTGATTAGAAAACGCCTGATTTACGGGCGTTTTTCTTAATTTGAGAATCAAGGAGTATTTTTTTGTTTCACCCCGCAAATGTAGAATTATGTAGAACGTTTTTTAAGGCAGGACGGCAAAAACAGCGCTATAATAGGGTCAAACACAAACCGGCATGTGATTGGATGCATATTTCCCAAAAGGCACAGACCGGCGGACGGAAGCAGGCGTCATTCTGATGAAAGGGCCGAACGGTCATCGATTACAGGATGCTCTGCAGATACATTTTCCAGAACAGGAAATTGTTCCGCGTACAGATTGCCGCGATTCCGATCAGCCAAGTTCAGCAGCTGCGGTGCCTGCTGAGGAAAGAAGTACCCGGGGTGTACGGATGTGTACTATATATAAATGAATAGAGGAGGGCTTCGTTATGTTTAATGAGGTAGTGACGGACACCAACATCGTTTACTATTTGATGATAGCGGTGGGCGCCGTCGGGGTGCTGTCAAAGGCAGTCAACCAGATTACTCTTCGCCGTCTGGTCAGGGCGGCGGGCAATATGTCCAAGAGTACACACAAACTGATAAAGCTGGTGCGGGCGAAATACGAGCACGCGCTGATGCTGCACGACCGGGTAGAAAATGCGGAAGCATTTGTGGAGAAATACATATATGAATACAGAGGATTCCTGCTGCGGATCCATACATGGAGACAGATTGAAGTGCAGTCGATCTGGTTTTCCGGGATTCTGGCGGCTTTTGGAGGGATCGTCTGGTACTTGGAAAATGGGTTTTGTGAGCAGGTGTATCGTTATATCAGTCTTGGGGCGGCGGAAATGGTCCTTCTGTTTGTTATCAGCCAGATTTCGGACGAGCAGTACAAGATTGAGGCGGCCAAAAACTACATGGTGGATTATCTGGAAAATGTCTGCGCCATGCGCCGCCGCAAAGCCCGCCAGTCGGAGAAGGACCAGATTAATATCATCCAGCCGGAGACCTCCCAGGCCCTCCGCGCAAATGGCCGGGATTCCGATGACG